>Ga0210036_1003286_pt1 | contig 16018 bp, 11 predicted proteins | sample CryGeymeta201515_FD_185469 | JGI IMG/M metagenome (GOLD analysis project Ga0210036, IMG submission 185469) | Groundwater microbial communities from Crystal Geyser aquifers in Utah, USA - Crystal Geyser metaG 2015-15 (SPAdes) (version 2) | ecosystem: Environmental > Aquatic > Deep subsurface >...
TATCAAAGATAAAGGAAAAGCAGCTAATAGCAAGCTAACATTGTAGTATCTCTTGGCTAAGTTAGAGAAAGGCAGCTTTAAATTTTGACTGCAAAAACAAAATTACACATACAGTGCCTTTTAGACGGAACTGGCTCGTAAGCAGAAGGAGAAGGAAAAGGAACGGGCTCTGAAGAAGGAGAAGGAAAAGGAAGAGGAGGCTCGCAAGCGACAGGAGGAGGCACGTAAGCAACAGGAAATCCAGGCAATGGAGGCTCGCAAGCGACAGGAGGAGGCACGTAAGCAACAGGAAATCCAGGCAATGGAGGCTCGCAAGCAACAGGAGGAGGCACTCAAGCAACGGAAACTCCAGTCCCAACGGAAGCATAAAAAAACAGGAAGCATTTCAGAAGAGAAACAACAAGAAATGATGGATGACTCTTCTGTGGATAGTATGGAAATGAATTCAAATGGAAAAAGACAGAGAGGTGTCACACAAAGTCCTAGTTAGTCACTCATAGTAAGTTTGAAGGAACAAAGGAAACCAACAATCCAAACCCCATATTATTCTGTGAATACTATGGAAATGGATCACAGAAAGTCCTAAGTAGACTTCCATAGTAAGAAATTGAAAAATACATGTTAAAAATTATTTTCTTTTCCTTGAGTTTCTAATAGGATAAAACGGATCAATATTTGGGTTCCAACCACTGGAATCCCAATCCCAGGACACTCTTTTATAGTAATCATAAAACATTGTTATGGCGTTGAACCGCAACACAGCCCAGACACATCTGTGCTGCTCACTTCCCATTACAGTTTTGGCATTTTTGGTGATGAACACATTGTCCTTCTTCTTCACTTTTGGAGCAGTTGAAAATACAGAATTGTCATCATCCCTCACCCAAACTTGGTCAACACAGGAACGTCCCATGAGGGAAATAGTGAATCCTCTGTATTCTGAATCATCTGGGGATCAATCAAATTGTCAACATTGGAAGAGTGTTTGTAAAAGTAACCACCCTTACAATTTTCATCCTCATAATCTAAAATAAAGGCATCTTTGTGATACTGACCAATTGTGAAATCCAAACCTTCAGGTGTATCAGCAAATACATAACTGGAATTTTTAGGAGCAGGGACCAAGTCTTTACGGTGAAAAATCAGCTTCTTAGGGTCACCGACTGTGTACTAGATCAAAACAGGAGTACCAGGCTTTTGTGAATTGTTCTTTTTGGGACCAGAATATTTGGTCATGTCAATGTCGGTGTGTTGATTGACATTCTTTGCACCCCAGTATACTTTGATGGAAAGTACATTGAGATTGCTGTCACCCAATTGGTTATCATACTTTGGATCTAAACGCAAAAGCTCCTCCATATGATTAAGCACAATTGCTGCAAAACTTCCGGCATACTCATTCTCTGTTGCCTTGAAAACTTTCCTAGTAGCAGGATCCAAACCAATAGTAGACACACCAGAACCACTGCCATAAGACCAAACAAGTGAATATCCTCCTCTCTTTTTGGATTTGCCAATATGATCACATCTGGGCTCATTATCATTCACCAAACGGGAGTAGTAAACATTGAAAGCAGAAGGAGCATAGGATGCTGGTACTGCTGGATTTTTTTGAGAAGCTTTCAAATCATCATGCAAAAAATCAGTCTTCAAAAACCGTTCAATGAATACTTCAATTGCCTTGTCCAATTCTTTCTTTTTCTTCCTCATCAGGAACTTTCGAGAATCACATTCAATGTTTTTCATTATCTTCCGAGAATGCGCATTTTAAATGGTGTATCACGGAGACGATTGTAGGAAGTCATGACTGTAGGTGAAACATAATTGTTCCATAGAGTAAGCGCTGTTTCCTTGTAACCAAAGGGTCAAAATGCTGGTACAACTCGGCGACGGCCAGGAATCTTATCCACAGCCTTAGTCCCACCCTTGCTTACATATGGTGTTGGAACAGATTCCTTCTTGGAAGAGTACTTTTTTTTTCGTGCTTTGCAACGAGCTCTTTCCAGCGCAAGTTTAATACAGCAATATGTGTAAGTCCGGAATAAAATCGAACGTCTCGTCCGGTAAGATCGTCACGTTTTTTTGGTACACGACGTTTCTTCCTATTTGGACTGCATGGTGACCTTTCTTTATTATTAAAACATTTCCTTTTAGCCATGACAAATTAATGTTAATGTGCGTTTGATTATAAATTCTTAATGAAGAGATAACTAAACGAAAAAATCATCTTTAATAGATGATGTTGTTGTTGTACAGAAATAATGATGAAAATTTGAACAACACGATCTCCAATAAGTTCATTTTAAGAATAAACGATTAAAAGAATGCATTGACTAGTACATGAGAAAATATTTATACGATCTCCAATAATGTTATTATACGGATTACTGTTGTGCTACACGAATAATATCTGTGAAAAAAAACAAATTAACTACTAATAGAAAAAAACAAACGATCTCCAATAAGTTCATTATACGAATTCCGTTGTATGATAATTCGCACCTCTTACAGTAAAATACTAGTCCCCACTCCCCCAGCCAGCTGAACAGACACATAAGTAAAAACATGGAGTAGCAACGAGACGAGAAAAAGCGAGACTGTGTGAATTTTTAATTACCCATAAAGTACGACTATAGAAAGAAGCTGTACAAACCTAAAAAAATCAAGATAATGCTCATCTAAATACGATGTAACATTAAACTATTCATTCTGGATATAAGCATTAAATATATCCCGTGATTTTTCAACATCCCGGAATTGGTGATTCGAAAAGCGTCAAACAAGCCCGGGATATGGATATCCCAGAATTTTGGAAACACAGCCCCGGGATAAATCCATATCCCGGGAATGGTGGTAACACATACTAGTATGCGTCAAATATTCTACAGTAGTCTACTACCAGTATGAGACTAGCTAGCTAGTACAGTAATCTACTAGTACCACTCGCTACTAGTACTGTAGTAGACTACTGTTACTACGTACCAGCTAGTAGCTAGCTAGAGTATTCTTCCGTCAAAATATTGAAAAATATTCACCACCATCACTCAACAAGAGCTTTACACATACAAGGAGGCTTCTTTAATCTATTAGACTTATTAATGAACTGTCCTTCCAACTTCTAACAAGCGAGACTTTAAAGGATATAAGAAGACACCAGAGCTGAACACAACCGACCAGCAAGATCCTGAATTCCTTTGTTGCCCTCCCGAGGCCAGAGCAATCATAGGATGCACCAGCAAGAAAGCGATCCCATAGTTGTTCCTCCTACTAGTCGTCCCATGAGGCCTCAATATCACTTCTTTTATGGCTCCACCGCTGACGAAAAAGAAGACGAGAGTCGAACAAGTACGATGGATCACAGATTGAGTCAAAACGAACATGAATCACTTATTGGTGAGTCTCTAGTTCCCACAGATAATGAGGAAGAGGCACCACATATCACCGACTACGATTTACAGCATGTGTTGATTTCCAATGGTAATGGTATGCGGCATGTTGTAGGCGGTGGTACTTCGAGCGGTTCAAACGGGAAGGTACCTCATCTGAATGGAGCACATAGGGAGAACGGAAATGGCGGTCCTTCCATCAACAAATCCTCCTCGGGCGAAAATTCAAAGCCGAGCCATTCCGCCGCTCATGTTGTAGGACTGGTGGGATGCACAATCGTTTGTGTGGTCGTTTTGGCGGTAACGCTCTTTCCAAATTGGTCGAAAGCGACGGCTGGATCGATAGGAATGCCTGCTGAATCATTTGTCGTCAACTTTAAAACCGTGGATCGATCCAAATCCAGTGATCCCGTCAAGCTCTTTCTCAGAACTGACCTTTTCCATCAAGAGCTACTGTACAAAGGCAACGACCCCATCCGCGTATTTCAATTTCCCTTTCCCACGGGAGCTTTTTGGACCAATCTAGTCTTGACATCCAGCAATGGTCATGGTCCTTCGGATCCAGTCGCAGTTTATCCCTACGCTTACAAATGGACAGACACGTCCATGGTCGCTTCTTATCCTGCGTTGCATCGAGAAGAGGATTCAAAGGCTATTCATGATTACTTTGTACCAGACTTAACCTTTGAATCCAACGAGCACGCTCAGCAACGATATGTGACCAGTTTTGGTCCTCTCAGTGTCACATTACAATTTCGAACAACAAGCAGTAGCAGCACCGGAAAGGCCTCTTCTTTGGAGAAGGGAAGTTGGCAATCCTTCCTGGTGCAAGGAAGTCCGTACATAACCTTGGAGTACAATTATGTGTCACCCCGAATAAAGGCGTTGTCGACGTTTAACGATGTCATGTGTCCAGAAGAAGTGGGAATGAAAGACGTCGATTTTGATGATAACTTTTCAGACGACGATGACGATAATGGGACTTCTCGGAGAATGAGAAGTCGAAGACGGCTTTTGGGGGTCTGTGGCGTGACAGAAGACAGTGGTGGCAGCGGGTTGACAGCACTTAGAGGTGTACAATTTGTTTTGCAAACGCAAGAAGGGGTGAACTGGATCATGTTTTCTTCTGAGCCCATGACATTTGTTTTCGACCCCAAGATAAGAAAAGGTGTCGTATCGAGCAAGCCTTTTAAAGGAACTCTACGATTGGCCGTGATACCGCCGTCCAGTAAAGTGGAGAGTTCGGATAGTGGGAAGGCAAAAATATCATCTTCGACAGGTTTCCGAAGACTCGTTTACCATGCTTCGGTTTACCCCGTCGATGCGACGGTAGACTATGTTTTTCGGGATCCTACTGCAGTGACAACGACTAAAGTTGGAAAGAATGCGCTTTCAGGCATCCTTGGGAGTGCAATTTTAACAGAAGGGGCCAAAAACAGGCTTACACCAAAGAAGGCGAGAAGAGTTGCGGAGATTCGTTTCCATTTTACAACGAGAACGACCAGTAGCGCTGTGGCAACCGCCAATGTAGATACAGGAAAGACCACTGGTTTACTGATGCTATCACTACCCCATCACGTATTTTCTTTCACAAAGAGCCACATACTGGACGCGAAGCACTTTGATCTTGTCTACCAGTGCATTAAGGGTGCAATGACGCCTGTAGTTGGATCACTCTGGAGTTACGAAGAGGAACTTTTATCGCTAGGGTTTGAGCCAAGTACTGAAGATGCCTCTGAATCCTTAAAATTAATTTTATCAAACAAGAACGTGCGAAAGCTCATGGTGGATAACCTTGAAATTGACGAGAAAATTGCACCACCCGCAATCGATGAGAATATCTATGGTTTTGGGAAGCAAGCTGCTCGACTCGCGCAGCTTGCCCATATCGCCGATGAGATCCTTGGCCCTGATCATCCAACAACGCTGGCAGCCAATACTAACGCAACACACACCAACGATATCTCACATCTAGGCTCCAGTAGAAGAGTTGGCGATCGGCTCATAGCATTGCGGCAAAATTCGATGGACAAGCTATCAAGGCATTTGGAGCTGCTCTTCACTGATCAGCTCGATGATTCGTTGGTTTACGATGCTAGCCTCGGAGGTCTAGTAAGCTCTAATGGACTATCTGACTTCAATGCTGACTTCGGCAATGGCAGGTACAATGATCATCACTTCCACTATGGCTACCTATTGTATGCTTCGGCAATTTTGGGCAAGCTGAATTCAACATTTGTGCTACAGCACGGGGACAGAGTGGATGCACTTATGCATGATGTGGCTTATAACGCAAAGATTAAAGATGGTAGCTTCTTTCCGCTAGCAAGGCATATGTCATGGTTCGATGGCCATTCATTTGCTTCCGGTTTGTTTCCTTTCAGCAATGGGAAATCACAGGAAAGTTCCAGCGAAGCCGTCAATTGCTACTATGGCGCTTACTTATGGTCGCTTGTCCGTTCCGGCTCGGCCTATCAACCAAATGGCGATACCTCACCTTCGACTGATTTTGCGCGCTTGCTACTTGCTATGGAAGTTCGAGGAGCAAAAACATATTGGCATATGATGCCTCCGCTGGCATCTTCACCGGGCACTCAAAACTCGACAATCGATGCCCATCCAGAATTAACCGTTTACAGTCCCAACTTTGCTAAGAATTTCATGGTTGGCAACCTAGGTATGCTCGACGCAATTTGCTCTACTTGGTTTGGAACAGAAAATCTGTATGTACATATGATTAACTTTCTCCCAGTGACGGCTATCACGAGGTACCTGTTCAATTCAGAGTACGTCAAAAATGAGTATGCCAATGTGATTAGTAACTATCTAGACGTGGAGATGGCCTGGCGGGGATATGTTGTAAGTGACCACGCTCTGGTGGCTCCCATGAAGGCTTGGGAGGAAGCGCTTGAGTTAAAGAGCACCGAGCTTGACGCTGGCCTGAGCAAGAGTCAGGTTTTGTATTTTATTTTGACATCACCGAAAGGTTTTGACGTGTCGGTATTGGCTACCGTCACATCAAGTTCCCATGGCGATGAGAGTATCCCAGGAGATAATAATGATTTCAACAATGGCCACTTGGACGCCACAGCCCAGAGTGGGGGTGCGAGCAGTGCCGAAGAAGACGCTAGCTGTTCAAATCACCCTGCTTGTGCGGCCACAGGAATGGGTGGTCTTTGTTGTCCAACAGCTGCCGGTAGTGATCTCTTTTGCTGCCACGTATAAGTAAATAACTGTATTGCTATGTCTAAATCAATGTATACTATTTATGCTATCTCCTTTTATAATCGATCTTGCTTCAAAATCTCCTCTATTCTATTGTTTCGTTTCCAAACGAAATGACGCTGCCATCTACCGCATAGATGGTGCGACCTTTCGGCGCACCAATACCTTCGCGACAATTGGCAACAATATCTTCAGCCGAAAAGCGACACATGACAGCCGACGATGGACTGTGAAGAGTCACGGTCGGATAAAGCTCCTCAGCCGCTGGCACTAAAAGTGGCAAGGTAGCTCCGCCGTCTGGATTGTATCCAAGGGACCCATTCATTAACCCTATTTGCATCTGTGCGTCTGGCACCAACCTCGACGCGCCAACCGTCGTTGGCAACGTTGAGACTGGGGGTGTAACAATATGTCCATTTACTGAAGTAAAGAGGATAGAGCTTGGTGAGACACTCCAAATGGTTCTTTCGTACACATTTGTTATCGCAGTACCTCGATACTTACCGTTGAATGTCACCTGTGCTGTAATCATGATGCCATCCCAGTGTTCGATTGCACTTGAATCGTCCAGATTGACTAGGACACCAACGGTGGAACTCTCACCATAGGAACTCAACGAAGGATTTCTGGGCGAACACCACTGGCCAGCAGTTAAGATCTGCCCTGTGGTGCACATTCCAACCGAACCCGACCATGCTCCTACCAGAGTATTGGAAGGCATTTCTTCCGTAGACAAGCCAATCGAAAGAGTTACCATAGAGGTTTGTGGATACGCATTGTTCCCCATAGGACTCGGCATAATTGTCATTTCAAAGTATACGAAACAATTTCGTAAAATGGGCACCATGCTCCGTGTGCTGCAATACAACATGTTGCCCACTTTGGTGGCAAGATGTTGACCACACGTCAATTCAATACCGTTGCCCGCATCTTTGGCATCAAAAACGGCCAGGCGCTTTCCTTCGCTCAGAGCTTTGGCCATTTCTCGTGTTCGTTCGTTTTCACTGGCGAGTGCATCGTGGACTCGAATCTTATCGCGAGCCAAAAAGACAACATCGTCCGCAAACCGAGTGCTTCGCGCCAAGACGGTTGTTCGAGACGCAGGCGTGGGAGGAAAGGACTGCGGTGTGCACATAAAAGGACTATCCATAGGCGAGGAGCTTGTTGACGACGGAGCATCTCGCTTCTCTCCGCTGACTGATAGCTCGTTGTTGCGTGATTGTGTCCGGTCCGCTTGACCTGCAAACTCAATATTATCAAACGAAGCGTTGCTATTCACGCGAGTGTCACTACCACTGTCACTACAGCCACCGATGATTGGGGGCATGGCAATGGTTGCCACAAATGGTCGAAGTGACACATCGTAATGCATCATCCGCTGGACCCTACTCTTGGCGTGTCGCGACAATCCTCCATTTGTATCACTTAATTCACGGTACGAAATCACTTCCGCGGCAGAATTAATGGTACTCACTTTGCGCAAGAGCTTTTTCTGCATCAAAATATCTGCTGAAGAGCGTCGCTGCTGTCCGTGGTACAATTCTGACGAGGACGATCCTGTACGATTGGCCGAGAGACTTCCCACGCCACTTCGAGAAAGTCGATGGAGCGCCAGACTACTCGCACTTCCCACCCCCGTCGCGACACTCTGAATTCCACTTGCCAATACCTCACTCGTCTTTCCCATGGCATTGACTTGCAGGGAAATAACGGCATCGAGCACGGCAAATGGATTGAAATTGGTAATCCCATCCCATACAGCCAAAATGGCATGACTCAATGCTGAAATGAGAGATTTCATATTGTGCACCGAGATGCGTAAAGTACACGAGATTGTTTCCAAGTAAACATCGATAGAACACGATGCCAAATCAAAGAGGACCGATAGAGGGACATTGTGCAACACTGAATCTATTAAATCGTGAATAAAAGCAAAATCCTTGTGCCGCCGATGCCGATGGTAGGGACGATATCGGGGATGGTACCTTCGAATCTCTTGCTGCTGCAGATGACGAGGAGATACATGGCCTCCGCTATTTCCTGGAGGTTCCCGATGCGTTTCAGGATTTTCTTCCAACGGTTGTTGGACTTGTTGTTGTTGCTGTTGTTGTGGATGTTGTTGATGTAGTGAATGGTTGGCATCTTTGAGTTGTCGAATTTCCAGTGCGGCGGAATAAGCTTCCACACAATAACTACGAATCGATCTCGGATGTGCAAAGACAGCCGATGCCAATCGTTCTTGCGCCCATTTTCGTTTCCGTTCTTGCAGCACTTCTTCAAACTCCAAATCGTCGTCTTCGCGTAAATCTTCAACGAAACGAGAAATGAATCGCTGTTGCCCTTGCTGTTGTTGTTGCTGCTGCGTTTTGATGGGAGGGTTCGCCCTCAAATCGAAGTGGGGCGTGGCACCCGGTGATATCGCCATCAGTGCCGGAGTTTCAGGAGTGTCCAGTTCTTCTATATCTTCACCCACGGCCCATGAATCGGTTTCATCCGCGTTCAGATTGCTGGTTGAATAGGGATAGAAAGAAGAATTGGTCGTTGATGGTACAGCTGCTGCCGAGAGGATCCCCGTGGCGTCCGACAAAGTCAAAAAGGAAGCAATATTTCGGACAATCGCGGCTCCTCCGTCATCCATGCTCATGGCAGGAGAGGATGGCGGGGCTGCACGAGAAGATGACGGAGATCGACTGCTGTTGTCATGATGATAATAGTGATCTGCCATCTTTATTTGGCTGTGGATTGTTTAGATTGTAAGACCAATCGATTGATGAAAAGGATTGTACTACCAGATGTTGTTGCTGCTCTGTTCTGTGAAAGAAATAGAAAATATCGCTGCCGTTCTCTTTCCCGAACGCTTTCGTCCTCTCGGATTCCTGCAAGAAAGGACAACCAGAAAGGAACGGTGTCAAGAAACAGGATTGTCACAGGATCAGAATGGCCTGGACTTGGCTTTCTGTAATTGATTTCCTTGTATACATTCAATGGGATTAGTGAGATGCATGCATGACCAGTAAGTGTGTTCCCTTGCTGGTTGTTTTGTTTTGAAGCTTTTTTGCGTTGTGATGAAAGAAGTCGTGGCAATCGATGATGCTTCGTTTTGCATTGAAATCTGTTTTGATTGGCTGGTCCAGTCGAGTCCAATTTGAACAAGGAGCGCACACTTGCTTCAAAAACTATCTCCAACTCTACCTTGGAATGTCTTACTAGAGCCAAAACTAAAAATCGCATCGTGTAAGAGATGGAAGATGGACGACGGACGATGATTTTTCACTTTCTGGCTACAGAGTACAGTACTCCAATAGAGTGCAGTACAACATAGAAAACTACAAGTGAGGAGCCTTCCAGCCAAGATGACCACCGACGGTGTTACTGCCGTTGCTTCTGCTGCTGCTGCTACTACTACTACTACTGCTACTCAAAATACAAATGAGGCCCCTATCATTCGACGAAGACAAATGCCGAGTCGTCGTCGTAGGGATGGTTTGATTCAATTTGCAGGCGACAATACATCACAAAATGGAGAAGACGGAATCATTGCCACAATTTTTCAGGTGCTTCCCAAGCAATCGCAGCGTTATTGCGTAGATGTAGGTGCCTGGGACGGCAAACACTTGTCCAATACCTATTCCTTGTTGGTACCGGAAATTAGCAGACCTGCCGCTAATACTACCACTACCACTGCCACTGCCACTGGCACTACGTGGAAGGGAATTTTAATTGAAGCCGATCCCAACAAATTTGCGGAATTGCATGCTCTGCATAAACTACGAGGCGTCAGTTGCATTCAAGCAGAAGTTGTCACTACACCAGGATCTCCCAATGAATTGTATGCCATGCTAAAAAGCCATGCACCCGAGCTCCCCTCTGACTTTGATTTCTTGTGCATCGACATTGATGGATCGGACTACTGGGTCCTGCATGGAATGTTGACGCACAAATATCGCCCAAAATTGATTTGCATTGAATTCAATCCCACCATGCCCGATGATTTGATTTATATTCCCGCAAAAACAGACAATATCCGACACGGTGCTTCTTTGGCGGCTTTGGTGGAACTCGTCGAGCCGTGGAACTACGTCCTTATCGAGACAACTCTCTTCAATGCCTTTTTTGTTCCGCGCGACCTCTACGAAGCTTATTTCAAAGAACTAGTACCAGATACTTCTATAGAAGCACTGCACGAGATATCCATGGGGACTTCATTGTATCAACTCTACGATGGAACATTAAAAGTGTGGGGTTGCAAAAAACTGCTGTGGCATCGACAAGCAATCGATGAAAAGAAAATTCAAATGTTGCCTCCTGAAAAGCGACACTTTCCATTCGCCCCTTCCTCTGACTTTGACATGAAGAGTGCCGTGGACATGAGTGCCATATGTCAGTCTTGTAATAGTTCCCACGATGATGAGGCATCTGCTAGCAGGCGCAAGTGCGCCGATGCCTTACTAGATCAATTGCAAGCTGATGGGTTTGCGTTTGTGAGAGGGACAGGCATGTCCCAAGACCTTTGTCAGGAGGCACTCCAACACACAAAAGCGTTTTTAAGCGAAGCAGAAGAATCGGTTCGACGTTCCTGTTTGGCCAAGGACCGGGCGCGGCGTGGATATAGCCCGATGTGCACCGAGAATTTTGCTTCTCTTATTGGAGAGCAAGGCCCGAACGATCTTGTGCGAAAGTTTCGCATGGGTCCAACAAGGACCCCGCGAAACACTTCACCAAGCGATGATAGTCAATTGTCTTCACTCTTGCAGCCAAATATTTGGCCTCGTCATGAGGTATGGGAGGACGCAGCATCATTTGAGAGGACTATCGAGTTATATTTTGAATCCTCATGTCGCACTGCCGACTTCATTGTGCGGGCAATATGCGATGCTGTTCAACGCAAGAACCCTAATATTAAAAATACCTTAGAGCCTTTGCACCAAGATGGTTCCACATCTCATACATCAATCTTAACGCTTCTAAGCTATTCGGTCGGTACCCGCCACAAAGGCAAGAACAAGTCCCCGCTGGTAGCGGCCCACACTGATGTGGGAGTCATTACAGTGCTCCTCTTTGATGGACCTGGTTGTGCGCAATTGCAAAGAAGTGATCGTCAAGGCGGATGGGTTGATGTCAAACTCCCCTCACTTGTTACGGATGACCCAATCTTTGTCGTCAATATTGGTGACTGTATGAGCGAGCTTACCGGTGCAATGCTTCCATCCACTCTCCATAGGGTAGTTGCCAAGACTAAACAAAAAGACCCTCGGCATTGTCTTGCCCTATTTGTCGGTCTGGATCCTGAAGCTTCTTTGACCATTCAAGGCGAGACCACCTCTTACGAAGAATGGAGAAAACGAAGGATCGCTACAGCACTAAATGTCTTGAATTCTAATAACAAGTAATTCATCCCAAAAACAAGAACCTTAAATTGCAAAAACTTGTTCTGCCCATTATCATCATCTACCGTAAAAAAGCTTTTTCATGCAGGTAATGCTAATTTTATGAGTCTTGCGACTTCAGTCATTTCGTCGTGTCGGTAAAAGCTCAGTTGGATCACTTGCCGTCGACTATATTCTTTCAGCCAAACGTTATAAAAAACAAGGCTTTGCTTTAACCGAAATGCCACCAGCTTTTGCCATTTCAACGTGTTTCGAGTTCAACGTCTTTCAAGTGTATAATATTTTTTCTTTCCCAAATGTGCCGTCTACGGATTGTCTCTCCTTTCTAAGAAATAAAGAACCTTTAAACATCAGATTTTGGACGATCCACCATGACTTCTTCCTCATCGTCGCTATCGGAAGACCCTCGATGAATCTCTGCACTCTGATACTTGTCAATGTCTTTGGGGTTTCGCATAATACTGTGAGCCATCACAATGATACCTGTGATTCCCATGAAAATTAAGAAGGGTCGAAAGCATTTCCATACCACCACAATAACCGTTACGACAAAGAGGACGTAGAATCGATGAGCAATAGACACCAAACTTCCAATATTCCGATCCATAACCATAACTTCATTCGAGATTAGATAATTGTGTCCCGCCCACATTGCCCAGACGCACAGTAAGGAAAATATCATACTAGGATGCATCAATGCTACCACCAGAGCTACTCCAAAGGCAACTTTGTGTTGTTGAATGTTTGTCGCGTAGAATCAAGTGAAAGGATAAGGATACGATGAAAAAAAGATAGCGAGCTTCCAACACAATCATGAAAAGGAACGTACCCAAGGCATAATTCGTCAAAAAGAAGGATAAATTCAGTTTGATGCGAGAAGTTAACTTTTCCGCTTCTCTGAGCTCCATCTTTTTGATGGGTGGCGTAAAGGCTTCGGCGCTCATACAAAAGTTATTACCACTAATTCCCAAAAACATGGGCAGTGGCCTCAGAGTTTCTACAGAAATATTGCTCCACATTCGAGAAGCTCTGAGTTGTTGGTCGTGTTGGCGGAAAAGAAAGGTGGGATGAGGGATGAGACACGACTGGGATAAAATAAAACAATCCAACTTGGAAGAATGAATCGCAATTGTAGCAAATCTTGCATTTTTGGAACATCACAATAAATAATACGAAAGACCGTTGTTATCGTACTCACAGAGAAGAAACCCAAATTCGTAGCGAGTCGATGGTATCAAGACCACCATGAGCCGAAAATGTTGACGCAGAGCTTGTACTACCTCCACCACCATCTTTACTGATGCTACTACCGGTGTATCCTTGGTTGGGATCGGGAGTTGGAGCAATGGGAATATTCCGTTGTGAAGCTGTCAGTGGCATTTTATCTGCTGTTGTTATTTTGGTGTAAAGAATTGAATATAACAGCGAATGTGATCAGAAGAAGATTGCACCTTGCCTTATTGCTTTTTAGGTAGTCTACCTGGTACTCGTATGTTTTTGTTTTGCTCAATTTCTTGGTCATTGCTAAACAAATGGTCGCACTAAGGCTCCTTTGTTGTTATCGACTTCTGAAACTTATTTCGAGCTATCTATGGACCTATGTCGATACATAGCTCGTCGTAGTGGGGCTGTAGTACTCTCCACTGAAAATTTGACTCTACTAGTACTAGCTAGACTGGTAGTAGAATAATAATAACACCAGCAGTAGACAAGCTAGAGTATGTATTTTGTTACCAGGTATGGTGAAGCGCTGATGAGGGTGTCTATCTACCATAATGTTGTTTGTACGTCATCTCGTCTCCCATAAATCAAGTGACGTTGTGGTTTGTGGTAGATAGATGAAGAAATTAATTCTTGATCAATTAGACTATTTCGTTTCATACTAAAAGAAAAACATCCGCGCAACTAACAAGGAACCATGAAAAACCTTTCATTCTCCCTTCCCTTGGCCTTCTGCTGCTACATTGCTCAAGACCATGCTGTGATCGTTTCTGCCTTGGCCCCGGTTGATTCTCGCCGTGCTTTTTTGAACCGTGCCGCATCGGCAGCGACCGGTACAACAATGGGATGGATCTTAGCTCAACAGACAGGAGGGTTTCATCCTGGTGGCTGTGCTTGCGGACAATGTGCTGGAGGCGCCACTATGATGACGCAGCAGCAACAACGACAACATTCAGCAGGGTGCAGCTGCGGCATGTGCAGTGGCGGCGCTAGCCATGTACCGGGATGCCAGTGTGGATCTTGTGTGGCATCTCAGCACAGTGCTGGTTGTACTTGCGGGTCCTGTTTGGCGGGTCACGATGCCGGATGCAGCTGTGGCGTGTGTTCCAGCGGTCATAACGTCGGATGCAATTGTGGGCTGTGCGGAGGAGCTGTGGCGAGTTTGGGATTTCGTCCTCCTAGTGCATATGCCTACGAGAAGCGAGTCGTTGGAGGCAGTAATCCATCGGCTACTACAGCTGCCTTTAACATTCAGAGCGAAAAGACCTACGACCGTTTGGAAAAAAGTGGCTACAAACTGGAATCTACCGAGAGCGAGAAGGCACGACTTATGGATAGTTTGAGTTCTTATTCTTATTCACCTACATCATCATCGACTGGAAATGGTGTTGGCAAAAAAGGAAAAGCAACGAAATAAACGTTGGTTTTACACGAGAGAAGTGGATGCCTGAGTGACATTCGTCTTCACAAAGTTCATTCTACTTATTGTACAACGGTATTTTCTTCAGATGGCGAAAGAGAGACTGAAATCTACCGCTTGTCTTGATTTAATGCTGAGAGATACTTGTACTATCTGCAGAGCTATCCAACACAATTCTGGACTTCACGTCCAATACAAGCAATTGAAGTACATAGATGCATACATATCATGATTATTCTTTAAGATCGTTTAGTCTATGTTACAGCAGTTTCTATCAGTTTTCGCTGCATGATTCACAGCGACATCCAAATTTACATTCAAAATGTATAGAGCACTGTAACCAACCATTTAGCTAAACAAGGCTTAGGCCTTGTCCTTGGCAGGCTCATATTCCGTTGGAAAGCTCCTCATGGTGGTCTTTCCAACCATGATTCGCAGTGTTTTCCGTGTTCGCTCCCAAATGTACTCTTGCACATATGGGACGCCGTATTTTTCGCAAAGAGCTTTCAAGCGAGGTGCCCCACGCTGGTATTGTAACATAGAAAGATCAGGCCACACATGATGTTCCACTTGATAGTTGAGAAATCCCTGAGCAAAGTCCACAGCATCAGAACCACACTGGTAGTTGGCTGATCCCACAATTTGACGGACGTAGAACGAGGAAGTCCTGGGTTTGACAGCATCATCAAAAGTATATAGATCTTCTCCTGCATGATTGGTGACAATAGTCAGAAAGGAATGGACATTTGTCATTAACTCAGCAGTAATCAAATTGAACAGTGCATTTTGATAAAAGACTGTTGATGGCAGTACTAAGAGTGGCAGGGGTAGTAAGACAAATCGAGCGAGGAAGAAAGGGGCAACCACTGCAGAGAAAAATCTGGCAGGCTGGATCATGTTTACAAGGAATCGCTCGCTCTCATTTTTGGGCCGAAATAAGGTACGGATCGTCAATGCCTGAGTTGTGTCAATATTTGCTGGAAGATCTTGCTGGCCAGACTCGGCCTTCCATTTTGCAATTTGTAGTTCTTTGAATGTGTTGGGAGCATAGTAGTACCACTTCCAAATAGGCATGAAGGCAAAAACTTTGGCATATTTCAACCACATGGGGAGAGAAGTATTTTCTCGGACAAATTCTAGATTACGCTGAACCAAATCAGGATCTTCCAACTCGTTTAATCGATAATGATGCAATCGATTGTGTTCCACATTCCAAGCTTCAGGCTGTATCCAATCCAACCAGTCTTTCATGCGCTGCTTAACGCTTCCAATAGCAAATTTGCGGCTGTGAAACTTATTCGCATTGGCGGGCCCGGCCAGTCGATTGTACCCTCCATGACAAGTGTGATGAGCAATCATAGTCCAGCTCGCATACGTCC
>Ga0210036_1003294_pt1 | contig 16004 bp, 8 predicted proteins | sample CryGeymeta201515_FD_185469 | JGI IMG/M metagenome (GOLD analysis project Ga0210036, IMG submission 185469) | Groundwater microbial communities from Crystal Geyser aquifers in Utah, USA - Crystal Geyser metaG 2015-15 (SPAdes) (version 2) | ecosystem: Environmental > Aquatic > Deep subsurface >...
TAACGGTTCATATTACTTAAGCCCAACAAATGCTACTTCCAAAAACAACCCCGGGATTGTGTTTTTCCCCATCCCGGGGCAGTTTTGGAAATCCCGGGGTAGGGATATCCCTTGATTGGTGACAACACATCAGTAGACGAGCGAGTCGAGTCGCTAGTACAGTGTATTGTCCAATCGTGCAACCGTACCACCGAAAGTCACAACACATTCCAGCGTCGCCAACACGGAACACACAAACAACCAAACAACAAACAACAAAACGCACAACATCAAATCGACAAACAATAATTAAACTCGACCACCAACAGATGAATCTCCAAATGGACCACAAGGAGTCGTCCAACGAGGCGTGGTATGAAATGTGCCAAACCGAACAAGCATGGGTTGAGTACAGTACGTCTCGATACTTGATACTGTGTATTTGTATATTGTTTGTTGGCCAGAACCATCTGGCTCAAGTTAAAACTCCCAAGCCTCATTTTACTTCTTCTTCTTCCTCCTCCTCCTCCTCTTCTCCTTCTCTGTCGTCGTGTAGCACTTAATATCATTAGAACATTTGTGAGTCAAGAGGTTCATACGAATGCTCCTGTGTTTTTGAAGAAAGTGAACGATTTTGCAGCGCAAAAGCAGGACAAAACAGAGTGTCGCCGTTTGGAAAAAGAGTTGCACTTGATCGCCTTTCAAGCCAAGTTTCCGTTTTGCTCGACGTCATCACAAGCTTTACGAACAAAAGGATTTGCCTACATTCGTTGGCAGCGTCGGTATCGAAAGGAGATCCAGGAATCAGTGTTGGATGTCCTACGAAAGGTTGAAATGTCGGACTCGTGCCGTAGTTATTTGCAACACTGTCTCGAAAGAGAAAGTTCGGGTGGCATCACGAAGCTTCAAGATGCATCTCTTGCCAATTCGGTTTCTCGCCACTCAGAAACGAGCAGCAGTGAATTTATGGACGCATAATCCATCAGCAGACAACAAAATCTGGCTCTGGAAAATTCAAACACTGCGACAACAAATAATAACGAAAGCTCATTTGACTCTCAAATGAAGCAAAGAGGCATATGGGAGAAGCGGTGCGGCGCGATGAAGAAAGTACGGCATCTTCGAAACTTCCACGAAGATATCCCGATCGATATCGATAGTAACGATACAACAGAACACCCACAGACACCGCTATTGTCTGGTGCGTCTAAGGAAAACCATCTAGCTGTAACCAGAAGCGATATGTAGTAGTCCTTTCACACAACCAATTATAAATCGTCATGATAACGAATGCTTACAAGCCTTAAACAATATTTATGCTGGCGCCCTTTCTATTCTTTTGGGTTGCAATACCAGACTGTAAAATTCGGAGAAGACGGTTTGTGGCAGCATCGCCGTTCCCATCATTGTCTGACATTTCGGCCACAGATTCTTTCTGTCGCAGCATTTTGGCAGCAATCATCTGCCAAATAGGAGTGCCTTTGCGTTCTCCATCTTTCGGGAAACCGCACACATAGGGACAGTGGTATCGATGGGCAGAAAGAGGATTGGCTGTTATTTTTTCGTTTTGATATTCCAAAAGACGTCTCCGTTTTGAAGGGGGTCCACCCTGATCGCGAGGGATGCTACTCGCCTCTCTGAGACTATGATAACTACGATGATGATGATGACGATCGTAGGGCACCATTTGTAACTTCAACTTTGCGAGACAGACAGGACAATCCAATGTGAAAGCACCATTTTCCCTTCCATTCTTATTGTTGCTTGTCATACCAAGGTTCTCCCCGCTACCCTTCGTACATATCCAGCCAAATAACGCGAAAGCGACAAAGCACTCATGGAGGTCATCCCAGGCCCCCTGATTTCGTGTTTGCGCACGAATCTCATCGTCTTTACTGGCATGGGGACAAATAACATCTTTGAGTCGTGACAGTAGATTCTCGTGCACTAGAACTTTGGAAGTATCAGGATGCTTGCGATCAAAGGCCAGCCTTGCCAGCAATGCATTTTTTCGGGACAAAGATTGTTGATCTGGCAACGTATCAGTATCACTGCTGTCACCATCAAACTTCAAGACATCGTCAGGCAAAGTCAAGGGAGGAAATTGCCATGCGGGACCGGTACCTTTGTCCGTCTCCGTCTCATCCTTCTGAATAATAGAATGAATCAAGCTCTGGAAACGCTTTTGAACCAGAGGTAAAGGATTTGGCTGTTCAATCATTTCCCAAACATCTCGTGGCAAAATCGATGCAAAATGAGGCGGCACAACATTTTCTACCGCTGATGGGTTTTCTCTGGATTGGTTTGATTGCGAATTGTTGTCGGCATCCACCTTATTACCTAAATCTTCTGCACTAGCATCCGTCTTCGTTACTCCTTTGAAGGGCGCAACAAGATACAGCTCCGCTTCAAAACGAAAAGGACAGGTGGGATGATGAGTAGTGGCCAGTTTAGACTGATAGGCTCGAATAAGTTTTTGAACAATCGAACGGTTCTGAATCTTTGGATGAATGGTAACCATGAGGGCAGCCTTGCATGAGACGCATTTGAGCATGTCTTGGGAAGTGTTGGTCCAACTGCACATACAGTAGTAAAGAGTAAAACACAAAAAGAGCTGTGAGTCAGTGTGTAGATTGCTACAGCGAGGATCTCAAGCTGGACAATTTTGTTGCCGACGAATCAATCTTGGAAACAGTTGCAGTAGTAAAGGTACTACAAAGGAAGGCTGCATGTGGGCGATACAGAAAGATGCTCCAAAATAGGATGGCCCAAATGACATTTTTTTTTCAACCAGTGTTTCCTCCACAAGCAATGAAAATACTGTACAATCCACGTAGTGTACGTACCCGAAGCGAGCACAAACAATGGGTGACAGTGCTGTCGGTTTGCAATAATACGTGAGGGGGCTGAAGGTTTTTAGTCTCTCATCAAACGCCTGGCGTGATGTGAGCTTTTCCATCTGTGTCATGCGGACAATGGCAACGGGATTATTTGATTGATTTGTCTGGTTAATGTCTCCAGTCGAAGTGTCCAAGAGCGATAAATCTACCACGCTGGTGTAGTCCTCATTGTTGTCAGTGGTTGTGATTGTTGTTGTGGTAGTGTTTGTTGTCATCGTGGATTAGATGGTGCTTATTAATTCTGTTCTCTTTTTCTTTTCATGTCGACTCTTTCACAAGCCTCGATAATCAGAACAAACAATGCAAAAGGTGTGATTGGGACGACGGGTACAAGTACACTAGACCCTACTTGGTTAAAAAGTGTTGGGTACTAGTAGAGAAAACTTCTTGTTGGAGAGATGTTGTGTTTGCTTGCGTCGTGTCGTTTGCTTCTGAAAAATCCCAATGATTTAGACGCTCACGCTTTTTCGTTTTCAGTCCTTTCCGAGAGACATAGGAAAGTGCCAGAAAGAGTTTAGGGAAACATGGCTCTTAATGCAATGAGGGTAATCGTACTAAACAATCTATAGTAACAGAAATGCCTGGAAAGTCATCGTCTTTTGTCTTCTCATCACTACTATAGTAGCAGCCACCTATCTATTCGTAGTAGTGTAAACAAAAACAACACTCAAAAGAAGAAGAAAGGACCTGCCATTATTGTATTAAAATAATCCTTCTCCCCGTCTCCCATACATATAAAGAAAAGCCAGCAGACAACTTTACACAGTGCGCACATGTCTTGGTGAAAAGGAAGAACAAGACGAGTTAGCATCGCAGCAATTGAGCATTCCCTTTCGGCAAATACTTTCCCTGAATTTTCTCGAAACAGATATTGTACCACTCTTCGTTGTCAAAAGGATTCCCGTGCCGTGTCTTTTGCGATTACTCATTGATTTAGCGATAACGGTATCTGGTGGCAACTTGTACTAGCCTGAACCGATTGTTTTGAACAGGAAAGGGCCTGCTTGAAGAGTTGCTCAGTGCAGAGCAACTAGGATCAAAAAGAAAAGTCTAGTCGTCATGTCTGCGTCGTCCAATGGAAGACGAATGAACGGAAGCGCCAACAAGGACATTGATGTCGAGACTACAAAAAGCCGTCGTGCTAGCCAAAATGGCAGCAGTAGCAACGCATTAAGCAACAGCAATAATGGGTTTGGAGGGCGACGTCGGTCGTCGTTGGGACTCGACAACAGCGGCACCATGGGTGGCGGTGTGCCCAATCCGTACGGCTACACACCTGCGGGTGCCAGTGGTGAAGGTCGACAAACAATACGGACACGCAAAGCGACCAGCAAGAATGATTCGAATGCATCAGCAACTGCTGCCAATGCTAATGCTAACAATACTACTGATAGTACTAGCAACACCACCAATGGACGGAGACGAGATTCTTCCTATCCCGGTGCCGGCCGTGGTCTTCAAACGGCTCGCGGCCGAGGTGGAGTTATGGGAATTGTGCGACAAGGCTCTTCTCGTGCAAGCCCGATTCCAACGACAGGAGGACCTGGCAGAGGAGGACCTGGCAGAGGAGGACCTGGTAGAGGAGGACCTGGTAGAGGTCCTCCTATGTCGGGTCGACAGGTGGCTTCCGGACGAGGAGGCCCGAGACCGAATCATTTACAACAACCGCAACAACAACAACATTATCCGCATTCGATGCAACAGCATAAACACAAAAACAACCATACTAATGCCCATCAACGAGAAAAACAACGAATGAAAGAGACAACCGTAGAATCAAGTCGAAAGTCACTGCTGTCCACTGGAAATCAGCTTCACGATGACGACGATGACGAAGAGCGGTCCCTGGCTTCATTATTTGATAAAGAAGAAGAGGAAGAATCGGAACAGTCGGAAGGGTCTGTATCGGAAGAGTCCATCAATCCCATGCATGCTTTTGCTGAGAACGACCATCTGGTGCAGATGAATTTGGATGCCAAAAAAGAGGCTCTGGTGGAATCCCTCGTTTGGTTCTCCCATCATACACCACGAACCGTTTTGGAAGATTTGGTATCGCACGAAATTGAAATTTGGCAGGCCGAACGAGGAGTGGATATGACCATTATGGAAGGCTCTTGCGAGTCATTTGAAGAATCCAACAATTTAGCAGCGTCCAACGGCTTAAGCAAGGGCTTGGGCATTTCCAATCACAGCACTGCCAGTAAACTCAAACGACAAGCGCAAGCAGCGAAGAACCGAAAATCTCTCCTAGGCATGCCAGATAATAGTAACGATGACTCCTTCATGTCGGATTCGCATATGGAAGAATCGGCTATTAGTGAATTGTCGGATCCTGAAGGCATGGAGTTTTATGATGGCAATTTCTCCAATTCTATCATGAGACTGCAGGGTCAGCCTGATGCCGATGTGATGATTAAATTGCCCAAAATGGTGGAGCGGGAAGGAGCTGTGGTTTTTGCTGATATTTCTGGATTCACGAAGCTATCTACCATGCTCGATTGTGAATCCCTCTCCAAAGTTATCAACTCTTATTTTGATATGATTGTAAATGAGGTTGTTTCGCACGGCGGAGATATTCTCAAATTTGCGGGAGACGCCTTTTTTGCTGAATGGAAAGTTAACGACTACGAAGATAATAGTAGCCAAGCCGGGGGACCGCGCGCTCTCTCAACGTTGGGTTCTTCTCTTTCCACTAATTTGGACTTTACGAGTACTGGCGATGACGATGATGTTCCGCGACTCTCTACATGCGTGTTGGCAGCAACGAAATGTGCCGCGGCTATTGTGGAGAAGTTTAGTGATTTTTCCGTCGGAGCTGCCATGCCGCATGCCATGCCCATGGTGGATGGAGTCCGTCAAGAAGCCATATTGAATGTCCATTGCGGAATTGGAGCGGGGAAGTTTATTGGTCTGCATGTTGGTGATTACAAGGAAGATCCAGAGGAAGAAGGCGTGGAACTTCGAAGAGAATTTTTGGTTATGGGAGATCCCATTGATCAGGCAGCTGTTGCTGCGGATGCTGCCGTCGACGGAGAGGTCCTGGCATCGCCCAAGGCACACCAGTCGCTGGCTTTTTGTTGCCACGATATGCCCGAGCGCATGAAAAATGTCACGAAACCTGTATGCATTGCCGCTCGAGGCGAAACCTATTTTTCATTGGTAGGGGATCCAGAACAGAACGAAGAAATCGAAAATGCCATGAGTAATGAAATGTCTCGCTACGAAGCACTCCGTACGCACTGTCGAGATTTAAACCAATCTGCTCTGGCCCGTCTCCATTTGCAAATGGCTCTGTATGTGCATCCTGTGATTCGTGATGATGAGCTCGCCTTGTCGGCGCAAATTCGACAGGGCAAGATTGCCATACCACAATCGACTATCGAAGATCGCCATCTCGCCGAAGCCGAGCTCCGGTCTGTTTTTACTATATTTATCAACGCTATCATAACCCCAACAATAACCTGGGACCCGGAAATCGACGAGAAGTTGTATGCGAAACTTGGGGATATCATGCATGTCGTATCGCGAGAGCTGGATCGCTACAGTGGCCATTTGCGACAATTTATTGTGGATGACAAGGGAGTTGTGTTGATCGCAACATTTGGGCTTAGAGGATCTACTTTTCCAAACATGTAAGTCATTGAGGTTCTCGCGCTTGATTTGTTATTTGCTTGTGATCCGGACCTCGTATGTCTAACGATGTCTTCATTTGTCTGCATTAGGGTTGCCAATAATGGTCTACCTGCAACATTTGCAATCCACCGCTGCTTGAAATCAGAGCTTAGCGTTGATAACCGAATAGGAACGACGTTTGGCAAGGTTTATTGTGGTGTTGTTGGAGGCGTGCGCCGTCACGAATTTGCGGTTATGGGAGCTCCTGTCAACTTGGCGGCTCGCCTTATGGCGGCAAAGACGAACAAGGGGATCTTGGTGGATGGAGCAGTTCATGCGCAAGCCGGTTCTCGCATCGAATTCAAGAGTTTACCTTCCATCAAAGCCAAAGGTTATGATCATCCCGTGGCCGTCTTTGAACCCGACCTAACAGCTACGGCTTCGAAGCGGAAGAAGTCATCGGTTCCCTTTGTAGGTCGGCGGGAGGAACGGAATGAGATTGCCGCTATTGCACAAGAAATTATCGAGGAACAGGATCCTTCCAGAAGTTCCATGGTGTTTTTGATGGGAGAGTGCGGTATGGGAAAGAGTGCGTTAGGTGTTTCTATATTGGACGAAGTAAAAAAGGCATGGGCAAAGTCCGGTCGCAATATTATTGCGGCACGATCAACGACAACAGAGACGGAACAAAGAATTCCTCTCAGCTCCTTTCGGAAAGTGTTTTTAAGTGCGATTCGTGATTTATGTGAGCAAGATGGGAGCATCACCAAAGAAGACGGCAAAAATGGAGCTGGCTCGGACGGACTCCAATCTAGCAACCGCGGCGGGTTCAGGGGCTCCTCTCAGAGGAACGCAAAACGTCCCGGGCTCGCCCGAACAGATAAAGGAAAGCTTGATTCCCTGCTGGGAGGCGAAAGCACGATCGATGATTCATTTCATACGGATGCTGGGAATTCTTTTGAAATCGATTCTTTTTCTCAGCACAGCACAACTCTTGGTTACTCGTCTCACAGCGGAGGAAAGGTTAGCGGCGGTGGCATGATTCCAATCCCATCTTCTTTGACGCGAGATCAATCCATGGGCAGTCGCGGCGGCCATCGTGGCATCGCCATGTCGCTCATGCAACGCGGCCTGTCTTCGCAGGGCTTGGGAAACCCTCAAACGCCTTACCATTTGCAGACAAAATCTCCTACCAAAGGACGCGGGGTATCTTTAGGTGATTCTTTTCACGGATCTTCGCCTGGTGGCGCGAACTCAGCGCATGGAAATAATGCAGCACATATGGCTCTGAAACGAAGAGAAGCCGCCAGCCCTCCCCCAACTGCTGCAAATCAAAGCCCTTCTCAACCTAACCGACGAGGATCGTTGAGTCAATCACTTCATGGTGGACAGGCCTCGCAGTCGCTGCATGGTGGTAGTGGTATGGATAAAATGTGGCCCAAGTCTGGTCCTCTTGGCCCATTGGCAGGTAACCGGAAAAGTAAGCGAACATCACTTATGAATCTGCAATCATCTCGTCGACCGATGCGTGGGAAGAGCAAGATGCAAATGATGGCCGAAGAAGATGGCAATGAATCCGTCATGAGTCTTACCAACAATGGAAAATCGGAGGTGCCTTACTTTGAAAAGTTGTGTCAGATCTGCGAAGAAATTGAATATCCCTATGAATACGCAGATATTGTGGGCTCTCAGTTTTTAGGATTAGATGGAGCGAGTCCTGTCACTCATGTAGAGGGGCACGTGCCGACTATCAACGAGCTTGTAGAGTTTTTGTCTCAAGCGTTTATTTGTATCACGAATTATTCAGACCTTTCCTTGATTTTTGTGGATGATTTTCAATGGGTCGATTCTTTCACCTGGAAGATTTTTCGCGAATTGTGTGAACGAGGGAAGAAGATGCTTTTGATATGTGCCATGCGTTCGCACGATAAGCAAGCTTTGAGACGACTTTCGGCAGCCATCACACAAAGCCATATGCAATCACAAATGATTGAGATCTCTCTTGGGCCGTTAGACTTGCTAGAGATCCGAGAAATGATTGCTAAGGTGCTTGGCTACGGAGAAGATGCTGTTGACGAATCCTTGTGCTCCGACATTTATCAGAAAACAGGAGGACTGCCAGTCTATGTTGCTGAGCTGTTAGAAAACATAAAACGAAACAAGACTGTAGCCATTGACGACACAGGAATTCTTCGCTGGACAGCTCAGGCAGAAGCTGACCAAAAAGGAATGGCGTCCAAGTATAACAGCGGAGCGGTGATGGAAGAAACTTTCCTTAGTCGATTCGACGCTTTGGATGTGCGAGTCCGAAAGGTTCTGCAGACATGCGCTGTTCTGGGGCTCTCTTTTTCTTTGTCGGATGTTGTTCGTGTCCATCCAGAGCTGGAAGAGCTCGAAATTGAACATGCTCTGGACAATGCGGTGGAGGAGATCATTCTCGTGGAACGCTTCGAAGATGAAGACGAGTCGGTCTCACTTGCTTCGGGCATCTCTGGAGATTCAGGGTCCACAGGATGCGATTCTGACTCTAGGAGCGGAATTCACGAGCTGGAACGTAGAGATAGTCGATCAACAGGTTTTGATCCAGACGACATCGACGACCGCTTTTTTGAATTCAGTCATGCTATGTGGCGCCAAAAGGTGCTCACGACTATGCTTAAAGAGAGAAAAATCGAGCTTCATCGATTAATTGCCGAAGCAATGGAGAAGGATCAAGTGCATATTTTAGAACAGTGTGATATCTCGCGTCTGCTCACTCTCTTCGACCACTGGAAAGCATGCGGTGACTTCTGCAAATCGGCACCCTTGGCTCTTGCAGTTGGGCCACGTCTCGAAGAGTGGGACCTTGCCATGCAGAGTCTTGATTTGTATCGAGATGCACTTGAAATGTCTTTTGAAAGTGTTGAGGCAGTGACAGAAAATGGAGGTCGTGATGGTACGTGTGGTTGCTGTGTCTCGATTGTTCTAGAAAGCGAATGAAAATGTATCCTTTGCTCACTCGTATAATACATACTTTTTCTACTATCAGACGAATGGGTTCAAGTGTCGGCGCACCCTGAAATCTTGGATCTAATTCTTCGTTTGCACATTCGAATTGGATTGTGTCATCAGCGTTTGGGCGATGAGTACGAAAGTGTCATGACTTTTGAAGACGCTTATAAGGTATGTCACCTCCGTTCTCGATATTTCTATATTGATGTTTTTAAACTTCTCTCGCAAAGCTAACGCTTACATGCACTTGTTTGGTCCGTAGATTGTCAAAACCTCCTCCAAAATTCCCGGTATGAGCAGAACACTTATGATGCCCATCATTTCTACGCTCTGCGCTCTCAAGTTAGAACGGGACGCGGCTGATATGCAGACGCGAAAAGAACAAGAAGGGCTGGTTCGTATTTTCGTTGAAGAAGCAAGAGAAGATGGCCACCCTGTCCACATTAGTCGTGCCTTGGCCATGGCTGCAATGTACTTTGCCAAGCAAGGCTATTATGAACGTGCATTGGCCATCCACGAGCAACTCCAGAATGTCTACGATGTCTTGGAACACTCTGGAGGTATGATCCAACTGTATGGATACGACTATGCTGTTGAATGCTTCTCGGAGAGTGTCCAGTGGTATTATTTGGTCGGAAGGCACGAGTCAGCCGAACGACAAGCTGAAATTGTCATTCATGACCACGTACCACTACAAGATCAAACCGACATTGACAACATGCTTCGAATTATTCTCCCCGTAATCCAGGTCTTGAAACTGCTCGACCGTGCAAAAGACTCTGATCTCATCTTCAAAAAATTTATCATAAATTCATTCCACGACCACTCTCAACAGGAGTCAGATTTCTGGGTTCCCTTGTTTAATCCATTGGCATATTTGCTGGAAGTCATCAAAATGGAAGAAGAAGATCGCTTCGATCACGAGGTGCTGCAGGAAATGGAGTCTTGGGTATTGGACGACGAAAACAGCGTCTTCCACTTAGAACTCGAGCGGAAGGCGCATACTTGGATGGGGGAGCTGTGTTGGAGGCTGGCGAACTTACGAGAAGATGATGACCCCGTAAGGTTGGAACTCGTAGACAAGGCACGTGAGCTATTGGAACCTGTATCCCTGTCGCAGCACCCCGAGACTTTTTTGAAGCAGCTCGCAAGTGCTCTTCTAGATGCACTTTAACTGGTTATCGTTTCTAGTTTTAATTTTTGGTTTCTATGGGCGCAGTAGTCGTACTTTCCAATGTGCACAAAAAAAATCGACGAGATTCTATTACCTTTAGACCAGACACGCAGCTACTAGTACTACTACTCTAGTAGTAGTAGGTAGAGCTTCAATGATTCACTACTCCGGGAGTAGCAAATACTACTACTGCCCCTACTAGCTAGCACTCGCGGTACGTGGTACCTCGTACTGTACATGAACTCAAAGGAGTGCCAGGGTGTCACAAAAGCGCCTGGCTGACACATGCGGGAATGAAACCAGCAGTCCCATATTGATTTGACACCATCGAAATATTCTCAATAGCAAATAGAATATTATTATTTTATTGTCTTTAAAAAAATAATGATGTCTAGCTAGAGTAGTAGCTACTACCTGGTACTCATCCGTAATCTGATGCCACTAGAGTGGTCTACTTAATCATTTTCTATTGTTTTTAAATTTTTATTTCATCATCATTACATCACGCGCATTTTCTATCAGCCAACAGCAACAAGCTCAAGGTCACAATCTCGTTCCAAGACGCAGTAAATAATGGCATCTCCGAGGCAGCTCACTTCTAACCCCGTCAAGGTGGCTTGTGTCGGCGGTGGTCAACTCGGTCGCATGCTGGCGCTCGAAGCGCCTCGCTTAGGCATCGAGATGACCTGTTTGGATCCTTTGGGCACTTCTTCGCCAGCCGCCCAAGTGCTTCCTCACAGCCGCATCATCAAGGGTTCTCTCAAAGACGTCGATAAACTTCGCGAACTGTCGCATGGCTGTGATGTCATGACAGTTGAGATTGAGCACGTGGGAGTAGAAGTTTTAGAGGAACTCGAAAAGGAAGGCATCAATGTGCAGCCATCAGGTCGCGTCTTGTCCATTATTCGTGACAAATATTTGCAAAAACAGCACTTTGCTAGTCAGGGGGTTCCGGTGCCTCGCTTTTTGGTGACTTCGTCAGTCGAGGGAATTCAACAGGCTGCCGAAAGCATGGGTCTGCCCTTGATGCTCAAGGCAAGAAAAGGAGCCTACGATGGCCGAGGAAATGCCGTATTGGAAGATTCCTCAGAAGCTGCTATCCATGAGTCTCTGGAAAAGTTGGGAGTATCATCCGATTCTGAGACCGAGCTGGACTTGTATGCCGAAGGTTGGATTGATTTTGACTGCGAAGTTGCTGTCATGGTCGTAAGATCCAGCAACGGGCAGGACACGACATCATATCCTGCGGTGAATGCGATTCAACAAGACTCGATTTGCCGCGTTGTGTTGGCTCCTGCTCGCAATGTATCTACCGAAGTTAGGAAAGAATGCGAAAAAGTGGCCATGAAAGCTGTTAATTCCCTCGGCAAGGGTGCATCGGGCATGTTCGGTGTGGAGCTTTTCGTCACGAAATCAGGAGAGGTACTCTTGAACGAAGTTGCACCAAGACCCCATAATACTGGCCATTACACACAGGACGCTTGCAGTGTAAGTCAGTTCGAGAATCATTTGCGAGGAGTATGCGGTCTTCCTTTGGGTAGTACTAAATTATTAACAGAGGCAGCAGCCATGGTCAACGTTTTGGGCGCCAAGTCTGGTACAATGGAAGATACCATGAAAAGCTCTAACAAGGCACTATCCCTGGATGGTGCCATTGTACACTTGTATGGAAAAGGATGTCGAGTGGGCCGAAAAATGGGTCATATAAATATCACTGGAAGTTCACAGGAAGAGGTCGATGCGTGCCTGGAACCGCTGCTAGAGTTGGAAGGTATTCCTTTATCTCTGTTGCCAGGTGGAAAACTCCATACATCACCTCTGGTAGGAATTATTATGGGATCACAGAGTGATCTGCCAACCATGAATGCTGCCGTAGACATGTTGAAAAAGTTCAATGTTCCTTACGAAGTGGACATTGTATCAGCCCACCGAACCCCCGACAAGCTCATGGAGTACAGTCGATCTGCCGCAGGACGAGGATTGAGAGTCATAATTGCTGGTGCTGGTGGGGCCGCGCACTTACCAGGCATGGTAGCAGCTATGACACCTTTGCCCGTTATAGGTGTTCCCGTCAAGACATCAACATTGAGTGGCGTCGATTCTCTCTACAGTATTGTTCAAATGCCTCGCGGAGTACCAGTGGCGACTGTGGCGATTGGGAATGCCATGAATGCTGGGTTGCTGGCAGTGAGGATACTTTCTACCAGCCGACTTGAGTTGAGACAACAGATGATGGCTTATCAAATCGAGATGAAGGACATGGTGAATGGTATGAGTGCCAAGCTTTTGGATCTAGGAAGTGACGACTTTCTCGAACAAATGGAGAACAAAAACCAGGCCGTCAATGTGTAAACTATACATTTCTATGTTTCAATTTTCTTCAAGATTGCATAATGCATGACAGAAAGTGTTTCACTGCTTGGTGAAGTTGCATCAATCCTCATGGACACTTTGGCTGTTCACACGATGACTTTCTCCGTCGTCAAACGTATCCCAATTCACTTCGTCGTTGTGAGAATGGGTGAACCCAATCAGTCGTTCAGCTCTGACAGTCTCATGAGCTCTGTAGGCTAAAACATAGGTCCGTCGCTGTCTATCTGCACAAATATTACCACCAGATCCATGGACAACGTACTGCAATAAGCAGAAAAGGTCTGTAGTGAGTAAATCCTTTTCCTGTCGATAAGTCAAAAAGCACCGCGAAATGCAACAATTCCAGAAGGAACTTACTTCGTTGTGGATGGTCAGCGACCCTCGTTTGGCTGGAGCTAACCGTATTTCCTCGCTATTTTCATCTACTTCTGCGCACAATGCGTGGCTTTCTTCTCGAGTGTTGCCTGCTAGTGGTTTGTGAGGTCGAATGGTTCTGGAGACCCCCGAACCTACCACATATCTCAAGCAACCATTATCCTTGTCGGAATCGTCAATTGCCAATGAAAACGTGCAAGTATCCGTGTTATCTACACCCAAAGCAGCGGGTCCGGGCCAATATGCCATATCCTGGTGCCATGCAAAGACAGCATCGGACTTTCCTGGTCGTTTGTTGAGTAGTTGATCGTAATCCTTTACCATGTCGGACACCGGAAACAGTTGCTGAGCTATGCTGTCGGTCAATCGCTCAAAAATATTTCCTTTCAATGGTGGATAGTACTTGGTTGGAAGCATGCAATTAACAATGGACCATTCCTCGTACGGGATACCAAAGGGCTTGGACATGTCACAAAAGTCTTTGCCTGGGACTGAAATCTCGCCGTTAATAAAGCGGTCAAAAATATCTTGAATTTCGGCAATTTCGTCTTCTGTCAAAACATTTTCAATCGTCACACAGCCATCGCGATGAAAGCTCTCAATTTGCTCAGGCGCCAATCGAAACAGATCATCGGAAATGCGCCCGTACGATTCTTCAGATGGATTGCTACCAGATGATGGAGAAGTAGAGGCGCCTCCCCTGGTCATAAACGCCGGAAAACTTGGCGTAGCTAGCAAAAGGGAAGACGTCGCCGTCACTTGTGATCTAGTGATCGCTAGTTGGGTGGACGCAGCAACGAGGACAGCAGAAGGAAAGAAAGCTTTCATTGGGAAGAAGAAAGAGGAGAATTGTGGAGGTGCATCATGTATGTATGTGAACGTAACGTCGACGAGTGAGATGAAGGCTTGAAAAAGAAGAGCGTTGCATTCCACCTGGGCTTTAATTAAAAAAAAACTCGTCCTGTCAACGAGGAGACAAGACCAAGAACCTAGACTACTCTGTGCCACATAAATCATGAACGATAAACTCTATTGAAATACAGTACAGTAGACTCAAGTATCAATTTATTACCGCGCTTGTACCAAGGTGATTTGTTCAGTATACACCAACCAAATTCACATTCGTACATAGTTCGTCGCACTGCTCGTTTCCTTGGCGCTGCTTTTGCCGGTGTCGCTTCCCGTAAGCTCCAAAGCTGTGATGCTAGGCTTTTTCGTTCCCGTCACCCCGGAGCTGCTGCCTGACCTCCAATGCAATAACACCGCGATGAGTTGCACGACAACAATTCCAATGGCTAGCCCTAACGCTGCGTATTGGAAGTACAGAATAAGCCTTTCGTCAAAGGTGTTCGATATGGAGTCTTGAGGCTGCAATAGCTCTACGTAAACACCCAAAGAAGCCCAGGACAGAACGAGTGGAATTGTGTAATTTTTTCGCCCTCGCGAGTTCGTCCCCCAACTATAAAAGAGTGCCGCCAGAAGCATAACCTCCAAGGATCCCCAGGCTGAAACGAACTCGTTACCGGCCGAAATTTCTTGAGCAACAACAACTACATTTGCATTCAGCAAAGAAGCAGCCCAAATCCAACCGCAATGGACGTGAAAAGGGAAGATGAAACCCCAAAAGTTTGCAATCGACTCTGATTCAACATAACTTCATTACAATTACGACGAGACTCGCGAGAATGACGAGCATAGCACCAAAGGACGCAAAAATATATTCCCGCGAAAAGGTAACACTCCAGGCAGACTGGGCCACACAGGTGACAACATACCAATATCCCACACCCAGTACCACCGAATTGCTGTTTTGAAACCGCGGGAGAATTTGCAAAATAGCCCAAACCAACTGCGATAGAAAGATAACTCCCCAAATGGAGAACGCATACCCTGCTGGGGTAACCAGAGTTTGATATTTTGCCGATACTTGAGCATTGGTTGGAAACAATCCAGAGACTCCCACGCCGTAGGTTATTCCAACATTGGCAAGGTAGGCAACTAGATTGGCATAGTTGATAGCGCGCAAACCTTTTTTTTCTACAGCAGCAACATTCGGTCCATCAGCGATGGTTGCAGATGAAGACGACATGGCGGCTTTCTTTGTTTTTGTTATGATTTGAAACAAGACAGTTTGTGAGTTCGCGCACCTTATGTATTTTCACCCTACTACCACTACTAGCTAGCTGGCGCAGCAGGTATTCGAGTAGAACAGAACAGATCACCACTCCTAGTACTATTAGCTAATACATGTTAGTCTACTACTACGATAATATATGGTCTTTCGAAGGACCATAAAGGAGACCATAAAGGAGACCATGTAGAATCCCTACTAAGTTCTACAGGGAGCACATCCCAACGAGGCAAAACTGCTTACTACTAGTCCAGTGCACTAAAATCACAAGGGAGCTTTTAGGCTGCTTTTAACTAGTGCATTCCGTGTGAATTTAGTGCACAGGATCATAATATCTTAACGTTCGCCGTATTGAATCCTCGTCCTATGCACTAAAATCACAGGGCTCTTTTAAGCTTGCTTTTAACTAGTGGAGCCCTGCAAATTTAGTGCACACCGGAAGGCCTTTCGGTTAACTCGGTACCTCACC
>Ga0210036_1003297_pt1 | contig 15997 bp, 13 predicted proteins | sample CryGeymeta201515_FD_185469 | JGI IMG/M metagenome (GOLD analysis project Ga0210036, IMG submission 185469) | Groundwater microbial communities from Crystal Geyser aquifers in Utah, USA - Crystal Geyser metaG 2015-15 (SPAdes) (version 2) | ecosystem: Environmental > Aquatic > Deep subsurface >...
TCAAGCGTTACCTGCCAATCCTGGACGATCTCGAGCGCGCCTTGCAATCCCGCCCCGCTGACCTGGCCTGGGTGGAGGGCATCGAATTGATCTATCGCAAGCTCCAGGCCATCCTGGAGGCCGAGGGCGTGAAACGGATCGAGGCCGAGGGGAACGTGTTCGACCCGAACCTGCACGAGGCCATTTCGCAGGAGCCGGCCGAGGGTCAAGAAAGCGGGCGGGTGATCGCCGTCGTTCAAAATGGATACATGCTCGGCGAGCGGGTCATCCGCCCGGCAATAGTGAGAGTCGCGCAGTAACGTCAAATGTCAAATGTCAAAGGTCTAATGTCTGACCTTCGACCTTCGACATTTGACCTTCGACCTTTGACCCTACGAGGAGTAATCATGTCTAAAATCATAGGAATTGACCTGGGCACAACCAACTCCGTCGGCGCGGTGATGATGGGGGCTGAACCGGTCGTCATCCCTTCCGCGGAAGGAGAACGGCTGGTCCCCTCGGTGGTGGCGGTCAACAAGAACCACGAACGGCTGGTGGGACGTGTGGCGCGCAACCAGGCCATCATCAATTCGGAAAATACGATCTTTTCGATCAAGCGCTTCATGGGGCGCAAGTATGAGGATCCAGAAGTGCAGCGCACCCTGCCGCGCATTCCTTACACTGCCATGCCAGCCGAAAATGGCGACATGCGCGTCATGCTGGATGGCAAGGAATACTCCCCGCCCGAGGTCTCGGCCATGATCCTGGCCAAGATCAAGCGCGACGCCGAAGCGTATCTGGGTGAGATAATCACGCAGGCGGTCATCACCGTCCCGGCTTATTTCAACGATGCGCAGCGCAATGCCACCAAGGATGCCGGCCGGATCGCCGGTCTGGACGTACTGCGCATCATCAACGAGCCGACCGCCTCCTCGCTGGCCTACGGTCTGGACAAGAAAAAGAACGAGATCATCGCCGTCTATGACCTGGGCGGCGGCACGTTCGACATCTCGATCCTGGACGTCGGCGAAGGCGTCTTCCAGGTGCGTTCGACCAGCGGCGATACCTTCCTGGGCGGCGACGATTTCGATCAGCGCCTCATAGATTACTTCGTTGGCGAATTCAAGAAGGATAACGGCATTGATCTGCGGCAGGATAAGCAATCCCTCCAGCGTCTGAAGGAGGCGGCCGAGAAAGCCAAGATCGAGCTTTCCACCATGATGCAGACCGAGATCAACCTGCCGTATATCACGGCGGACGCCTCCGGCCCGAAACATTTGGTGATGACCCTGACGCGCGCCAAGCTCGAGCAGTTGACCGGCGACCTGGTCGAACGGACGCTGGGCCCGGTCCGCCAGGCATTGGCGGACGCGGGCCTGAATCCGGGCGATGTGAACGAGGTGGTCATGGTCGGCGGCATGACGCGCATGCCCGCCGTGCAAGAGTCCGTGCGCCGCATGTTCGCCAAAGAGCCGCACAAGGGCGTCAACCCGGACGAGGTGGTAGCGGTCGGCGCGGCAATCCAGGCGGGCGTCCTGAGCGGGGAAGTGAAAGACATCCTTCTGCTCGACGTTACCCCGCTGACGCTCTCCATCGAGACCCTAGGCAGTGTGGCTACGCCGCAAATCGAGCGCAACACGACCATCCCAACCCGCAAGAGCCAGGTCTTCTCCACTGCCAGTGACAGCCAGACGCAGGTGGAGATCCACGTCTTGCAGGGCGAGCGCCCGATGGCGGTGGATAACAAGTCGCTGGGCAAGTTCATCCTGGACGGCATCCCGCCAGCCCCGCGCGGCATTCCGCAAATCGAGGTGACCTTCGACATTGACGCCAACGGTATCCTGAAAGTCACCGCGCAGGATAAGGCGACGGCGCGCTCCCAGCACATTACCATCACGGCTTCCTCCGGTTTGGCGAAGGAAGAAGTCGAGAAGATGCGCAAGGAGGCGGAGGCTCACGCCGAGGAAGATAAGAAACGCCGCGATTTGATGGATGCCAGGAATACCGCTGACGCTTCCATCTACGGCGCGGAAAAAGCGTTGAGCGAATTGGGCGACAAGGTCCCAGACGAGATAAAAGCCAACGTACGCGCCGCAGTGGACGAGGTCAAGAAAGTGAAGGATGGCGAGGACGAGCAGGCCATCCGCAAGGCGGTGGATACCCTCAGTCAGGCCGTCCAAACGATCGGCGCGGCCGTCTATCAGCAGCAAACGCCTCCGCCCGGACCTGAAGCCGGTTCCGCTGAACCCGGGCCGGATGCCGGTCCCGACGTGGTGGATGGCGAAGTAAAGGAATAAACGAGTCAAAAGTCGAAGGTCGAATGTCTGACCTTTGACTTTTGACCTTCGACTTATTATGAGCAACCGCGACTTTTACGAAATCCTCGGTGTGGGGCGGAACGCAACGAACGACGAGATCAAGGCCGCCTTCCGCAAGCTGGCGCGCCAGTACCACCCGGACGTGAGCAAGGAGCCGGATGCCGAGGAGAAATTCAAGGAGATTAACGAGGCCTACGGCGTGCTTTCGGACGCGGACAAGCGCGCCCGCTATGACCAGTTCGGCCGCGCTGGGCTGGGCAATATCAACGGCATGCCCGATTACGCCACCATGGACTTTGGCGACATCTTCGAGGAGCTGTTCGGCAGCTTCGGGTTCGGCATGGGCGGCGGCAGTCGCTCGCGGCGGCCGCGGCGCGGGCGCGATCTGCAATACCAGGTCGCCTTGACCTTCGAGGAAGCCGTCTTTGGCGTCGAGAAAGAAGTCGAGGTGACTCGCAACGAGGTGTGCAGCACCTGTCGCGGCTCCGGCGCGGAGCCGGGCAGCAGTCCGCAGCGCTGCCCCACCTGCGGCGGACGGGGCGAAGTCCGCCAGGTGCGCCAAACCATCTTCGGCTCGATGATGCAATCCTCCACCTGCCCGGCGTGCAACGGGCGCGGCGAAGTGATCACCACGCCGTGCCATACCTGCCGGGGCGGGGGGTTGGAGCGCAAGACGGTCAAGAAGGTCGTGCCGATCCCGGCGGGCGTGGATGCGGGCACGCAGATCCGCCTGGCCGGTGAAGGCGAGCCGGGAGCGAACGGCGGGCCGCAGGGCAACCTGTACTTGGTTGTCACGGTCCAAGCCCATAAGTTCTTCAAGCGGCGTGAGAACGATATTCTCTTGAACCTGAATATCAACATCGCGCAGGCTGTGCTGGGCGCGCAGATCGAAGTCCCCTCAGTGGACGGGGCGGAAAAGTTGAACATCCCGGCTGGCACCCAGCCGGGCAAGGTTTTCACCCTGAAAGGCAAAGGTGTGCCTTATCTGCGCAAAAATGGGCGCGGCGACCAGTTGGTGATCGTCAACGTGGAAGTCCCGAACAGGCTGACGAAGGAGCAGCGCGCCCTGTTCGAGCAACTGTCTGCCACGCTGGGAACGACGCCCATGCCGAAGGAGAAGGGATTTTTGGATTGGCTGAATGAGGCGCTGGGGGGGTAGTGATCAGTTTTCAGTGATCAGTTATCAGTGGTATTATTCTCCCGACTGAAGACTGATCACTGATCACTGATTACTATGAACTCCTGGCTCGAAGTCTCCCTCACTGTGGACGGCGAACTGGCCGAAGCCGTGGCCGAGGTGCTGGCGCGCTTCGCGCCGGGCGGCGTGGCCGTGGAAAGCGGGGTAGCTTACCGCCACGATGAGGACGAAGGCACTCCCAGCGGAGCGGTGTGCGTGCGCGCCTATCTGCCCATGGACGAAAAAACCGAAGAAACGCGCCATAAACTGGAGGAGGCGCTCTATTACCTGGGTATGATCCAACCCCTGCCCGCTCCGGTCTTCGAGCCGATTGCTGACCAGAATTGGATGGAGGCCTGGAAAGAGCACTACCAGCCCATCCCGATTAGCAAGCGCCTGATCATTGTCCCGGCCTGGCTGGAATCGCCGGATGAGAAACGCATTCCGATCAAGATTGACCCTGGCATGGCGTTCGGCACCGGAACACATCCCACCACTCAACTCTGCCTGGAATTACTCGAAAATCTCTTCGAGGCTAACTCGCCACTCGTCACTCGTCCCACGTCACTTATTGACATCGGTTGTGGTTCTGGCATCCTCTCCATCGCAGCCTTGAAACTCGGTGCAAACTTTGCCCTCGGCGTAGACACTGACGAGGCGGCAGTCAAGGTTTCGCGCGAAAACGCGGATGTCAATGGCATTGCAGCGGGGCAATTCACTCTCGGTATCGGGTCGGTGCCGGAAATCTTGGAAGGCAGGTTTGGGGTTCGGAGTGCACCGTTGGTGCTGGCGAATATCCTGGCGCCGGTTATCATCCGCCTGTTCGACGATGGTTTGGCCGATCTTGTCGCGCCGGGCGGCGTGCTGATCCTTTCTGGAATTTTACAAGAGCAGGTCGAGTCAGTCGTTTCTGCCGCGCAGGCGCATGGGATGGAACTGATAGAGAAGAAACAGATGGGAGATTGGGTGGCGCTCCTTGTGCAAGATTCGAGAGTCGAAGATCAAGATCAGTCACGAATCACGAATCACGATTCTCGAATCTCTATTCTCTAATCCCGCTCCCTGTGCTATCATTCAGGCAGTATGAGCCAGGCGCGACGGTTGCTTTTTTACCTTTTGCTCAATGCCTTCGTCTCTGCCCTTGTGACGGGTACGATCCTCTTCTTCTATGACCGCGCCCAGCGCGCAGACTGTGCGCCAACCAACGTTCCCTCGTTGCCCGCTGCGCTCGCCCCTTCGCCTGTCTCTGGCGACATAAAGGTAGATATTGTCAGCATCCTCGGCGCAGGGATAACGGACAGCGAAGTGGTTGTTCTGGAGAACAAAGGTGATAACCCCATCATTCTGACGGGCTGGTATTTGGAAGATGGTCAAGGCAACATCTATACCTTCCCGCAGTTGACCCTGTACAAAGGCGGCACGGTGATGGTGCATACGGCCTCCGGCGCGGATACGCCCACCGACCTCTACTGGGGACGCGCCGCCCCTGCCTGGCAGCCGGGCGAGCAGGTTGGCCTGTACGACGCGCAAGGCAACCTGCGCTCGCAGCACTCAATTCCATAAAAACTGATTACTGATCACTGAAAACTGGTAACTGACATGACCCAAGCCCTCTATCGTAAATGGCGTCCCCAGAAATGGGACGAAGTCGTCGGACAGCAGCACATCGTCCAGACCCTGCGCAACGCGGTGACTGGCGAGCGCGTTGTCCATGCGTACCTGTTCTCCGGTCCGCGCGGCACCGGTAAGACCAGTGTGGCGCGCCTGCTGGCCAAGGCCGTCAACTGCCTGGCGGATGATCTCTCCGCCCGTCCTTGCAATCAATGTGACCATTGCGTCGCGGTCAACGAGGGCCGCTTCCTCGACCTGATCGAGATTGACGCCGCCTCTCAGACCAGCGTGGACGACGTGCGCGACCTGCGGGATAAGATCAACTTCTCACCCAATCAAGGCAAATACAAAGTTTATATAATAGACGAGGTGCACATGTTTTCCACCTCGGCCTTCAACGCCCTACTCAAGACCCTCGAGGAGCCGCCGCCGCACGCCATCTTCGTACTGGCGACCACCGAGATGCACAAGATACCGGCCACCGTACTCTCGCGCTGCCAGCGGCACGAGTTCCGCCGCGTACCGGTGGATGATATCGTCAAGCAACTCAATCAAATCTCCCAAGCCGAGGGCATTCAAGCCGAAGCCGAGGCTCTGACGCTCATCGCCCGCCAGGCCACCGGCAGCCTGCGGGATGCGATTTCCCTGCTCGACCAGATGGCCTCGACCGGCCAGAAGATCAGCCTCAAACTCACGCAGGCTGTCCTCGGCACGGCCGCCAACCAGACCGTCCTCGACCTGGCGGATGCCATCCTCGACAAGCGGCCGGATACCGGCCTCGAGACGATCCACCGCGCCCTGGATTCCGGTACGGACTCCCGCGTGTTGGCGCGCCAGATCGTGGACTACTTGCGCGCCCTGCTGCTGGTCAAGCTGGGCAACGAAGCGCAAGCGGACCTGGCAGCGGATACGCGCGCCCAGGTCGAACGCCACGCTGGAGCATTGTCCGCGCCGGAGATCCTGCGCATGACGCGTCTTTTCAACGCGGCTGCCACTGACCTGCGCGGCGGCTGGCAGCCTTCCCTGTCCCTGGAGCTGGCGCTGGCTGAGGCTATCGAAGGGCCGCCGCCGGTCGAGAAGCCGTCCGCTGCGGGTGGGGAAAAGCCGCCAGAGACGCGCAGCCGGCCCGAGGCTTCGCCGCGAATGGTTGCGCAATTGGCAACCAGAGCGCTCAGCCGAGCGGTCCCGCCCCGCCGCGCAGGGCAGGGTTTCCAGGCGAAGCCAGTAGAAGTCTCGCATCCGAATCCTGCGCCGCCTGCCGCGTCCGTCCCGGAGAACAAACCAATTACAGGCGCCGTCAGCCTCGACCAGGTCGCCAAAGCCTGGCGGCAGGTGCGGGCCGCCGTCCGCCCGCAGAACCCGGCCCTGGAAGCCTTGCTGAACTCGTGCAAGCTGCTCGAGATCAAGGATGGCGCCCTGGTGCTCGGTTTTGCCAGCGAGGTGCTGCGCTCGAAGATGGACGCGCCCGGGCAGTTGGATGTCACTCGCAAGGTGATCGCCGAGGTGCTGGGCGTCGAGCTTCAACTACGCTGCGTGGTCTCGAACGCCAGGCAGCCAGCCCCGCCGGATGTCAAGCCGGATGGCATGGTGGCGGCGGCGCTCAAGGAGGGGGGGGAGATCGTGGATATTCAAGAGTAATGCGTATTGCGTATTGCGTATTGCGTGTTGCGTGAGGAGGTTTGGTGATGGCTGTGAAGAAGAAAATGCCTGCAAAGAAGAAAGATGAAAGCGTTGCCCTGAGGCTCTCGAAGGGAGGAAAGAACGCGCCTGTTGTCGAAGTGAGACAGATAAAAAACGTTGCGCCCCGGAAATATTCAAGCAAGATAAGCAAAGCGCAAAAATTTCAGCTTGAAGTGATCGCGCGCACAAATTTTAATTTTTGTGATGGCAGAAGAATTGCGGAGTTGTTGAAGGGAAACCGCAGGATGTGGCGTGCTGCGTTGATGCCCTTGAATTTGATCTCGCTTCGTGATATGGAAGAAGATTGCTGGCACGCAGATACGCTCTACATTTACGCTGAGGATGGGTATCAACATTCAATGGAGGAATTGGTCAGGGAGCAATTCAATGCCGATGAAGTGCATTGGATTGGCAGTTCGAGCGCGGTAGATATAATGGGGGCATCTGGCGAAGGGTTCGAAGAAAAGTCGCAGGTAGTATTGTCTGTGTGGTGGGATTAAAAATAATCCCCAAAAACTTTCAGGAGTATCTTATGGCAAAAGGTTACAATCGTCCGGCAGGCGGACAGCAAGGCGGCATGATGCAGCAAATCCAGCGGATGCAGCAGCAATTAGCCGAGGCGCAAGAGCGGCTGGCCGAGGAGAGCGTCACGGCGACGGCCGGGGGCGGCGCGGTCAAGGTCACGATGACCGGCGACCAAAAATGCCAATCGGTCGCCATTGACCCCACCTTGTTGCAGGACACCGACGCCGAAATGCTCCAGGATTTGGTGTTGACCGCTGTCAACCTGGCCCTGGACAAATCCCGCGAGTTGCAGGCCGAGCGGCTCGGCCCGCTGGCAGGTGGATTGCCGTTTTAGCGTCGAACGTCGAAGGCTTCGCCCTGAGGCTCTGCCCGAAGGGTCGAATGTCCACCACCGACCTTTGACATTTGACTTTTGACAGATTATGTTACCTGATCCCATCCAAGACCTGATCTTTGCCCTCGAACGCCTCCCTGGCATCGGCCCGAAGACGGCCTCCCGGCTGGCTTTTTTCCTGCTGCGCGCCCCGCAGGAGTTGTCAGGCCAATTGGCCGAGGCCTTGACCGAATTGAAAACCAAGACCGGCTTCTGCCAGGAGTGCTTCAACATCACTGCCGCCGGGCGTGAACGCTGCGAGGTGTGTGAGAACCCGCAACGAGATGGCTCGGTGCTGTGCGTGGTCGAGGAACCGCTGGATGTGTTGGCCCTGGAGCGCATGGGCGCCTATCACGGCAAGTACCACGTGCTACACGGCGTGCTTTCCCCCATCGAAGGCATTGGGCCGGATGACCTGAAAATCAGGCCTTTGGTCGAACGCGTGCGGCGCGGCGAGGTGAAGGAGGTCATCCTGGCAACCAATCCCAGCATGGAGGGGGATGCCACGGCGCTGTACCTGCGTCAACAGTTGCTGCCGCTCAATGTCCATCTGACGCGGCTGGCGCGCGGTCTGCCCGTCGGCGGCGACCTGGAATATGCCGACCAGAATACCCTGCTGCGTGCGCTGACCGGACGGCAGGAGATGTCCTGAACTGAAAGACCTTAAAATTTTTGAATTAGCTTGACAAGCCTGAAGGGGCGTGGGATAATAGCATTAATCGTACCCCATAAACCGGTTTCGTCTATTACGACAAACCGTTGACAACCGAGAAGACGTCTCACGTCAGAGACACAAGACAGAAAGTTTTGCAGTCTGACGAGCCGATGTTGAAAGAAGAACATCGGCAGTTTCGTCTCTCAAGCCTTGACAGAGGCTCACCTCGCGGGTAGAATACAGCCCGCTTAGTTATCGGGACCTTAACAACTGAAGAGTGATAGGAAGTAAATCAACCCTGTCGTTATATCCAATCCGTAACTCGCACCTCGCAAGAGGTGATTTTTTGCGGAGAGTTTGATCCTGGCTCAGGATGAACGCTGGCGGCGTGCTTAATACATGCAAGTCGAACGGAGACTTTGTAGCAATACGGAGTCTTAGTGGCGAACGGGTGCGTAACGCGTTGGTGACCTGCCCCGAAGAGGGGGATAACAGTTCGAAAGGACTGCTAATACCCCATGTGGTCATGGAGGTTAGAGGCTTTATGACTAAAGCAGCAATGCGCTTCGGGAGGGGCCTGCGTCCCATCAGCTAGTTGGTAGGGTAACGGCCTACCAAGGCTTCGACGGGTAGGGGACCTGAGAGGGTGGTCCCCCACATTGGCACTGAAACACGGGCCAAACACCTACGGGTGGCAGCAGTAGGGAATATTGGGCAATGGGCGAAAGCCTGACCCAGCAACGCCGCGTGTGCGATGAAGGCCTTCGGGTCGTAAAGCACTTTTCTGGGAGATGAGAAAGGACAGTATCTCAGGAATAAGTCTCGGCTAACTACGTGCCAGCAGCCGCGGTAAAACGTAGGAGGCAAGCGTTATCCGGATTTACTGGGCGTAAAGCGCGTGCAGGCGGTTTGGTAAGTTGGATGTGAAAGCTCCTGGCTCAACTAGGAGAGGTCGTTCAATACTACCAGACTAGAGAGCGGTAGAGGGAGGTGGAATTCCCGGTGTAGTGGTGAAATGCGTAGATATCGGGAGGAACACCAGTGGCGAAAGCGGCCTCCTGGACCGTTTCTGACGCTCAGACGCGAAAGCTAGGGTAGCAAACGGGATTAGAGACCCCGGTAGTCCTAGCTGTAAACGATGTGAACTTGGCGTCGGCGGGTTCAAAGCCGTCGGTGCCGAAGCCAACGCGATAAGTTCACCGCCTGGGGACTACGGCCGCAAGGTTAAAACTCAAAGGAATTGACGGGTTCCCGCACAAGCAGCGGAGCGTGTGGTTCAATTCGATGTTACACGAAGAACCTTACCCGGGTTTGACATTCAGGTAGTAGTGAAGCGAAAGCAGAACGACCCTTCGGGGAGCCTGAACAGGTGTTGCATGGCTGTCGTCAGCTCGTGTCGTGAGATGTTCGGTTAAGTCCGCTAACGAGCGCAACCCTCGTCGTATGTTACATGTGTCATACGAGACCGCCGGTATCAAGCCGGAGGAAGGTGGGGATGATGTCAAGTCAGCATGGCCTTTATATCCGGGGCTACACACACGCTACAATGGCCGGTACAATGGGTCGCTAAGCCGCGAGGTAGAGCCAATCCCCAAAGCCGGCCTCAGTTCAGATCGCAGGCTGAAACCCGCCTGCGTGAAGTTGGAGTTGCTAGTAAACGCGCGTCAGCTATAGTGCGTTGAATACGTTCCCGGGAATTGTACACACCGCCCGTCACGTCATGGGAGCTGGCAACACCTGAAGCCGGTAGCCTAACCGCAAGGAAGGCGCTGTCGAAGGTGGGGTCGGTGACTGGGACGAAGTCGTAACAAGGTAGGCGTACTGGAAAGTGCGCCTGGATCACCTCCTTTCTAGAGTACTGAGCAAAGGTCCAGCCTTCACGGGCAGACCGGCGCTCTACTACCAAATCTTTCGCCGCGGTGGCGGAAGTCGGTAGGGAAGAGGAACTTCCTGTCACTCCTCAGTTGTTGAGGCCCATCCTGGGCGGGCCTGTAGCTCAGTTGGTTAGAGCACAGTCCTGATAAGACTGGGGTCACTGGTTCGAGTCCAGTCAGGCCCACTTGTTAGTCGGATGGTCAATTAGTCGAATAGTCAGATTGGCCAGGTGACTATCAGACTACAGGACTATGTGACTAACCGGGGATGTAGCTCAGCGGGAGAGCAGCGCCTTTGCAAGGCGAAGGCCACGGGTTCGAATCCCGTCATCTCCACTGAGCGTGTGTGAGAAAGGATGACGAAAGGCTTGAAGTTGGCGATCTCGGAATTGAAGTAATAATCGTTGGCTTCCATCGCGCGGCAGAAGTATGCGGCCCGGCGGTGAGCCGGGTCGCTTTGTGTAAAAATCCAAATTGTTGACGTGCGAGCGGTGCCCTTGACAAACAAAGTGGCAACGAATGTGGAGGGCAGCGCTCGCCGGTCAACGGCGAAGGTGGCCGATGGTTGGTCAAACAGCACCTTACCAATTGAATAGTAACTGTAAGTAATGAAATTGATGTAGGCCGAAAAGTATCAATTTCTCCGTATCACGTGGAGAAGCTACTAAGGGCTTACGGTGGATGCCTTGGCGCTAAGTGCCGATGAAGGACGCGGGACACTGCGATAAGCCTCGGGTAGCCGTGTACAGGCTTTGATCCGGGGATTTCCGAATGGGGAAACCCGCTGTGGCGATCCCACAGCACCGGCGGCTGAATATATAAGCCTGCCGGGGGGCACCTGGGGAACTGAAACATCTAAGTACCCAGAGGAAAAGAGATTATTTCCCTAGTAGTGGCGAGCGAACGGGAACCAGCCCAAACCAGAGAGGCTTGCTTCTTTGGGGTTGTAGGGTCCGGCATATGGAAGTTACAAATCAATCTGCTAGCAGAATGGTATGGGAAAGCCTACCAAAGAGGGTAATAGTCCCGTATGCGAAAGTGGATTGACTTCCGCTGGATACCTGAGTACTGCCGGGCACGCTAATCCGGTAGGAATCTGGGGAGTCCACTCCCCAAGGCTAAATACACTTGGCGACCGATAGTGAACAAGTACCGTGAGGGAAAGGTGAAAAGTCCCCCTGTTAGGGGAGTGAAATAGAACCTGAAACCGTAAGCTTACAAGCAGTCGGAGGGCTAATGGCGTGTCGGTGCTATTGCGAAAGCATGTGCGCGGCGCTATGCCTGACGGCGTGCCTCTTGGAGAATGAGCCTGCGAGTTAATCTCAGTGGCGAGGTTAAGGGAGTGACACCCGTAGCCGTAGCGAAAGCGAGTCTGAATAGGGCGTATAGTCGCTGGGATTAGACACGAAACCGGGTGAGCTACCCATGGCCAGGGTGAAGCGAGTCTAACCGCTCGTGGAGGCCCGAACCTATTAATGTTGCAAAATTATGGGATGAGCTGTGGGTAGAGGTGATATGCCAATCGAACTCGGAGATAGCTTGTTCTCCCCGAAATAGCTTTAGGGCTAGCGTCATGCGTTTAGTACCGGAGGTAGAGCACTGGATGAGCTAGGGGGCTTACCGCTTACCGAACTCAACCAAACTCCGAATGCCGGTACTCCATAGCATGGCAGTCGGACTCCGGGAGATGAGTTTCGGGGTCGAAAGGGAAACAGCCCAGATCATCGGCTAAGGTCCTCAAATCCAAGCTAAGTGGGAAACGAGGTGAGGTTACTGGAACAACCAGGAGGTTGGCTCAGAAGCAGCCACCCTTTAAAGAGTGCGTAATAGCTCACTGGTCTAGTGACCTTGCGCGGAAAACTTAACGGGGCTAAGCTTGGTACCGAAGCCATGGGTCTTGTCGCAAGACAGGGCAGTAGGGGAGCGTTCCGCCAGCGGTGAAGGTTGACTGTAAAGACAGCTGGAGCGGGCGGAAGTGAGAATGCAGGCATGAGTAGCGTATAAACACGTGAGAACCGTGTTCGCCGTAAATCTAAGGTTTCCGACGCCAGGTCATTCCGCGTCGGGTTAGTCGGCCCTTAGCCGAGGCCGAAAGGCGTAGGCGATGGACATCCGGTCAACATTCCGGAACCATCTGGAAGGAGCGATGGGGGGACGCAGCGAGGTAGGCCAGCCTGCGATTGGTTGTGCAGGTGCAAAACGTCTAGGTGTTGAGGTCTGTAGGCAAATCCGCAGACTGAGCTGAAGCGTGAATGCGAGCCCTTGAGGCGGAAGTGGTTAAGCCTTGCTGCCGAGAAAAGCCCCTAAGCGTTGAATTCCAGATGCCCGTACCGCAATCCGACACCGGTAGATGGGTAGAGTATACCAAGGCGAACGGGAGAACCCTCGTTAAGGAACTCGGCAATTTAACCCCGTAACTTCGGGATAAGGGGTGCCTTCTGACGTCCGGTTTACCAAAGCGTTGGAAGGTCGCAGTGAAATGGTTCTAGTGACTGGTTATCAAAACCACAGGTCTCTGCAAAGCCGTAAGGCGATGTATAGGGGCTGACACCTGCCCAGTGCCGGAAGGTTAAAGGGAGAGGTTACCCTGAGCGCAAGCGAAGGGGAAGCTTTGAACTGAAGCCCCGGTGAACGGCGGCCGTAACTATAACGGTCCTAAGGTTCTATCGCGAGCCTTAGTAAAACCGAACTATATGCGGGAAACTCCTCCACAGCCGCGCGGTACTCGTCTGCCCTCGGGCAGGCAGTAAAAATCCGCCGGACATGGGGACAATCCGCAGGGAAGACTCTTATGACAGACAACATTATGAGAGAACCCTCAGAGACTTTACGTTCGGTCTCGTCCCAGAGGCTGGAAGCCCAGTGGGTGGTCGGTTTCGTGGATGGCGAAGGGTGCTTCTATGTAGGCATCAACCTTCAACCTGAAATGAAAGTTGGCTATCAAGTGTTGCCAGAATTTACTATAGTGCAACACGAACGGGATATACAGCTGTTGTATGCGCTCAAACAATTCTTTGGGTGCGGCGTGGTGCGTAGAAACCACGCTGAACGGATGGCATATCGGGTGAGAGGTACAAGACACCTTCGGGAGCGAATCCTCCCGTTCTTCGAGATGCATCCGCTGAAATCCAAGAAACGCCAGGATTTTCTGAAGTTTCGCCGGATTTTACTCCTGATGGAGCGCGGCGAACATTTGACCACTGAAGGCGTCGAGCGTATCCGAGCAATTGCCTCGAAAATGAATACGGGACGGGAAAGATAAAGTCCGGCTCCTCCGGAAACGAAGTGAGATGAACCGAGCGAAATTCCTTGTCGGGTAAGTTCCGACCCGCACGAACGGTGTAACAACTAGAACAGTGTCTCAACGAGGGACCCGGTGAAATTGAAATGGCTGTGAAGATGCGGCCTACCCGCAGTAGGACAAAAAGACCCCGTGGAGCTTTACTGCATCTTGGCATTGAGTTTGGGTATGATTTGTGTAGCATAGGTGGGAGGCTTTGAAGCTGGGGCGCTAGCCTCGGTGGAGCCATCAGTGAAATACCACCCTGATTATGCTTAGACCCTAACCCCGCACCGTCATCCGGGCGGGGGACCGTGCCAGGTGGGCAGTTTGACTGGGGCGGTCGCCTCCTAAAATGTAACGGAGGCGCCCAAAGGTTCCCTCAGGGTGAATGGAAACCACCCAAAGAGTGTAAAGGCATAAGGGAGCTTGACTGCAAGACCAACGCGTCGCGCAGAGTCGAAAGACGGGCTTAGTGATCCCACGAATCTGAGTGGAAAGGTCGTGGCTACCGGATAAAAGCTACCCCGGGGATAACAGGCTGGTGAGATCCAAGAGTTCACATCGACGATCTCGCTCGGCACCTCGATGTCGGCTCATCGCATCCTGGGGCTGGATAAGGTCCCAAGGGTCGGGCTGTTCGCCCGTTAAAGCGGTACGCGAGCTGGGTTCAGACCGTCGTGAGACAGGTCGGTCTCTATCCACTGTGGGCGTAAGGGATTTGAAGGGAGCTGCTCCTAGTACGAGAGGACCGGAGTGGACAGACCTCTGGTGTGCCAGTTGTCGTGCCAACGGCATCGCTGGGTAGCTACGTCTGGCAGAGATAACCGCTGAAAGCATCTAAGTGGGAAACTCGCCCTAAGATTAGATCCCTGTATTCCCTTAAGGGAGTAAGACCGCAGGTAGACTACCTGCTTAATAGGCGGCGTGTGTAAGCGCAGCAATGCGTTAAGCTAAGCCGTACTAATGGTCGAGGGCTGATCTGCGTGGTACGGAGAACTTGATACTTTTCGGAATCAACAGTTACTATTCAAACACAACCTGTGAATAAGTCTCTTGGTGATTTGAGCGGCGAGGGTACACCCGGTCCCATCCCGAACCCGGAAGTTAAGCTCGTCAGCGCCGATGGTACTTGGTGGGTAACTGCCTGGGAGAGTAGGTCATCGCCAAGAGGCTTTACAGAAACGCCCGAAAGCGCAAGCTGACGGGCGTTTCTGTTTATATCCACTGGTTATATAAACAATGGTATCATGGTGAGTAAATTCAAACTTGGAGGTTGCCATGAACAGCGGTCAATGGTTTGCAATAGGCTTGAGCGTTTTTATCTTGCTCTGGTTCCTCGTTGGGGCAATGATCAACCGGCGGCGCGGCCATCTGACATACGACTGGCTGGTGAAGGGTCTAAGCCTATTCGGAAAGGTAGAACCGCTTCGCCGCGACAAGCTCCTGCAAGCTGCCGCGCACCTGCGTGTGGATAACCTAACCGAGCCTTTTCGTAGGATGGAGGTGATCTATACCCTCGAACCGCGTGAGAATTTTCCTTTGTGGTTGTATGGCCGTCTCAGTGGACGGCGGGATGTGTTTTTCCTGCGAGCGGACTTGAAGTCCGCTCCCGTTCAGGATGTCGAGGCGGGTCGTAAAAATGACCGCGCCTTCGCCACCTTCCTGGCCGGTCAGCTAAAAGAACCGTATGCCTCCCAAACCTTGCCGGGGCGTCTGGAAGTTGCCTGGCGCGGCAAAAAGGATAAAGAGTACCTGAAACGGCTCTCGGCTTTCCTGGAAAAATATGAAGCAGCCATCTTACGCTTCTCGTTACACCGCGCCGCGCCGCACTTGACGTTGAAAGCAGAGCTACCACTCCTGCAAAGTGGCGAAGCAACAGAATTTCTACAAGATTTGCAGGAGGCTCTGGTGTAAAAAACGGGCAGGTGGAACCTGCCCGTTTTATTTACATGGCGAAGAGCAAGCTCGCGGTGCGGTCGAGCATCTCCACGCCGCGCACTTCGGTCTCGAAGAGCGGCAGGATGGCACGCACCTGGCCGTCGAATTCCTTCCAGATGGTTTCCATGTGCTCATCCTGCATGGCGACGCGGTTCTTGACGAAGTCGGGTGTGTCTTTCTTGACGCTGTTCTTGTCAATCAGCATGTTGACGATCACGCCGCCGACAGGGATGTTGAATTCGCTGAACCAGCCAATGAAGCGAGTGATGACCGCGATCGGCAGCGCCTCGGGTAGGGTGATGAAGAAGAACGAGGTCAGGTTGTCGTCGGTTAGTAGCTCTTTGGCGCGGCTCATACGCTCACGTAAATTGAGCAGGTAATCCATTAGTGGGTCTTTCTCCTGCTTTTTCTTACTGTAGGATAACAGATCCTTCAGACTCTTGGCCTCTTCACGACTCTGAACCATTTTGTTGACCCACATCGAATAGACGCTGGTCATGCCCAGCAAACGGCGGGCGTTGGCGGTCGGGGCGGTATCGAAGACATAGACCTCGTACTCATCGTCGAACATCAGGTCAATCATG
>Ga0210036_1003301_pt1 | contig 15983 bp, 11 predicted proteins | sample CryGeymeta201515_FD_185469 | JGI IMG/M metagenome (GOLD analysis project Ga0210036, IMG submission 185469) | Groundwater microbial communities from Crystal Geyser aquifers in Utah, USA - Crystal Geyser metaG 2015-15 (SPAdes) (version 2) | ecosystem: Environmental > Aquatic > Deep subsurface >...
ACCGTACTGGGATCAACTCCACAGTGTTCACAAATACTCTGTACAAATTGGTCGGTTGTCATAGCCGCTCCTTTACTTTCTGTTAGTGACGAATGCTACTGCCTTTTTGGTGTAGTGTACCAGACCGCCTGGGCCGGACACATACCATTGTTGACCGATACTAAATACCGTGGTAAACACCCAGTACAGACCGAGACCTGCTGGGAAGTTAAGTGCGATGAATCCAGTCATAACTGGCATGATAAACAACATCTGTTGCTGCATACTGGCTGCCATATCAGCAAAACTCTCTTCTTTTTCGTTTGCTTTCTGATCCATCACTCAGTCAGAGAGGGTAACCTTACCCTATTTGATCGGCCCATCCATTTGAAACGCAGGAATATTTCCATTGCACTCGCATTTGCAAACGCAGGCAGTGTCAATCGTCAGCAAAACATCCGATCAGCAAAGTAAGTGCGTAGTTTTGTACAATACGCCCCGATGGTGGTTGCGACCATCAGCTCTGGGGACGTAAAAGCTGTCACCTTTTATTGTTTCTGCTGTGTTTGGTGGTCACCAGCTACAAAATGCTGGGCAGATGAACAAAAAATTAGCAGTGTATAGTAGTAGTGCATCCAGGCTGAAGACGCCATTGCTCCGCCCACTTCATGAACCGCCAATTTGGGATGCAAGACTCATGGCAGCGATCGTCGCGGGGGCCGTGTAGGAAATAGAGAGCAACTTAATGCTTTCAGGGTCAGTGATACCTTTCTAAACGTAGTCGAGTGTGCTGGGAGATGAGGAAGCGCTTGAACTCTTTGTTCTGGTGCCGATAGATAGCCCTAGCTTCAGCAGAAAGTTGGTGTCTTTCGAGTCCAAGTAGACAGTGCTCAGATGGATCGAGTTGTAACTGAGCTCGCGCTCCTTCATTTCGAAACGCGAGAACAGTTTGGCGAGCCCCTGCCAGAAAGGTCCTGTATTCCTTAGGATGGAACCAACATGCCCAAATATCATCGTCATGTTCTCTCCAGATAATGATTTTCTGCTCTGAAAACCGAACACGCTTTGGGTTCCTTTTCTTCTTCTTCGTCCTATTCAGACTGAAGTGCGCTTCTACTGGCGTGGGTTCATCGGTCTTATTTGGCGGTATTACCAGGCGTACCTCCGTCGTTACTTCAGGAGGGGCTGGAAATAACAAAGACATGCGAGAAAAGATTTATCGCTGATTGGATCACACCTTCCTGCCTTGTCCTTTTTATTGAACAGGCGAGAGCCAGTTCTTGTCGGGGGATAGATGAATCTTGATTTATGTAGCTACGGTCGGTCTCGATGCATCTTTTCTGCGAATTACTGATTTTTCGGTTTTTAAGGAAACGCGATTAGTGAGTTGAACCAAAACTTGCGTAGATGAACTGGCAAGTGCCAGATCTAAATAAATAATTATGTCGCACTAACAAAAACTGCTTGGGCTGCTCATCTGGGTACTAAGTAGGCACCTGGGAACCCAATAACCTGCCCGAAGCTACTAGTTGCTGTTTTAGGCCCCGCACTGAGTGTAGACATGGCTTAGATTGGACTTGACGTAATGCAAGCTCGCTTGGATACTACTCGGGCACAGGAGGACTCGGGATGACGGCAGGATTGTCCCGATACACAAATTTAAACTGAGCTGGTGGTCTAGGTTGCAATTGCAGTACCTACGTACCAAAGGTTTAAGCGAATGACAAAAATCCTGAAAATGAACTTTCATTATTAAATTAACAACAATAGAGCATCAAGTAGCGGAGTAACTTTTTAATAACGATCATTGCAGCTCTACAACTCCAGCTCGCTTCTTGCCAGCCCGAAGTGTGACCTCCTTGGCATTTCCAAAGTCGGCCGATGTCAAAGAAGCATTTTCGTCCTCAATCTTCGTATCTCCAAATCGTGCACCTCCGCCACTGATAAGACGGCGGGCCTCCTTCTTGCTGCTTGCCAAGTTCAGTTCCACAAACAAATCCAGAAATTTCTTTCCGTCTCCTTCGACATCAGAAGTCGAGACAAATACGCGCGGCAATCCCTCTGTAGATTCACCAGATCCTTTGAACATATTCTCAGCCGTTTCGTGAATGGGCTGCAGGCATTCCCTTCCGTGTAACATGGTGGTAGCCTCGTCAGCCAAGATAACTTTGGCTTCGTTGATATCTGCTCCCTCCAGTTTTTCTAGTTCGGCGATCTCTTCCAGCGGAAGTTCCGTAAAGAGCTTCAGAAATCGAATCACGTCGGCATCATCAGTGTTGCGCCAAAATTGCCAATAATCAAAGGTGGAGAGTTTTTCTTCGTTCAACCAGATGGCTCCTCCAGCTGTTTTCCCCATTTTCGTTCCGTCCGACTTGGTAATCAACGGAGCTGTCAAGGCAAACAGTTGGGCTTGTTCACATCGTCGACCCAACTCAGTTCCGCTCACCATATTTCCCCATTGATCGCTACCACCTAGTTGCAAAATGGCACCGTAACGTCGATACAATTCCAAAAAGTCGTATGCCTGGAGAATCATGTAGTTGAACTCCAAAAAGGAAAAGGGAGCTTCTCGATCCAATCGTTGCTTAACTGAATCAAAACTCAACATACGATTAATGGTGAATTGAGTTCCATATTCACGAAGAAAATCCAAATATTTCAGGGAAGACAGCCAGTCATCGTTGTTGACCATTATGGCGTCTGAAAAATTGATACCCTTGTCAGATCCGGGAGGTATAATGGTCAGGAACTTATCAAATACTTTTGAAATTCCTTTAATATTGCGATCAATAGCTTCTTCGTCCAACATGACACGGCTCTCGTCTTTTCCGGTAGGGTCTCCTACTTTACTGGTGCCACCCCCTACCAAAACAATAGGCCGATGTCCAGCCTGTTGCAAATGCCGAAGAATCATTATTTGCAGCAGGGATCCAACGTGCAGTGACTCTGCCGTTGCATCAAATCCCAGATAAGCAGAAATAGGACCCTCCGTCATTTTCTTATCCAGTTCTTCAAGCCCTGTGCATTGATGCAGAAAGCCTCGATCTCTCATAACTTTCAAGAAGGGAGATTTCACTTTGGCCAGGGCTTCGGCATCTTGGGCATAAATGGAGGAATCCTCTGAACTATCTAGTTGTTGTGCGGATGATGCAGCTGAGTTCTCGGGCGCTGCGGTCGAAGAAAAAGCTGTAGGACGGCGCAAAGCTTTCGGCAGTGGTCGTGGCAGCGAACCCGAGGGGGCAACGAATGAACTGGTAGTTCGGAAGGTTCTCGTGGCTGCCACCAACAGAGTTGCAAAGGCCGTGGTCATGACAAACTTCATAACTTAACCCTGTAGATTTTCTTTCGCAGAGGCTGCAGTAGTTGTAAAAAGGCAGGCTTGAATTATCCTGAAAGATGCGGAGAATGGCCTGTGAGTTTTGCCAAGCCCAAGAATTACTGAAATATTATGTTCTAGTTAATAACTCCAGCTACTTTTCTTTACTAAGAGTCTACTACTAGCCTACTTAGACCAGTAGCTACTAGAGATGAATGAGTGATGCCGGTGAGTTGGTTTTTTGCAGGGACGTTTTTGTCTCACGTCACTGATGGGCACACGCATGTTTGAAATTGTTCACCCGGCCAGATAAAACCAAAATTTCCTGTCATCGCACATGCTACAATTTCTTTCTTCGCCTCTCTTCATCAATACCGTAGACCGCAGGTAGCTAGTCTACTACTAGTTGTAAGGAGAGAGCGAACAATCGCAAAAGCACTAGCTAGAATTTATGGCGTCTTATAGGGTCCTGATTTGCTATAAGGAGCACAACTCTTGCAAATGTTCTGAAGAGTGGTCCATAACTAAACCTGCGCCATACAGCAGCACGCCTCTCAGCTTGCAACATTCGTTTGTGCAGATATCCTCCTATACTACTTTTCTTTTACGGTTTTCTTTCGCCCTGATGTTGCTGCGGTAGTTTCGTTGTTTCGCTGTCCGTTTTCTAATTTTTTCTCCTCAGAATGATCCGATGAATAGGTTGGCAGCACGAAGAATTCCAACGACCGTCATGAGATTGACGGCTATAGAAGCTATCCAATAGAGCCACCGAATCGATATATGTTTTCGAAATGCCAATGTGAACAAAAAGGCAATGATCAACCCGGACCACTGAACCACGAGCAACTCTCGGACGCTAAGCCAATTGTCCTGGTCGGTATGCGACAGCGACAGTAGATTGTTTTCATAATGCGTCATTGTCACAACGTAGTCTCCAAAAACACCGACCATCATGGGAACGACAAAACAATAAGTATTGCCATTGGTCCAATCCAAGGGTTTCCATGGAAAATACATGCGTAGACAGCAAAAGCTGATGACTACCGTAGATATCAAACTGCTGTAATCGAAGGAAAATATTCTTACTCCTTCTACTGGCCCTAAGAGAAGTGCCAAAATACGAGCATTGACATAGAGCAATATAATGGACGTTCGCCGAAAGGCGTCTCGATGCGGTGCCACTGTTTGGACGGGACGCCGACAAATGGTGGTTTGGAGGGGAACTTGATCCAGCAACGTATCGGCATGAATGGCTACGACACTCGAAAGGAGTGTGGCCGCGAATACTAACATGTGACAGGTTGGATACGCAATGCTGCCGGTGGATAAACACAAAGAAGTGGCTCCAGTGATTCCATGAAATTCTGCGATTCGCAATCCTCCAACCGTGAAGACTTGCTTTTTAGGATGATAGTGTTTTTCTGTCGATGAAACTATTTCTGTTTCCGCTACCTTTTGTGATTTTCCGCCAGCCGAAGATATTGAACCGGAAGAGGCGGAACAGATGGGAGACTTTCGCCGACGAACCAACATGGAATGCTCTCTGGTTCCTGGATGTTGACGTTTGTCTTCCTGAGGCAGAGGAGGAGATACCTGGCTGCTCTTTTTGTCATTACTGCTGCTACTGCTGCTACTAATGCTGCTGCTGCTGCTGTTAGTATCGAGACAACACATGAAGAAAAATTTGAAGGGTATTACTTCGGATGATGACACGAAACTCCCTCTTGTCTGCTTGCAATCCATCAAACATTCGAAAAATATTCGGATGCATGCGCTTTTAACTTTAACCTCGTTGGTGATTGTTACTGCACTGGATTGTGACTCAGCTTTTCGCCCACTCACCATCCAAGGCTGGGTTTGCATTACGTCGGTTTTATGTAAGGTTAGACCTACAGATTTTACTGGCTACTACTACTAGCTAGTTTAATCTACCAAAGAAATAAGAGTGAAAAATTGTGAAATGTAAGGTCAGTCAACCTTACTGAGTTGTTGTAAGGTTGACCTTACGGTACATGAAACCGGATCTTGGCTAAATCGAATTAAATCGTAATACTCCTCCTACCTACTCAAGTAGCTAGTCTAGTAGTAGTACTACCAGCATACTGTAGCTACTACAGTAATAATTTTGAATGGAGAGCGAGGCGGGCCGATTCTGGTTGAATTTTTTGAATGCGCCCACGTACGGATCTGCAGTCTATGGTTGAATTTTTTGTATGCGCCCACGTACGGATCTGCAGTCTTCCATCAAGCGGGAGTCTCAAGGTATGAGTAGGTACCTGGTAGAGTTGATCATTATTTTCTTTTTGAAATACTACGTAGCATCTGGGCGAATGACTTGCGATTCACGCCACCCTTAGGAACAGACAAGGCATAGGAAAACAGAAACCTTTTGAGGCTGTTCATCCTCGTCCTAGGTCTACTACTAAAAACTAGAGGGTACCCCCTGTGGTTGTTTCTCTCAATCAACCTAGTGCAACACGCAGGTCAGTTAGCTTAGGTAAAGGAAATCATGTGTTACTCAAATAGCAAGCTGAGAGCAGATAGCAAATTGAAAGTGTAGCAAGGATATTCTCTCTCATAGGTAGCTAATCATAGTGACACTTTCGAGGCCAAATGTCAACCTCATCGGGACATTGCTGTCGAAGTTCCTCCATGGAAATGTCCAGGTCCGCTGGTTGCAAATTGACAGCCCGTAACAAGAGTTGTTTGTAGACTTGAATTTCTTCGCACAATGCTCTGCACAGATTTTGAATGCCAATATCTGTGGTGTTGTGATTGGCAATGCGGAGCGGTTTAATGCTTGCCGAATTTTGCTTGGAGGCCATGGTAGCAGGAAAGGATCCGTCGCCTCCCAACAGGGTATCAACGGTAGTCCAATCCTGTTCCAAGTGCTCAACTCGGAGCACAAAGATGTCGGCTTCTTCGTTGGCCTCGTCGTGCAGGAGCCGGTGGGCATACCACGCATAATTATACGCATTGTGGTAGTCAACAGGCATGCTGCCCTGAATTGCCGCCCAGGCCCAATGAGAACATTCCGCAGCTGATAGGTTGGTACCTACTTTAAGTGGCTGATTTTGAGAGGGCCTTGGAAAGCTCAATCCGACCGTTGTCAAGTGCTCAAAATGTTGATAGCACGAACTCAACACAACCTGCCCACAATGATACGGTCGATCGGCGTACACTGTGCCATTGGAAAGAGTAAAGGAAGTTGATGAGTGCTCATTACTGATAACTACGGGTGCAAGCAAGCAAGCAAGCAAGCAAACAATAGATCTCTTTGGCATTCCATCAACAGAAAGCTGCAATAGTTAGTTGCGTACGTACCAACTTCATGATTCTCGGCATGTTCGTAAACGAACCAGGAGGCAATGCGATCAATTGGTGATCTGAGATTTAACAAGTAGTCATTGCCGGGATAAGGTTCTTGCGTTCGATGTTGACTGGATTCATCTTGCGTGGACGCTGGTTCCACGCTTGCTCCTCGCGAGTATTGATTGCCACGAAAGGGTTCTTCCTTGTTGTGTCTTATTGTGGAAGGAGAAGAATGGTAATGGTCCTTCTGCTGGTAGTGTTGATGATGATGATGATCCAATGACGACAACTGTCGTCGAACTCGACTACCAAAGAACATATTCGTTTCGTCGGTATTTAAGTGCGCAAAGGGATGATCACCTTGTAGGTAGAAACACTTGAGGTGCATCCTCCAGTGAGTGTAACAATTAACGTGCAAAGAAATGACTGATTCTGGAATGTAAGGTCGTCCACCATGCTCAGCGGAATCGTATTCGACTCGAGATTCAATCTCATCGTAATCAATGTTATCGCAGTGTTGTTGAATGTACCTATGTCCTTCTCGTAAATTACAAGCGATCGTCGATCCACCAGCCTTTCCAATGTGAACAAAGGTAATATTTCTTCGCGTGAGTCGATGATAGGGTTCACCGTTGTCTCGCGCCTTTTTCCGAGCTTCGTACCGTTGTCGTTGAATAGATCTGATACGATGATAGACATTTCCAGCATCTTCCAGGCCAACGTACTTTTGGTTGCGTTCCCTCCAGTCTCCGGGTGACACAAAGGCATTGTCTTTCAACTTCCAATCAAAGTGAGACTTGTCAAAAAAGAGGGGAAATTTGCAGGTCTCCAAGTCCAGATTTTTTAGAAATTGTTGACTTTTTGGAACGGAAATGGCTGCCAGTTTGTCCGTGTCGAATATGCCTTGTTTGGATGATGGATTGGTACGTCGTTGTAGGTGTTGATAATACATATTCTGCAGTGTGTATTCCACGACTAACAGGCCCAACACCAGCAGGACCATGGACACTTGACGAGAAATTCCTTTCGAGGCGGACTGGCTGGTGGAGCAGCATGAGGATGAAACGGGCACGGGCTTTGACAGTGGTGTCATGGACAAGGAACCGCTAGGAATGTTGGCAACGGAACGCACTGTTCTCATGATGTATTGCTGAACTGTGAGTCGATGACTTTTGTCTTGGTCTTGATAATAATATTGTTGTTGATGTCGTCCATGGTTTGGATATAAATAATGTTTTTGAGGATCTGTATTCTTCCTCTCTTCGTTCTTGGGATTAGTGTTATTCTGAAGCAAAAGACATTGGTGCTCTTCTTCGGCCTCGCTACTGGAGTCTATTAATTCCGTGTTGCTGGTGGCGTTAGTTCCATGGTCCGAGTTGGATTTCATCTTAGCTTGGTTAATCTCAACTTCAAAATACAACAAATAATAATAATAATACAAGTACCAGGTACTGGTAGACTAGACCCTAGTTCTAGTAATAAAGAATGATGTGATTTTTTCGGCAAGGTCAATAAATTAGTCTTGTAGTAGACGACCTAATGGAGACTACCGTATCTATCTATCTAGTAGTACTACTAGTAGTTGGTAGACTAGACCAGTTTAAAAAAATGGATCGAGAATGATGTTAATTTCGTCGGCATTCCGAAGCCAAGATTCCTCTAATTAAGAGAATTTGAACATCCAAGAGATTTAAAAAGTCGATCATAAAATGAGCCGAAGCAACGAGAAGCATGCGCCGACTCGATGTTTCGCACGTATTAATTTCAAAATCTCAACGGCAAACGATAGTAGTAGACCTAGACCTACCCGTAGTAGAATACATAATTATTTTGTGAAACAATAATAAGAAACTGAAATAAAATGACAGAAAGAATAAAAAATACAGTACCAGGTACCGTGCTGTTAATAGACTACTAGTACCAGGTAGTAGACTAGACTACTACTACCGGTAGCTACTGGAATACCAGTTCTGTATTATTTTTTTATTAGTAGTCTACCAGTAGACTAGCTAATGGAGCCAGCAGCATGTAGTTCGAGTAGCTACCAGTACGAGTATTTTACTCAAGCAATGCGAGAAGTCCGGTTTCAGCGTTTCAGCATAACAAAATAATAATAGTACCAGGTAGACGTCTAGTATTTTAGACTATTACTACTAGCTACCTACTACTAGCTAGTACTACTAGACAACCTGTACTTGTATTATTTAGTAATACTAGTACTGGTGTAGTAGATCGTGGAATAAAATGGAAAATCAACTACTAGTTGCAAGACCATGGATAACATGCCACAGCGCAAAAGAGAATGGTACCAATATCGTGTCCCACTAGCCGTGTTGCTTATTATCTTTGTCTCCGAATGTTGGTTGGAATCGCGGTGGATCATGGATCAACATCGGCACCCATCATTGGTCTCTGCAACATCTCCCAAATTCATGGTTGGACATACAACAAGCAATAGAATATCATCAGAAGCCATGTCGCGACCAAGTAGGGAACACGAGCCTCTCTGGCATCGTCTGGGAAAAGATCATTGTCGTATGCCAGAATTTTTCGATCCGACTCGTCAACGGTATGATCTCACCTCTGGCAGCAACACGAACTACAACGAGTCACAATGCATTGATTTAGCAAACCAGCGTCGTCAGGAACTCAAGCTACAAACGAGGCCACACGAGCACCATTCCTATGGTTCACCGGTAGTGTCAGAACCGATCGAGGATTATTCGAACGAGTATTATCACATGCTGATGCGAAAATCCCGATCCACTATGTACCACCAACTTGATGTTCAACGAAACCTGACCTTTGTTCATATTGGAAAGGCGGGTGGTTCCACTCTCGGATGTCATTTGGCCGAAGCACGGAAATATGTGCACACGCACTGTGCTTCAAATCTGATGAAACGACCAACGCCTCTGTCGGCCCTGTCCTTGCACGTGAATTGCTATACTCATTGGCAGGGACACATGTATTGTTACAACAAAAGAAGAGATCAAGCAAATCAAGATAATGAACAGCATTCCAATGATACTACTAGTAGTAATCGCCAATACAACCCTACTAGTAACAATGCTCCGCCACTACTAGAAGAAAATAACAATCAAAACTCTTACTTGACAAACGTTCGCAATCCTGTAGATCGATTAGCCTCCTGGTTTTATTATGAACATCCTGTCAACCACAAGGTTAATTATCCGGAACGAGATTATTATTGTGGTACTTTGATACTTTTCTCGTGTTATGAAACCTGGAATGATTTTGTTACATTCGGATTGCAACCGCTGAATACTCCTACAAGAGACACCAAAGCTACCCTACGAATTGGTGCCAACTTGACACAAATTGAGTGCTCGCAATGGGCCTGGGCAGCCGTTCAAGGAAACGTACCTGCCTCATATCATAACTTTTACAATTACGATTGGTATGCACACCATATGCTGGGAAACGACTATCTTCGACAAGCGGAAGAGAAACAGAAAGTGGAATTATTTGTAATTCGCGCCGAACATTTGCAGACAGATTGGTTACAGATCAACACCATGCTGATGGGAAATACGTCGGCAGGATCATTCAATATTAGTGCCCTGGTCCCCGCGACTCTGGAAGATCATCAAAATTCAGCACAGCAAAAGAAACTGCCAGCGGCCTTCAACACGACGACAAGTCGTGATGGAATGGCAAATCTATGTCGCGCACTATGCTACGAAATTCAGGCTTATATGGTCTTACTGCACCAGGCTGTCAATCTCAAGCCGAAAGATGTTCGGCAATCGCTGCAAGAGCTTCGTCGTGTGTGTCCAAATGAAGCTTCTGACAGTGCAGGAAAATGGTCGTGTCCACAATAGCATTGAACTACATTGATACAATGGTTTCAATAGCCAGTCAGTAGAGAGAGAAGGAGTACTAATCGTAGTACGAGTACTGTATAGCATAATAATTTTACAACAATGAGTTCACTGACGTGATCTAATTCAATGAGTGATTGCCTGTGCTGTCGCGGTTTAGGCCGAAGATTCAAGGCGCATGTCAAGACTTGGCAAAACTGGACTCGGAATATTATCATCGCATGTATCCATCTTCTTTGCTTTGACGGTGTGTTTCTTGATGGAGGCTATTGGGCCGACCAGTGAGAGGACGACTGGCACGACCATCAAACCATGGGTAAGACCTAAAGTGACCATTGCAAAGAATCCTACGAAGACCGTTCTCATCAAATTGCTGCTGCTAAAGGCCAAAGGCAAAACACCCAACATTGTTGACAGCCCACCTACGAGGATCGACACACCCATGGTCCTCAAGGCTGCCTTTACTTTGTCCTCGCGTGTTTCGCCGGGGGATTCGTGGTACCTCAAAAGGACGTGCATTAGAAAGTCCACCAGTAAGCCGACGCTCATGATCAAAGAGAAGTAACTGACGACATTCAAGTGATTGCCTGTTAATTGGAGAAAGCCCATTAAATCAATATAAAGTACTGAGATGAAGGGGAAAATGAAAAAGATTGCCGACCAGTGTGGGACAAAGGCAAAACCAATGAAACAGACGGTGGCAACACCCAGAATAGTTGTCATTTTCAGCTCACTTGGGGTGACTGCATAAAAATCCCAGACAAACATGCTGTGCTCCCAGCAAAAGAAGTTGAATGTCTCGGCGCCCTCGTTGACTGGTTGTGCATAAGATACGGCTCGTTGCTCATTTAAGGCTTGCAGCTGACTTGCAATACTATTGACATTCACATTGTCCATGTACAGGACACATCGGGATGCAATGATGTCGCCTGTTTCGTCGTCTCGCACAATGTGAGGTCCAAAGAGGTCCTTAAAAGGAGAATGAGACAAGAATATTTCCATCTGCTGATTGAAGGTCAAGTCAAGCAAGCGGTCGTCGTTAGTCAGGAATGTCTTAAAGTATCGAAGCCAAAAGAGAGGAGGCTGAGAGGTGATGGCATCAATGCCGACAAGCTGTTCCACGTAATCCTCCATTTGTTGCTGTACATCAGGGTTGGATTGGTCAACGTTTCGGAAGTACGCCGATGGGACGATCCAGCCCCGTTGTCCATACTTGTCTGCAGCAGCCAGGTATGAATTGGCATAAGAATCAGAGGGTAGCATCTCCGAAACGTTGAACTCTTGGTTGAAGTTGGAGGTGCTGTAGACACACAATACAAAAAAGGATACAGCCGTCACCAAAACGATAGCTTTGACAATTGGTCGCATAAGAAAGTTGCTGTAAGAATACATGAAGCGATTAACAACATTGTTGCTCTCACTGTCTTCTCCATGCTCATTTATCTTCATTTTGCCGCTGTCAGCCTCTTCGCTACCAGGAATCGTACAGTCCGCACAAGTCTCGGCAGTCAAGTCAGTGCTTACGTCCATTTCATCCGGCGGAGGGCCAGCGAAGCACACACAAAAGTCTCGTCGGTTCTCACTGATCCTCTTCTCGTCTAGGGCAATTAGAGCCACAAAAAAGGTGATTGAAAAGAAAAATACAGTAACCATGGTTGTAAAGGCATAGAAGGACAACCAGTGAAGGCACGGGAATTCGGAAATGCAACCTAAACCAAATGCAACAGATGTCGTCACAGTGGTTAAAACAATACTAAGGCCAATATCTCTCATAGTCTCTTGGATTCTGTGAACCACGTCCTTTCTTGGATCTGTTCGATTGTAAGCCCCGAGAATGATAAAGGCATCATCTAGTCCGATTCCGAACATAACGAACGGCAATATTTGACTTAAAAATGTAAAGTTTACACCTAAAGGAAAAAAGAGTCAGTAACGACTTTTGACACAAAGAACAAAATGAAACCAAAGGCATCTCTTAGAACATTCAACGCTCGACTTACCGCAAATGAACATAACTCCGTATCCAAAGACCAAGCTCAAAAAGACACAAACAACGGCGCCCACTCCAAGTAGACCCCGTGATTTAACTTTGTCTCGCTTCGCAAAGATAAAGCACGTAAAGATTGACATGATGATAAACACCAATGGAATCAGTGGGATGTCTTTGTAGACGGACCGTGTGGTTTCGTGCTCCAAAGAATCGTAAGCCAGGAGCTCTAATCGCAATGGTTGGTTTTTGTCGTTCCGCCAATCTCGTCTGAGGCTCAGCAGCTCGTTGACAGCTTGTACCTCAAATTCTGCGGCATCTGCAGGGAGACCAATATCCATAAAGAATGCCTTCACGTGTACAATGGTACTGTAGTGCTTCTCCACATTTCCCATAATTTCCGGCAGATCCACTGGACTGCCATCTGGATATTCATACTGGGAAACTTGAAGAGCTGTATCAACGTTGGATGTAGCCTCCTGATGAAATATATCCAGAGAATTGTTCCAAAACAAGGTAACGCCACGAACAGTACACGTTTTTGTGCCGTTAGCATCTTCGAAATCGGAGGATTCACAGACCTTGTCATAGTCTGCCATGGATCGTACTGTATCAATTGCCTCAAAGACACCCTCTACCGCCGCAATAGATAACATTGGTGCAATTTCATTGTCATCGCTGTGGACAATCATCCGCAAGTGACGAGTCGTAGCAGGAAAACCAGACACTGATTCAACCCAGCGTTGGTGCTCATTGATGCGACTGTTGAATGGTGTGTACATAACATCGGCTGCCACGTCGATGTTAAAATTGGTAGCATAACCGATACCCGCAGTAGCAAGAGATAACAAAACAATGCCTAATGCTGTCTTCTTGGGGTGTATTGCAGCAACAGTGGCCACAGCAGTTACACCCTCGGTGAGGATATGTCGAACAAAATTCATGAAACGGACCCATCCATTGAATTCCACGCTTTGCTCGTCCTCCTCCTCATCATCGTTGTGGCCGTCTATATGTTTTCCGTTTCTGTCGACCTCTTTCGTGCAATCGCACTGAATGTCAATCTGTTTCAAACCTGAGAGGCTGCATATACTGTTTTGAAAGCTCTGTTCGACCAGTTGGCCGCTTTCCGGTAGCAGTTCTTCTGTTGTTGGCGAGTTCGAAAGTTTGTAAAATGTCAATTAAACATTGGCGAAAAGATGTCAAAGACGAACAGGGCCCACAATGTTAGATTTATTCTAGATTTCGAATAAGCCAACACCATAAAGACTGCCATCATCGGTGCCTTCCATCAGAGAATAATCGGCGTCAGCACCTCTACCAGGTATTCTCCAAAATGGAGCTTTTAACCATACTAAAAATGTACTTACCCTCAGCAAGAGAGGAACAAAGGGATCCATGAGCACTGCCCGATATAGACGAAGTGTCAGTGCTGCATGCAATTGTGGTCAGATCGGTGTTGATTCTTGGCCGGGACATCCTGATAGTGGTCGGCGGTAACAGCAAAAGAGTGTTACTCTCGCAACAAGGTATAAAGATTAAATATTACGAGGTATCAAGCAATCTCGATCAGTAAAATAGATTTGTTAATATGGGCTTTGTCAACAACAGAAAGTTGAAGAAAAAGAGCTTCGTTTTGTGACCCTCTTTATTCTTTATTTTTATTCATTTTTTCCCAGGATTACTTTTTGATCCTGCATACTCGAGCACTTTCGATTGGCAGTCATCTGGACAAAATTTCTCCGAGTATTTTATTCAGCTTACGTGTGTTGTAGTAGTACCGTAATCACTGTATAGTATCGTACTACCTAGTAGTAGTACTAGTAATAGTAGTAGTATGCTGTAGTAGACAAGTACCTGGTACTGTAGTTGTTAGGTACCAGGTATCAGGTACCACAGAGTGGTACGGTAGTAGCTGCTGTAGGAGGAGGAGAGTTGCGAGAGCTCACAGAATCGATGTTGTCTTGGTGTTGAGCTGGCTGTTAAATACTACTAGTACTCACGGTACGGTAATAATGTCAATGGGATGACTCCAGTAGTACCCTGGTACCAGGTACAGTAGACAAGACATACGAAGCTACTACTACCCGGTACCTGGTAGTTTTGAGAACATCGTCCGAAAATTAACCGCCGCCTTTAACAAAATGAGTTTTACTAGACTACGGGGAGGTGTTAGCAAAATTAAAAATTTAAAAGGTCGGGAAGTTTTAATGGTTTGTTCAACCAGTTACCACCAGGTACGGTACTAGTCTAATATCAGTACACTAGTCTCCCTGTACCAGGAGAGTAAACGAAAACGGTGGTTTGTATTCTCATCAATTACTATCAGGTTGCAGTACTCTAGTACTGGTAGGTCGTCCCGGCTTCTCCAGAGATCCTGCAATAGCTAATAGAAAGAAGACATCATAGTATTCGTAAAATGACCCTACTAGACTAGTTAGGAGGCTGGGGCTGATCATTTTTTTATATAAGGATCATGAGTGCCTGTCGTACCAGTACGTATGAATAAGAGCAGCTGTCGAAAGAAGCGGTGGCCACACGCAGCAATCATGACGAAGAATAGTCTGGTTGCAGTGTACCACTAGAAAAATATTGGAACCGGGCGGTGGGCCTATTGGAATCAGTTTTGGTTTACTGGAACCTTGTGTCGAATTCTTGTTGGTCTTGGTTCTTCTGTCCTCTCGGTTACTGGTAACAATTTGCGCTCTTGCCTTTTTTTAAGTTGCTGCTGTGGTCAGCTGGAGGGATGGCCAGGTACTAGACACGTGTGAAATAAGAAAAAGCGGCACGCATTGTTTTCGCCCCCTGTACCCGGTGGTTGCTTTCTTTGCTGCACCCTGGGTTGTCATTGCGAGTGTTCTTTTTTTCTCTTTTCGTCCCGGCCACCACAAAGACCTTCTTCGTCGACTACCAGGTAGAGTAGTAGCCTGAGGAGTGCTGCAAGTGTTACCTGCTGGTCTTGGAATGCATCATGCAACAGGATAATCATAGATATTCGTTCCCTCCAGTGTGTAGGAACTGGATGCTTCTCTCCGTGTATTTTATTTTCAGAAGGGAACAAATCCTGTGGTGGCACTGGAAAGATGACTATTACCTAGCTACTACAGTTCATGGCACAACAACAATCAAAGCTACTCGAGTACGCTCTACTAGCTAGCTCTAGGCTAGCTACCAGTACAGTACATACTATTACACGACCGAATAATACAGCAAGAGGGAATCTCTCCATTCTGCGGATGCTGTTTTTATCTCTACTGTGTCGTTTTCGTAAAGAGCTGAGTTCAGTAGGTACTACTGTTGGTGTCGATAATAATAATATTACTAGTACTAATATGTATGGTGAAACTATCTAAAAAAAGTAGAGTACTGTATTATTGAGCATGCAGTAGTTACCAGCCAGTCTAGCTACTCTAGTAGTAGAGTACGTAGCTACCGAACTACCAGGAAGAAACGGTAGCACGATTCAAAAAGGGCACATTCAAGTTTTTGTATCCAGAATTTTGTACAAATTTCAAGTGATAAAAAGTTCGCAGTGAGTCTTGTA
>Ga0210036_1003310_pt1 | contig 15950 bp, 8 predicted proteins | sample CryGeymeta201515_FD_185469 | JGI IMG/M metagenome (GOLD analysis project Ga0210036, IMG submission 185469) | Groundwater microbial communities from Crystal Geyser aquifers in Utah, USA - Crystal Geyser metaG 2015-15 (SPAdes) (version 2) | ecosystem: Environmental > Aquatic > Deep subsurface >...
CGATGTGTTCCTGTTTCTGAGTGGGAGACGGGATGGGGCATTTCGGGTCATTCCGGTGACGTCGGCTTCGGGTCTCCTTGTCTCACGTTCCCTTCGGCTGGCTCTGACCCCACTGCAGAAAAAGCTACCACTTAGGTCTACTAGCTAGTAGATCTAGTCTACTAGCATGAGTAGTAGAGAGAGACAGAGTCTACTCGGATTTTACTCTTGATATTCTGTTTTCGTAGCACAGTATTTTTGGCTGCCTCACCTTGACGTATGAAAACATGACAAACACCGTATAAAACAAGGAACTTTCTTACAATGTACCAACGCAGCGAGAAAATCCGATTGCCTTCATCAATGTTTTAAATGCCTCGTCGACTTATTCTTACCCAATCAAAGTCGAAGCGCAGTTCCTGAGGTTTTTGTTTTACCGCACCTTTGAGCGTGCGACCAGTGTCTTGGTGTCGAGCAGTAAGCAAGAAACGATCATTATTTGATTCTGAGTAAGCCTTGGCAAGTTTTTGCAATTGCTTGTAATCTCTCAGCGTCAGAACATTCTGCTGTGCATCCCGCTTGTCTTGCAATGCCAATTTGCGCGCTTCCTTCCGATCACTCTTGCTTTGACCCCGACATTCTGTCCGTAATAATTCAGATCGTTGCTGTGGCGTAAGGAAGTTAAAGTGATTTATATCCCTTTGAATGCCCAAAATATGTCCGACATGTGCTGATACTTTTTCGAGCCTATTGATGATATCGATGCTTTGATGGTGCTCTAAGCCTCGCCAGCATATTTCGGAGTCACTAATATCGCTTCCTTCGTCAAAGCTTTCGTGGTAGAGAAGATCACTTTTGAATAATTCTGCCAGCTGGTCCTTTCTGTAGAAAACTTTACTGCGCTCTTGTTCGGTTAGTTCTTCTAGCTCGCAGTCTATTACTCTAACATCTCCAAATCGAACCCCTATTTCATCATTTCTGCCTACCGCCATTGTTGCTGATCTGTAGGAGTAGATTGTTAATAGAAGGACTCTATCCGGATTGTTACTAACGTTCGGTTCGATGCTAGAGTACAGAGTACAGTTTGAAAACACGAGTGAACAAAAATTAAGACAGCAAAAGAAGATCTGTGATGCATCGGGATTAAACAGTTAGAGTAGTATTGATTGGCTATTGAGTCATAGATTCTTGGATACCCTGGTAGCACGTTACACCTACTCTCATTAAAGATACGGAATAATACTTGAGTGTTACTGTACTCTACTACTACACGGAGTAGTAGCTAGTAGTCTAGTCTATTATTTGCATAAAAAATGTTGTAGAGGCATGTCCAATAGCCAGTATTATTTTATTTCCGGTGGCGTGTTTTCACAAGATGTTATCGTATCATTTCAATCGAGCAACGCCGGCTCATCTTCTTGAATACTTTTATTTTTTCCTCGTTCCTGGGAGAAACTGAGGCTTGGGGGCTTTTCATCCAAGAAATAGCCACTGCCATCGTCCAACGCAACAAAATCATGACGACCCCTGGCTTCAGATCGGTGCCGAAAGAGACGATTCAGGACAGCCCCTGACCTAAAGTCATCAACGAACTGTTTCCTATCTACTTTGGCAAAGCGTTGTCTTGCAGTTTCTCGAATGTTGCTTCGTTGTTGGCCAGCAGACTTGTGCGTTAGATACTCTTTTTCGGTGACATTGACCGCCCAAACTTCTAAAACGTCGACATCAAAAAAAGGCGATAGGATGCCACCGTCACTGTCATTGGGGTCTAACAATGAACCCGACGTGTATGTAGTGTCCGTGCAGTTTGCGATGCACTGTTCAAACGATGGTGTCAAATGTACTCGTGGTGTGTCATCGGCGATTCCCCCAATAGCGAGTCCTTGTAAAGTATGCTTGCAGGATCCATTTGTCATTGCGGATTTGTTGTTCAGGTACATGTAGTGTCCAGGAGATGACTCGTAAGTAGGATAATAGACAGCTAGCGATTTGTCTATTTTCAACAAAAATGAATCGTGGCATTCCCCTTCAATCCACGTATTCGACTCCTGCCAGGGACAGTCCGTATAATACCCAAATACTCCAGTATCACGATTCGTCCCGTCCTTGCGTGGTCGAACCAGCAACAAAGTAGGTCCCGGATATCCCAATATGGCCGTTTGAAAACTCATAAACGATAGTCCATCCGTTTCGCTGGAATAAATGCGGCGCCAATTGCCCCGAAACACAGGCGAGAGACACGCCAGAGACAGCGGCAATACATTTGTAATGTGGCTCCAAAGAGCTGATTGTTCGTCGGGATCTATTTGAGGCAACATGAACTGTGGTGGCGATTGTGCTCCAAAGGGATGTGACGGCGAAAACAATATGTAATGATACAATGTGCTGACAGCTTGCATGGCTTCTGGAATTGTCTTGTCGACCCATTCTTTCCAGTTGGCTTGTGATATTCTGGTACTTGTCTGAGTGGTGTGCTGCAGCGAATGGACCCAGGTTTCTGGTGCCTGCAGTTGTTGTCTGTCCTGAGGCTTGCTTCCAGGGGTAGCCTGTGAATCCTGCAGATACAAGACTGCCTGTATGTGCCGGTAGAACAGAGATATCAGATCGGAGGCATCCACTGTAGGAGCTGAAAAGTCAGCATCCGATTTTTGTTGTCTCAAGGAACAGTCAAAAAGAAATTGTGGTAGAAATCCAGTTCCTCCCCGCCGTCCCAATAGAGAAACAACTGCCTCTAGAAAGTGAAAAGCTGCTTTGGTGGGTTCGTCAGTGACATGGTACGGTATAACGGGGGAAATGGACTCCTGGGCAGAGTGAATCCATTGGGAAGTAACTTCTGGCAAAATGTGTTCCTCCATGTATTGATAATCACATATCTTAGTCTGAATGTTATCCTCCTCGTCGTCGTCGAGACCTGCTTGTTGTTCTTGGATTCGGAAATGCAGTTGGGACAGAGGTAGATCTGGATCGGCCGCCGAGAGGTCGAGAAAGGCAAGTAAAGTGCTTACTTCCCATTCTGATATCGGAAAATTATCCAAAAGCTTTTCTGTATCTACCACGTCTGCTATCTTCGTCGTCATACTTTCTGAAGCCGCGGTGAATGGTGGCATCTCGTTTTCAGTCTGTTCTCACTTACTTTGCTGGTCTGAATTATTTTTCTTTTTGTAAAATATGTTACGAATGAAGCAACTTAGAAAAGTGCAACCAGCAGTGGTGTCATCAAGAGGCAAGAGGTACTTCCCCGAAATTCATTTTGATTCGATTTTTTTTGTTCCTACATGTCGTCCTGTCGCTTCACTTCTCATTTTTATATTCCGTCTGTCGTCTGTCCGTCACGTGAACTTCGAACTCTAATGAGAGATGGTCCGGGGAACCGAAGAAGCAGAAAATGTGTACAACCACTCTAGTAGCTGCTGCTGCGAGGGCTACTACTAGACTAGCTCCCCATCCACTGTAATTAGTAGGAGATGTCTGTTCAGACCTCAAATACCTTCCAACCTTTACTCTGTTAATCTCGATAACTTTTTCCCAAGCAAGAGTTGACCCTCAACGCCTGCATTCTTTGCCAATTCCTCAACGTCTAGACCCGCCAAGTTGTCTACATCAGTCCTAGGTTCGCGCAGGATATTGTAGCCCAAGTGCTGATAAAAGGCTAAGGCTCCCACGTTTTCTGGCTCCACGTGCATTAGCAACACAGTCTCCGAAACAGGAAAAGGTGCCTTTTGGTGCGTCAAGCTGCACAAGGCGTGACGTTCCAGTGTCTGCATCAGTTCAGCCGCAATCCCCTTGCGACGATGTGTGGAGGCCGTTACGACATCTGTTACGTACCAATACTGGTATTGGTTGAATGTATTAGGTATTGTAAAACGATTGTCATCGTGGACGTTATTGCACCATTTCTCGTCAAAACAACCTTGAAATTCAACAGGGCTTAGCTCGGCAGCTCCTACTACATCGAAACTACCACTTCTACTAGCAAGTGGTTCGAGAACATTATTTGTCGTAGGAAGGCAGGCCAGAAATGAAACAGCTCTACCTTCCATGCGTTCCTGTTGAATCTCTGCGGTTGCCATGCGAAAAGCGTGCAAGGAAGGCCTCGTTTCCGGTGGTTCTTTCATCATCCATTCTTGATATCGAAGATCGGCCAAAGCAATGAAATCTTTTTGTGATGCCGACGGAAGCACCTTAATGGCTATACTATGATTACTAGCAGTCGAGTCTTCTTTTTCAACTGCACGTTGCTCTTCCGTTGGCTTGTTTTGCTTACAAGCAAATCCCTTTTTGCTCCCAATAATATTGCTCCCAAATCCGTTGTTTCTGTTATTGCAACGCGAACGCGGTGATTGTGCTACCAGAGCACTGCAACTGTTTTTCGGCATTGCCGAGAGCAGGAGCCATGAAAGTACGAGCAACGGTCGCAGCTGATGCCGTAAAAGGGTTGACATGTTTAAAGTACCAGGTATTAGTTTGGTGTGCGTATTGTAAAAATTATTTTGTGTGTGTGCGTGCGTGGTTTGCCGGTTCGCCTACTAGCTACTAGTAGTACTGTACTAATAAAAATGGATTTTACAATGGTAACATTAACCCTGTAAACAATTTATATTTTCATTTACTGTATTTTAGTAAGGGTGGAGTTGAGCTTTATCGTAGCTTCTTGAAAACAAAAGTGCCAGAAGCGGTGCCACTGCCTACAGTATTGTTCTCTTGATTTTCGAGAATTTTAGCCCCCCCCTCCTTCTTTAATGAGCATTCTAGAACTTCCCCATCTTCAAGGTTCGGTGCGTTGATCAAGTATGATTTCGTAGACAGATTGACAAAAGGGTATCCCTTTCTCATGCAAAATGTCTTGTCTCTGCTTTCTTCTCGGGGACGATGTCGATTCTTCTTGTTACTCTACTATTCGATAGGAAGCTCTCGTCGTCAAAAATTCCGTACGTATCCTGACTTTCCTTTGGACGAACCCCCACCTGGAACAAGACCATTTCGGTTCAATCACAGCAGAGCGTTTGATTTGTTCGCTGTTAGGTGCAGCAAAGGCGAGGAGCAACTACTCGTCATGATACATTCTTGTTGGTTTGTGAATTGTGCATCTCTTGAAGCATTACCACCAAGGTATGTGTGTTACATTAAAGGTCTGGTCCGGTTTGTAATGTTGTAGTCTCGTGATTCGAATCGTGCTTGTCATCCAAGAATGAAAAAAATATTCAACAAAAAATAGTAGAGTAAAACTGGTTATGAGCGTTCACATCGGAGCCAACCAAGATAGCAGCAACATGAGTGAAGTGCAGAAGAAACCAAAAATTAGGGTATCCTTCCCGACAAGAAATAATAATAATGAAATTATTAGAGTACGTGATATGAACATGATGAACAACAGCAGCGTACCTGCTAACCGCAAGTCTAAGGACACGGCACATACAGTGTTCGTCCGCTTTCATCCTCCCTCTTCTTTGCTCCGGAGGCATCACGTGGAAAATCACTTCTCCCAGGTGGGTCCCATCAAAAAGGCCTCGTTGATCATCCCCAAACCCAAAAAGGAAGAAGAAGAAGACAAAGAAGATGCAGATTCGCCCATCGTGCAACCAAAGGCTGCCAGTTCTTATGGATTCATCAAATACACATGTGAATCTGATGCTGTAGCAGCCGCCAAACAATTGAATCGTTCGACTCTGGTCTTGCCGCCCGAGGAACAATCGCACTACGGCGAAGCCTCCAAGTTTCAAGTTACAGTGGAGTTAGCGTCAGTGCAAATGAACAAACAGCAGCAGCAGCAGCAACAACAACAACAACAACAAAATCAGACACCAGAAGAATCTACTGGCTATGTTTCTTCTCCTGCCACCAAAGCTTCTATGGAAGAAGCAATTTTACAGAGCAAAAAGAAACACAATCGCATCATTCTCCGCAATCTTAGCTTTTATGCCAAAGAAAAGGATATTCGTCAAGCCATGGAAAAGTACGGTACTGTCTTGGATGTTCACTTGCCAACGGTCCAGGACAAATCTCGAGGCTTTGCTTTTTGCACCTTTGCCAATCCGACGGAAGCTCAAAAGGCCGTTACAGCCGCCAAGGCAACTTCGTCCAGCGAAGGAGGAGGCGTGACCATTAAGCAACGCAAGGTACAAATCGATTTGAGTTTGAGTAAGAAGCAACATCAAGAACAACGAGAAATGGAGCAGAAAATGCAGCGCAAACAAGAATATCAATCTAAAGTTGTACAAGAACAACAGGCTCAGTCTGGAACGACTTCCAATATGGACAATGATGGTAATGAAGAAGACAAGGGCTCAGAAAGTAACTATGACAGTGATAGCGAGAGTGATGACAGCAATGGTGACAGTGAATCCGAAGGTGACAATGAAGTCAAGGATGAATCCAAAGCTACTCCTGAAGAGAGGGATCACACAGCCTCTCGCAACGAAGACAGCGATGATGACGATGAAATTGACCAGACAGCAAAGCAAAAAGCCATCCAAGAGCAGCGAGAGCTTTTTTGCCGAAATCTTCCCTTCGACGCTACTCGTCACGATGTCTTTGAAGCTTTTCGCAAGTACGGAACGATATCGGCCGTGTATATTGTTACAGATCCTCAGACAAAGTTGCCCCGAGGGACTTGCTTTGTGACGTTTGAAAAGCATGCTGGAGCGGCAAGGGCCATGAGGGTTGCAGGTACAAGCAGCGATAACAACGACCACGATGGTAATATCGTACCCGCCACGGGCATTATTGTGAAAAATCGCAATTTGATTGTGGACTATGCCGTCGACAAGGAAACTGCCACGACACTCAAGCGAGACCAATCCACGGATGGTCATCAAATACAACACGGCAAAGATAAGCGCAATATTTATCTCAAAGGCGAAGGCCGTGTAGATGTTGATGAAGAATGGGCTGCTTTGAGTGAAAGTGACCAGAACAAGCGACAGGGAGCCTGGCACGATAAAATCAGCAAACTCAAGTCGCCCCTCTTTTTCATCAATCCGAACCGATTGTCCATTCGGAACATTGCTAAGAATGTCGACGAAGGACATCTCAAAAAGCTTCTATTTGAAGCCACCAAGCGTGGATTGGAAAAGAAACTTGTGTCGGTTCAAGATTTGGTGTCACACTTGCGGGCTTCCGGGGAGTCGACACCTCGCGAAATTTTGGAAATGTCCAAGGCATTAAAGGCAAAAACTATTCCCGACTTGGAAAACCCATTGAGTCCTGCTTCTTTGGACGAAAAGAACACCAAGCATACAATTCCGTCTGTCTATTTGGATCGTAACTTCGAGGCAACGCCTCCCAAAGGCACCAAGGACGCCAACGGCAAGAAGGTCCTGCCTCCTAGCCGCGGGTTTGCCTTCGCCGAATTTACCCACCATGTACAGGCATTGGCTTGTTTACGAGAGCTTAACAATAATCCAGCCTATTCAGAAGACTACGCAACGGGTGGTAGAGCCGCAGCTAACGCTTTGCGTGTGGCCAAGACAGGACTCAAGAAGAAGAAAAAGAAGGCCGTGGTGGAAGGCGACGAAGGTAATGCTGGCGATAGAGTAAAAATACCTCGGCTTATCGTCGAATTCACGGTTGAAAACAAAGCAAAAGCAAAGCAACAGGCAGAACGTCGAGCGCATCAACAAGCGCACCGGCAAAAGCAGAAATTCGAGACAAAAGAGAAGCGAGAACTCGCGGCCTCTCTTTCTAAGGCTGCAGAGGAAAGGAAAAAGGCCAAGAAACTTGGACGGGGTGCCAAACAACGAGAGAATAAACGTTTACGTCGTGAGCAAGGACAAGCTGATTTGACGGAGGAGGTCACCTTATCAGAAAAAGCCGACGCACAGAAGCGAAAGTTGGCCGAGAGTGAAGCCGAAACAGAAAGCACCAAACAGAAATCAAAAACCCTAAAGCCCCCAAAGAAGAAGAACAAGAGACAACAGGAGGATACAGAAGCTGATGAACAATTTTCCAAGCTCTTCGATAAGTACAAAGCCGCATTTGGAGTCTCCGGTAAAAAGGAGAAAGGGGATGTCTCGGAACCACGAAAGGAAGCGGTTGCCGGTGGCAAGCGATGGTTTGAATAGACTTAAAAGATTTAGGCACAGTTCTGCTCGTATGGTACTAGTATATCTTTTGAAATTCTTTTGAATGTAGTTTATTGTACATAGATAGTTGATCATATTTGTATTAAGTTGTTGGCGGTTTGAATAGACGAATGAGATTTAGGCACCGTTTTGTTGGTATGGTATGTCTTGGAATTTCATAATTTACAGTGCATAGATATTTTTGACTATCTTTGTATTCCCTCAGCCAAAAGTGTATTCCTGACTCAGCCCGTGGTTCCCCCTCATGTCAATTACTCCGTACTAAACAAGTCTCGTGTACACTCAAAGGAAAAGACACTTACTATGATTTGGCAGACATACTGCACAGCAAGTTGTTCCTTCTGATGTCGAATACTCAGCACTAGACAAGTCTGGTGTACAGTCAAGCGAAAGTACATCTTGTTTTTTGCTTCTTACTACTGATTTGGCAGACACGCTGTACAGCAAATGCCCTCTACGTCGCACATAAAGCAATTTGCGTAAATCTCGGTGTAATCACTGCATAAACTTGTGGGAATATCTCCTTCAAAGTAGTTGCCTAGGACAGAGAGATAGTGTACATGCTGCAGATTTCCAACCTCGGTCGGGATGGTGCCAGAGAGCTCGTTGAAGTCCACCTGGAGAAATTGCAAGGTGCTGAGGAATCCTATGTGGGAAGATATAGAGCCAATCAGGAAATTGTGATCGAGGTCCAAATTTCGGAGCGACGGTGCTTGATAGAGGGAGTCAGGAATTGTTCCTTTAAGCAAATTGTTGTCCAAATCAAGAATTTCAAGCATGGAAAGTGAACCGAGAGAAGGTGGGATGGTTCCAGTGAGGCGGTTCTCGTCCAAGTCGATTTCTACAAGCTGTTCAAGCAATGAAATCTCAGAGGGAAGCTGCCCAGAGAGCATATGTTCGTCTATTACAGGATAAATGAAAAACAAAGGATGGAAGAATGGGTGAGAAAAAGGAAGAAAATATGCGATTGATCATCAGAGAGAACATACCTAAGTTGATGTTGGATACGGATCCTTCGTTGTCGCACGTGATGCCGTGCCATTCGCATTCGCTGGCACCACTGAGAAAACGAGCAACACCCTCAGGACATGAAGTATCAGAAGGCCTTTGCGAACAGAGAGCCCATGAATGTCCAGAGGTTGTATAGTAGAAAAGAGCAAGTACGTATCTTTGTATCATGTTCTTATCATGAGCGCAGACTTCCAGAGAATCTGCCGTCATGAGCCAAGTTGCGGCGTTGGAGTGAGGGGTAGACGAGTCATCGAATACTTCACTACCTGAAAGCTCCACAGTCTTGAGATAGATTTGTTCCCGGCGAATTTCATCACTTGAACGACAAATCTCATTTAGTTCCGAAAGAGAGGAGGCAGGAGACTTTGTCGCAGCTTCCATGATAGGTGCAATTGAAGGAGCGAATTCAGCAACACTGTCTTCGTTGTTTGTCAACATATCCCCATCAAAGGCGGACGGACTTGACGTCACCTCTGCCACAAAAAAAGAGTCGACAGTAGGCGCGCCTGTATTCAATGTATGTTCACTTTCGAGCGAAGGAGCGAGTGTCGATGAGCCCCCATCTTCTGTAGGTAAACCAGATCCAGTTCCACCATTGTCTCCGGTGGAGGTATTGATATCAGACTGATCCTCATTTGTGGGCGAGGGTGCAACTGAGACTGTATCGACATCGCTCTCACTATTATTTCCTGTATCATTGCCTTCTCTTTTGGACAGATCAGAGTCAGTTTCAGAGCCACCAGAACCTTCAGAACCATCTAAATCAGGCTGCTCATCATTTGTGGACGAGGGTGCAACCGAGAGTGTATTGGCATCGCTCTCACTTGCATATTCTGTATCATTGCCTTGTTCTTTGGACAGGCCTGAGTCAGTTTCAGAGCCACCGGAACCTTCAGAACCAGCGAACTCATAGTCACTACCTGCCTCATTTTCATCTGTTGTTCCAATGGCACCAATATCTATTGTAGTGGGTGAAGGCGTAGCTTTGATAGTGGGCTTAAAGGAGGGTGCAGCTGTTATAGGGGCAAAAACAGGTCCACTGGTAGGTTCCCGAGTTGGCGAAGCCGAAGGGGAACTAGTAGGTATCATTGTAGGAATGGAACTTGGCACATCACTGGGAACAGAAGTTGGGGAATTTGTAGGATAACCAGTTGGTGTCAGAGTAGATTCCATTGTGGGGATTGAACTTGGCAAGTCACTAGGCCCAGTCGAAGGAGAGCTAGTTGGTGTCACTGTAGGAATGGAACTTGGCACATCGCTAGGAAAAGTAGTTGGGGAATTTGTTGGATAACTAGTTGGTATCAGAGTAGGTTCCATTGTGGGGATTGAACTTGGCAAGTCGCTGGGCACAGTCGAAGGAGAACTAGTAGTAGGTGTCATTGTAGGAATGGAACTTGGCACATCGCTGGGAACAGAAGTTAGGGAATTTGTGGGATAACCAGTTGGTGTCAGAGTAGGTTCCATCGTTGGGATTGAACTTGGTAAGTCACTGGGAGTACTGGATGGCATCGGTGTTGGACTCTGTGAAGGATCGCGACTAGGTTCTAATGTAGGCAAATGTGTTGGCTGGCCAGTTGGGGTCAGAGTGGGGATTGAACTTGGTACATCACTTGGCACATCACTTGGTACATCACTTGGACTTCTGGATGGTTCTAGTGTCGGTTTAAATGTTGGGGCAGATGTGGGAATCGGTGTTGTTGGAGCGGCACTTGGATTGCCGCTTGCAACAGTGGGAGCGTCAGTTGTGGGACTCATTGTGGTGGGGATGTCTGTTGGAGAAGCAGTGGGAGATAAAGTAGGAGACTTTGTTGGTGTCTTCGTAGGGCGCTTCGTAGGGCGTTTGGTGGGAGCAGCAGATGGCAAGCTTGTCGGAGAAGCAGATGGCAAGCCTGTGGGAGCCACAGACGGAGAGATTGTTGGGGCTACAGATGGCAAGCCTGTGGGAGCATCAGATTGAGAAATTGTCGGGGCTATAGATGGCAAGCCGGTGGGAGCATCGGATGGAGAAATTGTGGGGGCTATAGATGGCAAGCCGGTGGGAGCATCGGATGGAGAAATCGTGGGGGCTATAGATGGCAAGCCGGTGGGAGCATCAGATGGAGAAATCGTGGGAGCATCAGATTGAGAAATTGTCGGGGCTACAGATGGAAAGCCTGTAGGAGCTGCAGAAAGATAAGTTGCGGGAATTGCAGATGGCGACTCCGTGGATGCTTTGGGTAAGTTTTGTGTAGACTCAGGAACAGGCAATGGAGTAAAAGAAGCACTGGGATTAGCGGTTGGCTTTCGTGTTGAGCTGTTGAGGGGTACATGAGTAGGACTTGGAGCAGGCAATGCCGTAGCCGGAGTAGGTTCTCTTGTCTGGCTGTCAGCGGGACTGTTTGTTGATACAGTATTGGGCATACTAGTAGGCTCTGGTGTCGGGCTCTTATTTGGTACATGGGTAGGAGTTTGATCGTCTTCTGGAAGGTACAAAGCTGGCGCTTGAGAAGGTTCTCGCGCGATCATGACCATCATCAAAGGTGTTGGTCTAAATGTTGGGGCTGGCTGAGATGGTCCACGAGTAGGCATATTGGGGGACATGGAAGGGCTACCGGAAGGTTGTTTTGTAGCAGCATACAGAATATTTCCATCAGTATCAATATTTGCTGCATTATCTGAAGTGTCGTCTCGGTCGTCTTCTTCTGGAACTAAAATCATGTCTTGACTTTCGCTCTCCAAGTTAGCATCGTCATTGTTGTCCTCTCGATCCACACCAGGACTGAAAGCTGGAGGTAGCGTCGGGCCAACACCAGGAGATTTATTCGGAACACCCACAACCTCGTCGCATTCAAGCGTTATCCCTCCATCTTTGCTGAAGGAAAGGCGACACGGCTCGTCCAAAGCTTGCGCGTCGGTGACAGAGCACGTCATGGCCAAACACAGAAGGAGGACCAGAGACTGCATGGCTTTGAGTGGTCTATGTCTACTCATCAACATATTACACGAAAAATTTGATTATTGCAGTGCTTAAGAAAGTTCGTTAAATAGGAGACGTATCTCTCGTGTTGCTAGTCAAAGTTGTGCTTAACGGGAGCTCTGTGGCTTGGCGATGAGATCGTTTGCTGCTTCGTTGCTTAAGTTGTTTGGTTGGTGTGTTCAAGGTGTGATTCGGGCTTTCAAAGCGAGAGATCATGCAAGCGAATATGCAATGTAGTAGACAGATAACAACGAGAAATCAGATGATAAAATATGATGAAAGTTGCGAAAGCTTTGGCGATCAACGGAACGGGTGTTGGCTGATTTGATTTTGTGAGCTCATGCAACTGATATTCAAGCGCGCCATCTCTCAATCAAGAAGTCTTTAAAAAGAGACCGTCGTTGAGCTATTTATTTCGAATGACATAATTACCTTACGAGAGCTGGGATCCCAGAAGGAAGCATGATTGAATATCATCTTTCTCGTTCCGACCCATTGGATTATTTTGGCCTCCTCTCAAAGAATTTGTCGATGAACTATCTGTTGTATAATTTTGCATGTTGTGGAGGCCTCCAATGGACGATAGATTGTATCCCGCTTGCTAATTTATCGTTAGCATGACTCCTAGATGGGAAATAATACCAGTACATCATATCTGGCAGTTGTCTTGTGATAAAATAGGAAATTGGAAGAATAAGGCATATTTCGAGTACTGCTTGCAAGGAAATGATAACAGTAGAATAGTTACACAGGTGGCTTGGATACATTTCATAAATTCTTAGCTACAATAATATGCCAACATACTTGATGGAAAACACCAATGACGATTATTCACATCATGCGAATCCAGTCCAAACATTAGCTTCGCCGCAGCCGCCATCGGCCCAGCAGCATTACAACCGTCGGTTTCCTGCCCATTTTCATCCTAGCTACCAAAGCCAGCTACAGCACTTACCACCGCCTCCGCCCCCACCCGCTCAAACGAGAGCACAGCCTAGCGTGAGACGCCACGCTCCCCGTACCAAGCCACCAGGGACAAGATTTTCAGCACCCCATCTTGAATCTACATATACTTCACACCAAAAGAATAAGAAGACTTACAAATTTCAAAAATATTACAACAAAGGTCCGAAGTGGATTCATAGACACGGTCTCATTAACGGAATCAACTACCATTGGGTAGAGACGACGCACAATGGTGACAGCGACGATGATTCTAACGTCATAGACAAACCACTCGTTATATTGCTGCACGGCTTTCCACAGTTTTGGTATACATGGCGACACCAAATTGTCCCTCTAAGCAACGCAGGTTATCGCGTCGTCGCACCTGATTTGAGAGGCTTTAACTTGACCGACAAGCCGGCAGCCACCAAGCGCACCTCTGCCTCCAATCGCGAAAGTAGTGACTACACTACGTTTGAAGCGGCTCGTGATGATGAAGAAATCAACAAGAACCAAGCCGGCAATTATGACATGGAGACACTCACGACCGATGTCCGCGCCCTCATGATGTTCCTGGGATACGAACAAGCTCATATTGTTGGCCACGACTGGGGTGGCATCATTGCGTGGGCCTTTGCGGCGCGCTTCCCGGAACATACAGTCAAGCTTGTGGTAATGAATGCCCCTCACTTATGTCATTGGAGAGATGTTACTACTGCCTACTCTTCGGCCTCCTGTTTGGAACAAAGTCGGTGGACTTGCTGGTATACTTTGTGCTGTCAGCTCCTACCATCGTGGATTCCAGAATCAATTCTCTCTTATCAGCGTAGTTGGCTCCTGACCCACAATATGACATCAGCGCCCTCCTATGCGCGTTCATTATCCTGTATCCCATCCTCGGAAGTAATTGTAGAGGCCACTATGTGTGCCGACTCGAATGGACTCACCAATGGTGATAGCATTGTTGCTCCAGGTGGAGGAGGCTGTGCCGGGTTGTGGAAAACCAGCGATATGGATTTATACCGGGATGCCATTTCAAAGCCTGGCGCAATTTATGCCCTTTTGGAGTACTACCGCAACCTCTGGCAAAGCATTCATCAGATGGAAACCTACGGAAAAATACCAGAAGAGTTACCAATTCTTGTCCTCTGGGGTCTTAAAGACAAGACTTTTCCACGAGAAATGTATGCTTGTGGTTGGGAACAGTGGGCCTCTTCTGTCACTGTCACATACTTAGATTGTGGACATTTCACACCTGAAGAAATGCCAGAGGAAGTGAACTGTGAACTTTTGAATTTCTTTGGACCTCCGATTCCTTCCTCCTAGATAGCTACAATGCAGTGTAGCGAGAATAAGCTTACCAGAGTCATAATAGATGCTAAATTTATTTAGTAGACCTGCGTTCTTTGACCTAGGCTGCTTCTATGAAAAACTAGATCTGGAACAGTGTGTCGAGTTGAGGGTCTGGTAAAGCTTACTACTACAGTACGGAGTAGTTGTTAGTCTACTAGTCTAGCTAGCACAGTACGAGTACCTGGTAGAGCAGAGTAATTTTCGAAACAGAGTTAATTCTACGGGGTTTCGAATTGCAGTTTAGAGGCGTCTCGATTTTTTGAATTTCGACAATCGCTTTTCTCTTTTGCCAGTTAATACTAGTAGTAGTTAATAACCATCAAGCTACTGTAGTCTGTAGCCTCATACCACGGAAATTGTTTTCTCTCATAGAGTTTCAGAGCGCAAGAGGTATTGCACTCGGGGCCGCGTGTTGCTTTAACGGTACTATAGCTACCATTATATGACGGTCAACGAAGGAGACAGAAGGCATGCGACCGGAAATGCCAATTCTTTTCCAGCATCTGAACCTATGGATCGCGATGAGCACCAGACGGAACTTCCGGAAACCATAACTGCCACAGTGATAAAGGCTTCAAAGACCGATAATGTGGGGCTGGCATTGGGTTTCGATAAAGATGGCTACATGATTATCAGTCATTTGCACGAAAGAGGCTTGTTTAAGCAACAAACCAGTCTCCAACCAAACATGCGAATCTTGCAAGTGAACGGAGTCACTGTCGATCGCAATACACCCCTCAGTCGAGTGCAGCCCATGATCCAAGAAAAAATGTTGCGGCAAGTAACAGTTGTGGTCAAGCCTAGCGAGGAGATGACAGCACAAAACTACGATTGGTCCAAGCACCAAGATCAGTCACCAACTCCGCCCAAAGATAACCGATTCGAACCAGATCGTAGTCAGGTGCCGCTGAATCGCACCTGTTGCTATTTGTGCCCAAAATATTGCGATGCGCACACTCAAAATGCTTGTTGCTGGACCTGCTGCGTTGTCTGTTTCTGTTTGTCTGGAGGTGGTGGTGGACCACCCCGGTGATCACGAGATAATGTGGAAATATTTCATTGCCAGAAACATCAACGAATACTGTTGATTTGCCAAAACGTTGAAAGGGACTTGTCTAAGATTGATTACACAGGGCAGAGGGCTAAGTACCACGTGTAAGATATAAGCTACCAGAAGTGGCAAAGGTCCTTTTCTGGAGGTAGCTCATGACTGGAGTTTCGCTTTCAGCATCCACACGCTCAGCTCATTCACAAAGGATTTCATTGTAGCGCTTTTCTGTGACTCCACGCCCTCTATTCCTTTGGTCCATAAATCTACGCTGCAGTGTAAGGAAAGGGCAGACTATGCGCCCAGTAGAGGGAAACCTCCAAGCCGAATGACTGCTACTTATTGTAGCAATCTGTATCAACTACAAGAGAAAACTAGGGTGCTGCACATGACTCTTGCTTGCTGTGGGCCACCTCCTGAGAGCTAGAGTAGACCACTAACAACTGTGTGACTACTAGTACTACTAGTACTACTACTAGTACTACTACTAGTACTACTAGTACTACTACTACTACTACTACTACTACTACTACTACTACTACTAGTACTACTAGTACTACTACTACTACTACTACTA
>Ga0210036_1003311_pt1 | contig 15946 bp, 10 predicted proteins | sample CryGeymeta201515_FD_185469 | JGI IMG/M metagenome (GOLD analysis project Ga0210036, IMG submission 185469) | Groundwater microbial communities from Crystal Geyser aquifers in Utah, USA - Crystal Geyser metaG 2015-15 (SPAdes) (version 2) | ecosystem: Environmental > Aquatic > Deep subsurface >...
CGATCCATAAGTCCATTGGCGAGTGGCTCGCTCAAACTGCCATTGCCTCTTCTAAATACAGAACCTGCTGCAGATCGTGTTCCTTGTTCTTCTAAGTACAGTCCATGAAGGCTGATTAACTCGCAGTGGTTGTAGCAAAAGCTAGTACTGAGCCAACATTTCTGGACTGGATATCACCAGTTAGAAGCGACAGCAGGAAGACAGCAGGCACGAACATCAAATCCGTTCCTCTCATTGGACTGGTTTAATCTGTAAGCTACTATTGTACCAGGTACTTCGCAGTTGTTTTTGAATAAAAATAATGGTACACCTGGAGCTGAAACAAAGAATAATTATTGTTTGTGTTTCGTGCGTAGGGATTGAGTTTTTGAAACACGACTGAATGATATAAAATAGAGTACTGTACAGAGTAATAAAAAATGACGCATCCTGCTGCCCGGCCCACTCAAGCAAATGGAAGGCCGCAACAACAGTGGCATGCACAGACACAAGACATCGATGCACTACTTATACTTCACAGAGTTCACTTGCTCTGTAAAGACTCCAGTAGCGCGCTCGAATGGGGTGCCTTTCAATGAATGTACGTGCTTTGAAATGTAGGCCTTCAAATCGACTTTCACCAACGACGTGCAAAGTTCGTAGCGGCCCGGTGGCACTCCTCCGGATTCGGCAAAGGATGCCTGAATATCCCATTCGATGTAGACTTGATAGTTGTCGTTTGGTTTGTTTTGTCTAAAATATACGTTGCTGACAGATACCTCGACTCTCGCAAATGACTTGTATTTCTTATTCAAGTGCGAGGCATAAAACTCCTGAGTTGTTGCTGCAAGGGCATCATATTCACTTTTAGAGGGTTCACCTTTACATTCTGGCATCATGAATGCAACAAATACATCAGCAGTTCCCACGGGAATCGTAGGTTCGGGTTTTGGTTCCCTTTTGGCCTTGGCTTTCTCCTTGGCCCGCCATTCTGCTTCTTTTCTCTTTGCCTCCTCTTCCTTGCGTTTCCTTTCCGCTTCCTCACGCTTTTTGGCGTCCTTCACTGCCTTGGCCTTGGCTTCCGCCTCTTGTCTTTCTTTTTCTTTTCGTGCCTCTTCCTCGGCCCGTCTACGTGCAGCTTCTTCTTCCTTACGTTTCTTTTCAGCAAGAGCTTTAGCTTTGGCAGCAGCTTCTTGGCGTTTCTTTTCTTCGGCCGCTCGTCGAGCTGCCTCTAGTTTCTCCAGTCCGAGCTTGCCCCCGTATGCTTGATCTGTGACTTCCTTTTCTAGCGCTCTGCCCATTGTAAATTCAGCCATGTCACTGTAAGGAGCAGAAAGTCCGGTGATTTTGGTGTAAAGTTTGTTTAGATCGCAATACAGGATCTTCTTCAAAACCTCCATACCATCGGGTGGTGGATGATAAAATTGTATGGTGGCATCATATTCATGAAGCATATTGAATCGTGGCAGAGGTATTCCAGCTTGGAACTGTGGATCAGGTTTCAGATTCAAATCGACAAAACTCGCTTGAAACGCTTCGGCCAGGGTATTGCTGAAGAATTCCTGCATCGATTGGTCAAACTCGTCCAATTGATTGATATTGGGCATTTCTTCCAAAACACGAATTACTAGGGCCACATAGAATCCTAGCTCCACCTTGACCTTTAATCGTTCTTTTTCTTTCTTTTCGCCTTGCTCTCCTTCGTCTGGCGCTCCGCCTTCATCTTCGTCGTCTTCTGGCTGAGGAGGCAGGTCGGGAGTTTCCACAAAAATACAACGTACTGCCATTTGTGTACTGTGGGCAAAATTGCCACCAATGGCTTTGAGCTTGGCAGAAAATCCTTTTTGAGGTTCCGAGATGGCTCGAAACAAATCCATGGGTTCTGGAACATTTTTGTGAAAGTCTGCAACCGCCTCAAATTCGACGTACAAGTTATACTTGTCATCTGGCTTGGCAGCGGCTGCTCCAATTTCTGTCCTGACAATTTTCAGAGCAACCTTGTCAAAATCATTTTCAAATTCTTCCCGTAACAGGCGGGTAAATTCCTTGTGACATTTATCCCGCATGGCGTTCTTTTCGCTTTGTGTAAGGTTGGTAGTGGGTTCTTGTGTGCAAACAAATGCCGCGTAGAACCGCGGTGCCGTGACAGCACCCGCGGGAGTACCGGGTCCTAACCGACGAGCTCGTACCTCAGTGGCTTCCAGGAGAGACGAGTTTGCGCCGAGTTTGCGAATGACCTGGTCCAAGTACTCTTCTGTATACGAAGATACGTAGGCTTCAAACACTTCATTCTTTTCGGAAGTACCTTTGTTGCTGTTGCTATTGTTGTCAAGATAAGCCGAAGCTTTTGCTTCAATATAAAGATTGAAGCGAGAAGCTGGTTTTTTAGTTTCATATTCCGATGTTTGAAACTCAAGTTGAAGTTTTTGCAGGGAAGGGAATTTGGCTTTTACTTTCTGTTCGAGGTAGTCGATGGTTCGGAGTCGCAACGTTTCCAGGTCCTTTTGTGGTGGCGCTTGGCTTGCATTCGGCAGGACAAACGCCAGATAATTTTCTGGGAGCTCTATAACTTTCATCGTTCAACTTTTGGTAACTGGGTTTTTGTCTTCTTTAATTATTATGCAAAATTTTAGAAAGTAGATTAAAGATTAATAATAATAGTGGATGGAGAACAGATCTTGGATGGATCTTGTTTCTTGTTGGGTGAATGGACGTCTGTTAAATTTAGTTAAATCCCAAAATGCCAGTTGACGTTGCCACTGTCTCTTCGACATTGACCTTATCTCTATATTTACCGTAGCCCTAATGAAAGTATCTGATCCCGCTTCCGCACGACTTAATGTGCACGTTTGACAAGCCCAACTCGTCCTTCGCTTTCTTCAACTGCACACTTGACTCCGCAAATTTCAAGAACAATAATTATTAATAATTCATCAATCTAGAACTCTCTTGAATTTTTTATTAAAAGCTTATACACAATGAACGACAACAGTAACAATAACAACAATAACAGCCGCAACAATCAAGTAAAAATGGTGGATAATCCACCAGGTACAGTTGCACGGTGTGATCATTGTGGCCATGTATTACCTGTGGAAAATCTGGCTTTGCACGTCGCCGCTTGCAGTTCGGGTCGTATCCGTAATACTGCCTCTTCGGGCACGCATCGTTCAGAAACGACTCATGTACCAACAAATTCAAATCATCCTTCCACGACAGAATATGAAATGGTTCCGTGTGAAACGTGTGGGCGATTACTTTCTGCTATGAGTCTCACGGCGCACAGCGCCAGATGTCAACGACAATCGTCACGAGACGCAACAACGAATCAATCAGTACAACCGTCATCATCGTCATCACCAACAACAACTTCATCAACATCAGTTGCAGCAACGCCAGTGGAAACTGGTAGCAGGAGTAATGCTGATGCTGCTACATTACAGATGCAACAGCCAAACAATGAGGCAACACCTCAAAATTCCCCACTAGAAGAAGAATGGTCATGTCCACAATGTACACTGCTAAATCCGATTACAGAGTCATGCTGTGAAGCCTGTGGTTTTCGTAACCAAAACAGTCATCAGTCCCAACAACAGCAACAACAGGAACAAAATCCTACACCATCTACCGGCATTTCATCAGCGGAACGTCCACCCGTGCAGGTAGAAGTCCAGGAACACGACCCGCGAATGGTGAATGCTGTCATGACGGCCAGCAATACAATGTGGTGGGGCCTACTGGGAGGTATGGTAGCAGGTCCCATGGGAGCAGCCATTGGTGGAACGGCAGGAGCAATCATGTCCGGTCTTACAATCTTGCAAAATAGACATAATGGAAACAACAACAACAACCAACAACGACGACAACGACCTCACATCACTTTTGCAAGTACTCATATGGGTGGATCCCCTGGTTCTTCTATTGTGACATTTACCACCAATACAAACGGTCAATGGCGCACAGTAACAATGCGAGCTCCCGTGGATTCTAGTAGAATGGTAACTCCCGGTGGTATTGCTACTGCAGATGGATCTTTCTCTCTTTCTCCGATTGACCAAATGATTCAACAAATGCTCGTTGCACACGCCTTGGCCCAAGGTGCTGACAATGTCGAGCAAATGTCGTACGAAGAATTGTTGGAACGATTTGGTGTTGGTACGGACCATCGAAGAGGACTTAGTCCCGAAACAATCCAATCCCTTCCCAGTGTCACGTTGGACGAAACTGCCATTGAGGCTTTGGATGAAAATCAAAACGTGTGCAATATATGTCTCGAAGAGTTTAAACAAGGAGACGAGATGCGAAAGTTGCATTGCAAGCACGCCTTTCACCAACAGTGCATTGATCGGTGGTTAGCGCAGGTGGCATCGTGTCCGATTTGCAAACAGGAACTTCAGAATTCATCTTGCAGTAGTACTGCTTCTTCTTCTTCAACAACAACGACAAGTTCACCGAACGCACAGCAGCAGCAGCCGAGTACAAATCCGATGCACTAAGCGAGTTGTAGCTTGGATGTTATGATTAGAAATTAAAATAACTTGTAATAACTAATAACCGTATTGAATACAACAGATCCTACTATTCCGTGTAATACACGACAGCTGAACCCCAATAATTACTGGCTGCAATAGGGAAGATACTGACATTTCCTTGAAAGCTAAAACTATAGTGAGAACAGAGCATTTTTTTTTAAATGAAAAATAGTGATGATGTGTCGATGCGAAGGGCTGCCAATTTTGCCGTCATGCCTTTTTCCTTTTTTTGTCTTCACTACGGGTATGTTGTTGTCTACGGGTAGACTGGGCTGGACTATCGGCCGGCAAAGCACTTTTATTTTAAGTTTTAGCGGCAAATCAAACGACTGGGTTTCTTTCTTGGCTCCAGGACTCATCAGTCAGCAGCTGCATTTTAATAGCTAGCTACTCCTACTACCTGGTACTACTACTAGCTAACTAGCTAGTAGTAGTAGTCCAGTAGTAGTACTAGTAGACTAGTACTAGTAGTACACTACTACTACTACTACTATACTACTACTCTACTAGAGTAGCTAGTAGTAGTAGTAGCTAGCTACTACTAGTGGTAGTTCTACTACTACTAGTAGACTCTATTATTACTACTACTACTAGAGTAGACTAGTAGTACTGCACTCGACCACACATCATCATCATCATTATCCTATTCCTTTTCAACGGACATACCACCTAGTAGAAGATAACGCTTTAAACCACACAACATAGACAAACATCTGCTGCCAAGTTAAGACAAATAAATAATACAGAACAACTATGCCAAAATCAAAGATGCCGGCTGTGAACAATACTCATCCCGGTTCGAATCAAATTGTTGGAGGCGTTGAAGAGGTTGTAGGCTTGATGTATCCGGCCATTGCCAGTCTCGAGCGTCAATACGAAGCTCCATTGGGACAACGCCTCCTAGTATTCGTCAAGGCCAGTCCTTCCTGTGTCCTGCAAGGCGGTGTTGAAACCATCTTGAAGTTACAGAAGAGCAAGGGCTCCAACAGGACTGTTCACGCTGACGGTACCAGTACAACACCTACAAACGATGATGGTGGCAACAGCAATACTACTACTAATAATAATAACAGTATGAACGAAGGAGGTCCCTTGGCGTCTTACAATACCTACGGTACCGAAGATGGCGGCGTAGAAGTTGCAACGGAACTGACTCACAATAACTCTAGTAAAAAGACTACCAAAATTAGTGGATTCTTAAAAAAGGCTGCAAGGCAGGCTTCGGGTGCTGCCAAGTCGGCGACCGGGGCTCTAGGTAAGGCATTGTTATTAGTTATTAGTACAGTACCTCCTCATGTCAGTTTTTCTTTAAGTGGCAATGGAAATGAGCTCGAAAATTTCAAAAATTAATAATTACTTACAATTGTTTCCCAATTTGCTACCTTTCTTCCACAGAACGAGGAATGCACGAATTGGTAATTCGTGCCGATCAGGGACGAACTCCTGATTTGTTGACGGTAGCCTTGTATACTGGTCAAGACTTGATTTGCACGACGGATTCTGTACCACTCCCTCGTATCAGCAACACTATTACCTTTCATATTCCTTTGTTCGTTCCCCGGCGATTAGACGATGCATCTCACATTACAGTAAAGTTGTATATTCACAGCCAAGCTCTCATAACAGCCACGGGAAAAAGCAAAATGAAACATTTCTTGTTGGGGTCTACTCAAATGGCTGTCAATCAATTACGAGCTACTGTATTGCAACAACAGCAAAAGGGTTTTTTTCCGCGATCACTGGTATCCAATTTACTCAATGACAATCCACACCTCATGTTTTGTGTCTTGCCGGATTTGAAAATTCCATCGACAGTGGAACGAGGATGGTCGTTGATTGATCCGGGTTTCAGTGGCTTTGCGACAGGTGCCTACAATCCTCCTCTCGATCAATCCTACCTTTTGTCAACACCACCACCACCACCAACCACAACAACACAACCACAACCCAACGCCGAACAGGAAGATTGGCTAGTGTGCACGGAACGTGCTATGGAATCTACTGTGGTTCTGCCATTGGCGGCAGCGTACGCCAAAGTCTGTGCTCAGGCCTGTCAAATGTCGGTCGGTCATGCATCCGTTATTGCTACCGAATTACTTGCCAAGAGAACCGAACAACAGGAGCCTGGAAATTGTGCCCAAGTTAACCTTCAAATACACGGGTTGCAAGTAGACAGTACTGTGCTGCAGCAGCAGCAACAACTACAATTGACATCCACTGGTCACGTCTCCCTCTCGCTCGCTTGGCAACCACCGGATAATATTTTCGAACTAGAACTGCTCCCGACCGCGCAAATTCCCTTGACAGTGGGAGAACAACCACCACCTACGATGTCATTATCACCAGTGACAACGCAATTCTTTCCACCTCTGGTCACCAAAGGTATTTTGCCGGCCATTTTGAAAGCGTACGGTGGACGCATGCCACCCACCGGGTACATGCTGGGTAACCTGCGGTTGCACTTTCCCGTTGGTCGTGTATCGTCCAATCAGCAGCGCCCAGAAACGTGGGAAGCCATGATCGTCCTGGAACAATATGCCGCCTCGGGAAAAGGAAATGAAGTGCAACAGCTTCCAGTCTACTCCTTGTCCACCGGCCACAGAATGGGCAGTATTTGCGTTAGCTTGAACATTTCTATTTTGCAGTCTACGGTCAACTTGCCAGGACCTGTATCACCCCGGGGAGGTCTGGTAAAACTCGTTGGGTTGGAGGATTTAGTAACCGGGGTAACTCCATCTGTCGATTTTGAAGATCAATCTCAAAGCCAGCTAGTGTCGGACGACATGCGGCGGCGACATTCACAGTTGGCTACCATGGGAAATTTCATTTCCTACGCCTACTTGGATCAGCACATTAAGACACGAAGGCAAGCTGATCTCACGATGTTCCATGAACGTGCCAAGCAATATCACGCGGCGGTCCTACAAGCTGCCTCTACTGCTCCTCCACCAAATGAATTCGATGCTTGCGAAGACATGTCCCCTAGACCCTTTCGGCCATCTTCTAGTCGTACAGAAGTCTTGTTGAGCGGCATTCCTTTTAACACTCACAATGCTAGTTTGAGTGTAAATGTTGTATCAAATAGTACAAAGAGTGCCAACGGTCATTCAGAAGGAGCCCTATTTCATAACATCACGTGCGGGTAAGTAAAAATTGGAAACGTGGATCAACCGATGTCGTTCTTACTTCAAATCTTACTGCTGATTGATTTCTATTTTGGAACATTTTGAATCTTAACGAAAACAAATCAAAATCCGTCAATTTGCTCTCTTTCTCTGCAGCGCTCCATCCGATCATGCCAGTGGATTTGGCAATGTTTTCTCTGACAAGACATTTATCAGTCCTATTGGATCTGTCTCTGGAGGGTTGCGACGATTAGAGGCTAAACGCCAAGAATTGGCACATGTTGTCAAGACTAGTCAAACGCAGCTGATTGCTGCCGTGACGGAATACTTTCAAACAGCGCGGCAGCAGCAGCAATACATGAACCATGTTCCCGCGCGGCATGCGCAATTGCAACAACTGCGATGGAAAGTCTTTGAAGCTCTGCACGCTTATCATCACGTGACTTGGATTTGTGCCGTTCGTAGAGCGAGCGCCTTTTCACAGGCCCTAGGCATTGCTGTGACATCGTATTTGACGTCGATTAGCGATCTTGCAAAGTGTCATATGCGTTGGCCCGAATTGTGGGCGCAGCATGGCTACTTGGTTTCGTACGAAGGATTGCTTAGTGCAGCTGGCAAAGAATTGGGAATGATCGAAGATGCTTCGGTTGCAATCAACATGCTGCACATGGTGCGAGTCGTTTTGGTTCCAGACAGTAATTCAAATCCCAGTAACGACCCCAATTATGTCTTGGTTCCTCATTCGCCTGTCCTTAGCTGGGTTCATTTGAAGCCTTCTCTCAGCGGCTCGCAGACACAATACCTATTACAAATTGGCGTGCATCCTCAGTACTACGAACAGCACATACCGCCTTGCCTGAAGAATGGAACAGCAGTGCAATTTTTCCCAGTCCTCTTCCAGGTTGGCGTCGACATCCGTCAATGGGGTGCACACGCCGGCTCCAATATGAAGAATCAATTCAATACGAGTGACAGCACAAGGGAAGCCAACAACATTGACAAAAATGCTAGCAACAATACTGTTGGTCTGTTTGACGAGGAAGACGACGATGTTGGAGAACTTCATGATGACGTCTTGGTAGCTTTGAATTATGAAGCTCTCTTTGCCATGAATTCGTATGCACACCTCATCTCGCCAATTATAGGTCCCGGTAACACGGGAAATCCTTTTGATGCGTTTGAGCATCCGACACACCAGCAACCCTCTCAGCAACAGAAACTTAATGGCATGCAGGTTCATCCGTCCCTGACCATGCTTCACAGTCATATTGTCAATTCTGCAGGCAAAATGAACCACAGCATCTTGGACGAAGCTGCCAATATGGCGCAGCAACTTGGTGGTGGCGGTGTCGTATTTTGCAAGTCTGGAAAAGACCGAACTGCCATGCACGTGACGTACAAGCAGTCTCAATTTGCCAATCGATTTCGGCAGCAAAAGTATGGCATCCAAGACATTCTGGACACTACATTGGAAGATGCAACACGAATGCGTATATGGGGAACACGTTTGCCTATTTGCGAAAAAAATGTTGGCCAGGCGCTGTATGCCTTCAACGCTTTGCAATCCAAATTCATGCCGGACGCCCTGAAACCGCCTCCTGGTAAATATCTTTTCACTTTTTGTTGTCAAAGATGTGTTTAAGAAGAATATGCGTGTTCTTTTTTTTTAAATTATGACCCTCACATTGTATTTCCTTCGAATGCATAACTTCCAACAACAGTGGCTTTGGCAGGTTTCTTGAAGGGTGGCCGCCTTTTTACCGGGGAAGGAATTGAAAGCTAAAAATGATTTTAATTGGCCGATTTAAATGAAAAACGTACAACTTAGATTTTATTCAGTTGTGTATGCTCTGTAATTGCTGAGAAGAATACCGGATGGGGGAACAGGTTCAATCATGCATTAGTAAAATAAAAAATGCTGTCCACATCTGCTTCCTTTAGCGCTACAGGAGCGCGGAAATTACAGGTCACCGTCCCAGGCAATTACTTTTGGCCAAGTAGAGGTTCTCTCGATTTTCCTCCGCTAAGCCAATCTTTTTCTGCAAAAGAACACGAGAAAAGTCAATATTGCGTTTACAACCAGGATCATCAACGCATCCACAGTCCAATAATTCATCACTTCTATTAAACCGGATCAAAATACTGATGGCCATTGTTTTCATTGGTCAGCTCCATCAATTCCGTAGAGCGAGTGTTCGTCAAAGATGAGCATGATCTCACTCACCCTAGTCTCGTTTAGTGAAACTCTCTGGGTCCGATTTCCTGTGAGCAGATTGTCGTAAAACACATCCACCAGCTTTTTAACGGGGAAAATTATCGAGAAATGTTCCTTCACCTGGATGTCATTCAGCAACACCATTTCCAAAAATGTGAACATTCACTATTCAGAAAGAATGGGCCTGGAGAAATGACAGAAGGAGAGATCCAATACCTTGGTAGACATAAATAGATCTTCTAAATGAGTGCCACAGGCTGATCGGAATTGATCGGCTCCTTGCAAGTGGGACTAATGCAAAGACCTTACGTGTGGCGCACAAAAAAGTCACTGATAGTTCCTGGCAAAAAAATTCAAAACACAGCACTTTGGATACTTGGGTGATTCGACGTACCGTTGCGCTGGCCTTAACGTGAACTTGTGTTTTTAGGCGAGCAAAGGCGTCGACTCTATCAAAGGTTCCGCTTGGTCAACAATGCTATTTGAATCGTTCTCATCCTGCCGAAACTGTTCCTCGATCTCTTCGAGTGTAAGTCCTTTTGTTTCAGGCACGTGTCGAAAGACAAAAAAGAGAGAATAACCTGTAAAGATGGAAAACAAGCCAAACGTTGAAGACAGTCCAATTGCACTTATTAAGACAGGTACAAGCAACTGCACGACAAAGTTTAGGCCAAAGTTTATTTGGACGCTAAATGCCACAGCTTGTCCTCTGATGCTTAATGGAAAGACTTCGCCAATCATGAGCCACGCGATGGGTCCAAAGCCAATCTGATAACCGCCGATGTAGACAAACATGGCCAGTACTGTGGCTACTTGACGTGGACCCATTGAATGAAAACCATTCATGTCGCTCGCATCAATCATGACATCGTCCATTGGATCATTGTGAGCCAAACATGTCACGAGAGAAAGAAGTGCCACAAGCATGAGTGAGCATCCAATATATAAGAGAGTCTTTCGTCCGAACCTTTCAACGGTAATTGCAGCCGTAATAGTGGCGAGAAGCTTAAACACTGCCAAAGTTACGCTCGCCAAGCCTCCAAGGCCAACTTTTCGGAAAATTACCGTAGCATAGCTAAGTACAGAAGGCTGTCCCGTAATTTGTTGCAACACTATTAGACCGACTCCAGCAATCAACGGTGCTCGCCTCATCGGACTGAAGATGCTGCCGTTGTCTGAATTCTGACCACTTCCATTTGCCGTGGCTTCCTTCTCCTTTTCCTGTTTCCCTTTCTGTTCACTCTCGATCATACCTTGTAGGGCATGCTCAACGCCATCGTCGGAGATAAAGACAAAGGCTAATGATGATTGTGCCTCGTCCTGATAACCCTGGAGTATGAGCCATCTAGCACTCTCTGGGATGAAGAAAGTCAAGCCGGCATCAAGTAGAGCAATGAATACACTAGCACCGTATTGATACATCCAGCCTCCCACAACATGGCTCATGGCGTACCCCAACCCATAGCCAAACAAGATCCCAAGAACGATGGCTACTTCTTTGAGCGAAATCAAAGTTCCACGAATTGAGTGCGGCGACATCTCTGCAATGTACGTTGGGGCCTTTTGCAAATTTTGTGACAGAAACAAAAAACAAGAAAGGCAGAGAGAAGAAAACAATAAGATGTTAAGGCGGGTGTTGAATAGATTCAATTCCAGGATTTTAGAAGTACTCACTCCATGCATCGCAAAGCCGATACCACATCCAAAAATAAACCGCCCAAAAATCAACAGGAGAATCGCTACAGTTGCAGTAGAACCTGGCATGAAAATGTTGACAAGACTTGTGCCTGACAAGGCGGCCATAGAAGCTCCAATCGCGTACAGAATTGCTCCAAGGCGCAGTTCATGTCTTCGTCCAATTACGTCATGCAACTGAAAGACAATCCAAGACGAACAAAAAGCACCCACAGCCGATATGGCCACGATGACGCCAATCAGAATAGGATTTCTCGCCACGGTGTCCGTTACAGAAGAACGTCCACTGTAATCTGCTGACTGAAGTTGCTGAACGACAAAGGCCGTAGCTCCGATGTCATAGCCAAAAAGAGCACCGCCCAACGCAGGCACCAAGAACACCAGCAAGACCGAAGTCTTCTTAAAGTTTAGTATTGAAGTTTGCGATGACATTCTTTCGCGATGGTGCTGATGACATTGATACTATAGGTTTGATGAAGGATGCTGAGCGAGTCTACAGCTGCGAACAGCTAGAGGAACAGCTAGACTACAATCTGTAGACTGTACACTGCTGTTGTAGTAGGCTACGTCAATGCGAAAGAAAAAGAAGAAAGAATCCATTGTTAATTCATTGTAGTATTATTTCTTATCGTTGAGGTACAATAGGGATAATGATAGTCTGTCTTTCAGCCTTGTTTTATTTCTGTGTCGAGGGGCGAACTACCTGGTACTAGTAGTAGTCCACTGCTACCTAGCTAGCAGCAGTAGACTACCTACTTAGTACGTCTACTAGAGTAGTAGTTCGAGAGATCTACCAGTATTTTTGTTTAAAAGCTGCTAAACGTACAATAGTTAGTTGTTAAGATACTGTAGCTAACAGCAGCTCCCTTGGATAATTAGCAATTCCAAACAATTGGTGCCACTATTTGCCAGTGTCAAGCAGTGGTGTAAGCCTTGTTGGAAGCGAGCAGTTGGAAAGTGGCGAAGGTCCTGCCGCAGGCTCTGCTAGAGGACTTACTATGGGGTGCTGTACCTGTCGGTCTGGTGATTCGGCTCGCCACAACCACCACTTCCAAAACCTATTGGTACCTGGTACTGGGTACCAGTGCAGTACTCGTGTACTGCTGCACTGTATAACCCATGGTGCACCAGGTCCCTGGCCCAAGCTAGCTAAATGCCGCTGACTTTTGTTGTAATTTTTTATGGAATGTGAGTTCAAAAATATTAAGTTTAGTTCGGCAATCGAACTAGCGTTGCCTGTAGGTCTGCTACTGGTGGTGGGAATGGATACTACTAATAGGGTCTCAGTAGCTTCTCCGAAAAGAATACTCTAGACTACTGCACTCGAGTAGTAGTCTGCGAGTGGTACTGTACTCTGAGTACGGTAGTAATCCAAAACTGCTATGTACCTGGTAGCCAAAAAGCTTGCCCTCGGCAGTCCATGATGCGATTGCCAGAACGGATTCGACTCCCTCAACTACTACTCCTACTACTAGTAGCTACGGGTAGCTACTAGCTAGAGTAGTAGACTACAAGTGGTACCAGTAGTAGTAGACTGGTTGCTAGCTACTACTGGTTCCGGCAAGAAACCATCAACTCCTACTACTGGTACGGGTACCGTGGTGTGATTACGGTACTCTAATTCTAGTACCAGGTACCAGGTACTACACTACCAGGTAGTATTACATCGTAGTATCCGTTTAGTACTAGTACTCCAAAAGAGTTTCTGGTACTGATCTACGTACTACTACTACCGGTAGCTAGTACTACAAGTACGACTAAGAGTACAGTAGCCAAATTTTAGAGCTTCTCAATGTCCAGGTAGATGGCCACTTATTAAAGTTTTAAAAGTCTCGATGGCCGCTGCGTTCACTTAGGTGACTGTTAAGTAGAGGACAAATCAAGAATTAGATACTGGGACTATATCTCTCATGAAATTTTACCGAGACTTAATGAACACGTTCACTTGGAAACTGCATAGCTTTCAATGTCCGGGAGCCTTAATAGCCAGTCCCTAGTTTCCAAGCTACTGGTACATTTCTGATGTCGTATATAAGTCGTTGCCAACAAAATAATATGAATGTCGTCTAAAAATGGTTCTGCATCTGATCGCTAGCATCAAAAAAATCGATGAAAACTTACCGGTACTTCAAACGATCTGACGCCGATTGGAAAACCGCATTTTTGACCATCATCATAAAAAGTGGGCAGGTGGCAACTTATTATTAGGAGTGGACTACGGTAGACCTACTCAACATAAATAATAGTCCATCAACCATCGACCTGCATTATTCTACAATCCGATATCCGATAATCGTTAGTACTTTTACCTCGATCTGACTCATACACCACCATAAACAACATACAACCATCCATTGTCAACCATGGATACTCGTCAACAGCAGCGGATGATGAAAAAGAAGCGTCAACAACAACAACTAGAACAACAACAACAACAACAACACGTAGACCGCGGAGGCCGCCGTTCCTCTACTACTTGTGCGGCAGCTCGGCGATTAGAAGCGGCGAGATTGCACGATTCGCCAAAGGATAGACGTCGTTCCTTTGCTCTTATTGTGGAACAGATTCCTTCCTTTCGTCAACTAAACCGTGACGACTTGTTTGATCATAATGATGCCACCACAACAGAACGCAAGAATTCCATCACCAGCAAACCACCAGCCACACAACCAGCCAACAAGAACAACAAGAATGATAGCAGTACAAGATCACGTCGTTCGATCAATTCTCTCAACAGCAGCAGCAACAACAACAATGAATCTCATCATCCTCATCGACGCAGTCGTCGAGACAGCATCCAAAAGAAGCAACTGGAACGCTTTTTGTACGAGCAGCACTGCACGGCATTGTCGCAAGAGATTGAAATCCCCGAGACCAAGGTGACGACCCGCAAAGTCTGTCAAGGAGAAGATGCCTTGTTTCGTGCCGACTTGTTATCGTCGCCGACGTGTGAAAAGACAATTTTCACCGAGAGTACACAGTCGAGCCATACCCGTTCTACACTGGATTCTATTTTGCAAGATCCATTTTTTAATACTTCACAGCCCGGAGCTGCTCTGTTGAATATGGACTTGTTCCAAGATAGCAGCAACAATGACGAAGACTTGTTTGCCAATATTGATGACAGTGTTTTCTCCAACAATGTCCAGGACTTTTTTGCCAATAACGTTCAGGACGGTTTTGCCAACACTACTGCTGATTCAGCTGAAGGTGAAACCAGCAAGTCCCGCAAGCTCAAGAAAAAGGCAAGTACAAGCAAAAAATACGGCAAGTTGGGAACTGATATTCGATCTGTTGCTGCCTCGACTCTTGCCGAGTGCAATGCCATGTTGTCACCGGATCGCCGAAGTTACGTCAAAGCGACGGATGCGAAAGATGACTTGAGCGAAGAGTTTCACTCTGTCGCATCAACGATTTCAGATCCTATGCAGTTGACACCCTTGTCGCTCAGAAACAGAAAGCAGCAAAGAAGCTCTCGACATCGACGAAGTTCTTTGATGAGATCTCCTAGCTCTTCGGGACGTCGTCAACGACTCTCGCGATCTTTTCCCACGCAAGAGTGTAGCGAAGACTTCAACACCAAGACGGCTATACCTGCTTTGCCAGTGTTCCAATCGGGACCTTCATCCAAGGATCTAGGCGACGGCAACAACAGCAAAAATAGAGTATCTTCCAGACACCGTCGTAGCAGTCAGGGACTCAAAGATGTACCAGTATCAACAACAAAACATAACGAAACAGCTCCAGCAATTTGGAGTTTGAAGGATTTGGTGGTTGTGCCTCGTTCTCGAACCAATCGTGCCAATAACAAAGATGAATTGAATCAATTGTCGCAAGAATTTTTCTTTGGAAGCCAATAAAGAATATCAATCGTAGTAATAGACTATTATTAGAGTCGTATTTTCATAACGATATAAAACAAGACAGTTCGGTTTTATTGTCTGTACTGGTAGCTACTCATGGTAATAGCCCGGGTGGTGAAACTGCGCACAACGACCCACATTAAAAAATAAGACGTGTTACTTTGGTCAAAATTTGTCTGCTGGTCAAAATCTTTGAGAATTCGTAAAAAGCTAGTGTGGAGACATAAAGAGTAAATATTGAATATTATGATAATAGTAGGAGCAAACTAGTGGTGTGTGTGTGTATACAGAGCAAGCATAGGCACACGACCTAATAGAGTAACACCTAACTCCTGAGTCCTATCACAGGAGACAAGGTAAACTGCCGTAGTCCACCTGGGCTTAATTTGAATTTTTTAGTCTTACTACTCTACATAATAATTCTGTTTATCAGTTCATCATCAACAGGAGCATCCTCTATGGAAGACCTACTAGTAGTGGTATTAGTTCCATTGAATCCACAGTAGTAAAAACAAGACAATTTTGATAATACAAGCA
>Ga0210036_1003325_pt1 | contig 15890 bp, 13 predicted proteins | sample CryGeymeta201515_FD_185469 | JGI IMG/M metagenome (GOLD analysis project Ga0210036, IMG submission 185469) | Groundwater microbial communities from Crystal Geyser aquifers in Utah, USA - Crystal Geyser metaG 2015-15 (SPAdes) (version 2) | ecosystem: Environmental > Aquatic > Deep subsurface >...
TCCTCGTCATGGACGCGGTGAACTTCTGGAATGACGGCTGCCGGAACGCCCGCCGGCTCTGCTACCGACACAACAGCCAAGGCGACTTTGCGTATGTCGACGGCCACGTCAAGACGCAGCCGTCTCGGAGTGCCAAGCCCACCGATTGGTGGCCGGGCCTGACGGGCTTCTATGGCACCGACACCGGCTGTGGCAGCTACCCACAGCAGTGGGGCGCCTACGCTATCAGCGCCTGCCTCCCGTAGACAGGCGAACGTTCCCCACCGTGAGTAGAGAGAGCGGCCCGTGCCACGCGCGGGCCGCTCTCGTTATGTAGGGCCACCTCGCTCCGCGGGGCGGGTTGCGCTCTGCCGGGAACCTCCCCGGTTGCCGCGTCACCCGACGAGGGTGTAGAATCGATCAGACCGCCGGGCAATGGGACCCTTACGACGCAGTGGCCGTGCCCTGGCGCCAATCATCCAGGGAGACCAGCAATGCCAGAACCACGCAACGTCATCATCCTCGGCGGCGGTCCCGCCGGGTTCACCGCCGGGCTGTACACCGGCCGGGCGAGCCTCTCGCCGCTGCTGTTTACCGGCGCCCAACTGGGCGGGCAGTTAGCGACGACCAGCGAGATCGAGAATTACCCCGGGCTCGGCGAAGGCGTCACCGGGCCGGAGTTGGTTGGGCTGATGCAGCAGCAGGCGCAGCGGTTCGGCTGCGAGGTGAAGTTCGCCGAGGTCACCAAGGTCGACTTCCAGCAGCATCCCTTCAAGGTCCGGGAAGGCGGCGAGGAACACGCGGCCAAGGCAATCATCGTGTGCACCGGCTCCACCCCGCGGATGCTGGGTCTGGAGAGCGAGGCGAGGTTCTACGGCAGAGGCGTGTCGACCTGCGCCACGTGCGATGGGTTCTTCTACCGTGGCAAGACCATCGCCGTCGTCGGCGGCGGCGACAGCGCCATGGAAGAGGCGGTGTTCCTGACGCGGTTCGCCGCCAAGGTCTACCTCATCCACCGCCGAGACCGGTTCCGCGCCAGTGAGATCATGCAGAAGCGGACCCTGGCGAACGAGAAGATCGAAGCTGTCTACGATTCCGTCGTGGCTGAAGTCCTGGGAGACGAGAAGGTCACCGGCGTGCGTGTCAAGAACGTCAAGACGGACGGGCTCTCCGAACTGGCGCTCGACGGGCTGTTCCTTGCCATTGGTCACACCCCCAATACGGAGCTGTTCAAAGGGCAGCTCGACATGGACAGCGAGGGGTACCTCCTCACCGACAACCGGCAGCACACCAACATTCCAGGGGTGTTCGCCGGCGGCGACGTGCAGGACCACGTGTTCCGTCAGGCGGTGACGGCGGCCGGAACCGGCTGCGCGGCGGCCATCGAGACAGAACGGTTCCTCGCCGACTTGGAGGGCCGCGCGTATCCGGGAAGGTAGAGACGGGATTGCAAATTGCAGATTGCAGATTGCGGATTGGGCGCTCGACGTCGGTCCGGTCGCTGCTGGGTCCAGTGGGCCTCGCCGCGTGCCTGTCGGTGGCGTGGGCGGCAACTGCAGGGGCGGAGGCGGCCGGACCGGCGAACTCGCTCCTCCGCAAGCTCCTGGCGAAGGAGCCCGTGACTTATCTCGCCCTCGGCGACTCGGTCACCTACGGGATGAGCGTCCGCGAGGCGGCCAACAACCGGTTCCCAGCGCTCTTCGCGCGGGCGCTTCGCGAGCAGTTCGACCACCCCTCGCTTCGGCTGGTGTGCGCTGGCGACCCGGGCGTGACGGTGGGCGGCGCGCTGAAGTACGTCGAAGAGCAGCTCACCCGAGTCGCCCCCGACCTCGTGACCCTTCAGTACGGCGGCAATGACTCGCGTCTTGGAACCTATTCCCAGACGTTCCGCAACGAGTACCGCGACTTGGTGCAGTTGTCTCTCGGCAAGATTGGCGCGGACGCACGGCGTCCGTCGGCAACGACGATCCTCTGTGTGCCGCCGTTGGAGGACAAGTTCAGCGACGCCGAGGTGTCGCAGACCATCTTCACCACCGCGCGCAAGGCTGCCTTGCCGGTGGCCGACTTCGAGGTGGCCCTGAAGCGCGAACTGCCCGGGTTCCGCGGCCCCTTTCCGTGGGGCGAGCATCCCGACGAGCACGCCCACGCGGTGATGGCGCGCGCGCTGTACGCCACCCTCTCGGGCGAGTTGGGGCTGGCCCGGGACCTGTGGGTTCGCCTTCAGCGCGGCAGCCGACTCGCCCCAGCCGACTCGGCTGCCGTCGAGCTGTCGGCGCAGTTCACAGGCCCAACTCGGAGCCCGGTCAGACTCCACCTTGATTGCAGCGGCGAGACCTTCTCTGCGGCTGACGTAGCCTCCGACGCCGGCAAGGGCGCCGCCCAGTTCGCCGTTCCCCGGAAACCGAACCCGATGGTTCGCACGGGCACGGTCAGAGCCTGGTGCAGCATTCGCTTGGGCGGAGCAGCAGACCAGCCCTCGCCGTACGACTTTGACGTCGCCTGGCTCTCCGTCGCTCCCGTCCTCCCTCTCGGTGACGAACAGGTGCTCGTCCTCAACAAGAGCCATGCCTGCCTCGGCGGCGAACTGGTCGAGGACGACGCCGACCTATCCGCGAAGGTCACCGCGCGCCGCCTACCGGACAAAGTGCTTCTAACTGTCGACGTCGACGACAGCAAGCTAAGCGTGGACAACCAAGACGGCCCGTACGACAACGATTGCGTAGAACTCTATCTGGATGCCCGGCCGCCACCCGTCCAGGGCGCTCCCTACTATTCTGAGGGCGTCGCGCTCCTGTTCATCGTCCCCGCCCCCGGGAACCCGCGAGTCACCTGGGTCGCCAAGAAGCCGTTCCCTCCCGGCTGGGACCGCGTCGCGATCGACAGTCGCTGGAAGACGGGGGGGTACGTCGTCGAGGTCCGCCTCCCCCGCGCGGCGCTGACAACACCGACCGGCGCCCCGCTCGAATCCGTCGGCTTCGACATTGCTCTCGACGATTCGGACAACGGCCGCTTCCGTCAGACCCAACTGGTATGGGCGGGGTCAACGCGGAACCACCTCGTCCCGTCGGAGTTCGGGGCGCTGGATCTGCGCGCCACCTCCGCGGGGCCAGCCATCCGGGTCACCGTCCACTGAGACCGCCTCTCCCCTGCCCGCCCCTCAACCGACTGGTCTCGGCCGCTCCGGGCGTTGGCGACTACAGGTGCCTCCAACACCGACAATGCCGCGAGGAAGACCGCAGCTTTGCGGGTAGACTTCGCGCCTGAAAGGAGTCATGCTGTCGGTCGGTTATTGGAGACCTGTGCCGGCGCATCAGCTCGTTGGCAGACGAGCCGCGCCAACAGACAATTGAGGTGACTTCCATGAGGCGGGAAGGCTCGCGACGGTTCGCGCTGCGCTTGGCTGTAGCGTGCTCGCTGACAGCCGCGTTCGTCGGGCGGTGGGGCGACTGTCGGAACCGGGTGGCTGGCTGGTTCACTCCGGCCGAAGTGCGTCAGTTCGCCCGGCACCTGACGGACGAGGACGCCCACGTCCGCGGCCGCGCGGCGTCGGCGCTGAGGGCATTGGTGTCCGCCGGAGTCCCGGCGCCGGTGCTGCAGCAGGCGGTTGCCGGGCTGGTGACCGCACTGGATGACCCGGTACCGGAGATCCGCCGGACTGCTGCAGCAGCCCTGGCATGTCTCGGGCAACGGGAGCTCACTCGGGCGCTTCTCGACCCCCATCTCCCGGAGATCGTCCACAGGCTCGGGCACCCGGAGATCGCCCGACGTCTGGGGGCAGCCCGAATTCTGGCGGCCCGTGGCGCCCAGATTGCCGGCGGCCCCGCCGTGCGACGCAGTTTGGCGGTCCTGCTTGAGGCCTTGCCGCACCCCACGGTGGTAGTGCGCCGCGAGGCTGCGGAATCGCTGATGGCGGTGGCGCTCTGTGGCGGTCTGCGGGCGGACTTCCCTTCGTGCGTTCCTCCGTTAGTCAGGGCCTCGCGCGACAAGGAGGCCCAGGTCCGAGCGCTCTCGATGGAGGTTCTACAGTGCGCACTCTCCGCGAGTTCGACAGAGGACCTCGACCCAGTAACTGCAGGCCGCCTGGCGAGGGCTGCGACTGCCCGACTCCCGGACCCGGCCGCAGGAGTGCGGGAGGAGGCCCTCCGTGCTCTGTGGTCACTGGCTCAGGCTGCCGTAGCCGAGGCCGACCTCCAGCGCGCCACCCCAGAGGTCGCAGCGTTGGCCCGCAACGGAACCGTTGAGCAGCGCCAACTCGCGGCCGGGCTGCTGATGTCTGTCTGCACCAACACGAACGGCGGACCTGCTCCACGCCCCATTCTGGAGGTGCTGGCCGACGCGGTCACTGACACGGACCCCACGGTCCGCCTTCGCGCCACCTACGCGATGGTGCAGACTGCCCGGAGAGCCCCTTGTCCTGCAACTGCCCGCACCTTGGAGCCGGCCTTGGTCAGAGCCACCACGGATGCCGACTCACGTGTGCGATACGGTGCGGTCTGGGCGCTTACGCACGTCGCAGACGCAGAGCCCAGCGCACCCAAACTCAGGGGCCTCCTCGCCTCGGTCGAGGCGTGTCTTGCCGACGAGGAGCCCGGCGTCCGCGCCCGAGCGGTTGGTACTATACTCGCGAAGGTTAGGAATACACCGAAGTGGAAGTTCGCAGAACTTCACCCGTGGGCGTGTGGTGAGCACCCAGCACACTGCTGTGCACGCAGAGGCGTCGAACTTGTGCAATAGCTTCGGTGTATTCCTAACCTTCGCGAGTATATACAGCACTTGGCTCTCCGGCTGACCGAGGAACGCGACCAGCAGCGTGTTGCCGAAGGCTTCTCGACTGCACTCAGCGACCCACAGCCCCTCGTTCGCCCAACCGCCGCTTCGGCGCTGAGGTCCGCGGCCGGCGAGATCCTCGAGGCCGGCACCAAGTGGCACGCTCGAGTGCTCATCGTGGCGCTGCAAGATCCGTGCTCCGTCGTTCGCAAGAACGCCGCAACAGCCTTGGGGGCACTTGTCCCAAGGAGTCCCGGGTCAACGCTGCCGACGGTGGCCGCTGAGGCGCTCAACCTGCGGCTCAACGACGACAGTCCGGATGTGCAGAAGTGCGCCGCGAAGAGCCTCGCGTGCCTCGCTCCTTTGCACGCCGGCGCAACCGAGGTCGCCAACCGCCAGTCGCCCTCATAGGGTCCAACCCACCGGCCCGCAACACCCCGGTCGCCGCCCTTGGAGCCGATGGACACGGCGGCCGAGGGCGCGTCGGTCTCCCGCCGCGGAGAGGAGAGTGAAGCACCCCTGTCGTGTTCGCCTCATTCAGCGAGGCGACGGCTCCGACGGGCCGCTCCGGCCCGTTCCGTCGGGGCGCCAATAGGTTACACTCCCTCTCGGCGGGGAGACGCGCGGGGCGCGTCCTCCACCCTCATTCACTTGACTCCTTCGGAGGCGCCCCGACATGGCAAGACGGACGCAGGTCCGCTCAATTGGCATCCTGACCGGCGGCGGCGACTGCCAAGCGCTGAACGCGGCGATCCGGGGAGTGGCTAAGAGCGCCATTCACCAGTACGGGGTAGAAGTCGTCGGCTTCCTGGACGGCTTCCGCGGTCTGGTCGAGAACCGCGCGGTCTGGCTGGACGAATCAAGCCTGTCCAACCTTCTCACCGTCGGCGGCACAATCCTTGGCACAGGCCGGGACAAGCCCCACAAGATGGGTCTGCCCGGCAAGGGCACTTCCGACCTGACAGAGGTGGCCATCGCCAACTACCACGCCCATCACCTCGACTGCCTGGTCTGTCTCGGCGGTGGTGGCACGCAGAAGAACGCCCTCCGGCTGCAGAAGGCAGGGCTCAGAATCGCCTCCTTGCCGAAGACCATCGACAATGATGTCTGGGGAACGGACGTGTCCTTCGGGTTCGACACGGCGATGACCATCGCCACCGAGGCCATCGACCGAATCCACACTACGGCTGAAAGCCACAACCGCGTCATGATCGTGGAGACTATGGGACACAACACCGGCTGGCTCGCGCTGGGCGCAGGCATTGCCGGCGGCGCCGAGGCGATCCTAATCCCCGAGATTCCGTACTGACTCGAGAGCCTCGCCAACACCGTCCTGGAGCGCAGCCGCAAAGGGCGCCACTTCAGCATCATTGTCATCGCGGAAGGCGCTCGCCTGCGCGAGGAGCCCAAGCCGGAGGAGAAGAAGGACAGGTCGGCAAAGAAGAGAGGTGCCGGCGCCAGCCCCGCTGCCTCGGCGCTCGGGTTTGAGGGAGCCGCAGCCCGACAACTTGCGGAAGCTGTTCACGAGGCGGTCGGAATGGAAGTGCGGGTGACGTCACTGGGTCACGTTCAACGAGGCGGCGCCCCCAGCGCGTTGGACCGCTTGCTGGCGACGCAGTTGGGCGCCAAGTGCATGGAGCTGGTTGCCGAGGGCAAGTCCGGCTTCATGGTCGCCCTGCGTGGCGAGGAGTACCTGCCGGTGCCGCTCGAAGAAGTCGCCGGCAATCGCCGCGTGGTGCCACCAGATCACCCGTGGCTCAAGCGCGCGCGTCAGTTGGGGATCTGTTTGGGGGAGTAGGCTCGCGAGCGCGCCTTCAAAACGGCCCCAGCCTCTCCGGCTTGTTCACCGACCGGCACATACGTTCATAGAGCGTGCAGTAGTTGGTCACGTTCTCGCCCGGTGGGAGGATCTCGTTCACCTTCGCGAGGGTCTCGGGCGGCAGCGCAACGTCGCAGGCCCTAAGCGCCGACTCCATGTGCTCGACTGTGCGCGGCCCGCAGATGGGAGAGGTGATCCAGGGCTGATGCATCAGCCACGCGAGGGAGAACTCGCCAAGCGTGACGCCCATCGCCTCGGCAAGCGGGACGAGCTTCTCGACGAGGTCGAGGGTCTTCTCGGTGAAGCGCTGGTGCCCGTCGCGCTGCCCGACTTCCTTGAAGGCATGTCCTTCGGGCACGGGCTGGTCCTTGCGGTAGACGCCGCTGAGAACACCGCCGGCTAAGGGGCCGAAGGGGCACAGACCGATGCCGTGACGTAGGCACGTCCACGCCAACTCCAGCTCGACGCGCCGATCGGTGAGGTTGTACGGCGGCTGCTCGGCCACGATCCTCGGCCAACCGTGCTTGTCCGCGAGCCAGAGGGCTTCCATGATTAGCGGAACCGGCCACTTCGAGGTGCCGACATAGAGGATCTTGCCCTGGCGGACGAGCACGTCCAGCGTGTCAAGCGTCTCGTCCAACGGTGTGTCGATGTCGGTAATGTGCAGGTAGTACAGGTCGATCCGGTCGGTCTGCAGGCGCCGCAGGCTGGCCTCGACGGCGCGGGTAAGGTGGTAGCGGCTGGCGCCGCGATCATTCGGGCCGCGCCCCATCCCGGCCACACCCTTTGTCGCCAGCACGATGTCGTCACGCCGGCCGTTCTCAGCAAGCGCCCGGCCGACGAACTCCTCCGACACGCCCCTGCTGTAGACATCTGCGGAGTCGATGAAGCTGACGCCGCCCTCCAAGCCCACGGCGAGAATCCGCTTCGCTTTTTCTTCGTCTGTTCGTCCGCCGAAGCTCATGGTGCCCAAACAGAGCTTGGAGACGCGAACGCCGCTGCGGCCGAGTTGTCGGTATTCCATTGGGGGTACCTCCGTGAACGCTGGAATGAAACCGTCGGTAATCCTACCTGCTGCGCCGCGAGGCAGCAAGCGAGCTGAGCAACGGCGGCCAAGTGCAGGATCCGTAGCGTCGACAGACTGCGGCGGACCGAGGTCTACTGCTACTCCAGTCGGTACAAGTCAACATCGTCAAACAAGGCGGCGTCCTCTGCTGACGGCTGGTCAGCGACGCCGAGCAAGACCACGAGCTTGCCGACGCCTTCGGGGACTTCCGCGACTCCGAGGGCTGCTTCCCACGGGTCGTCGCCTTCGGGGGCCTCGAAGAGCACCATCACCTCGCGCGCTTCCGCGATCCACTTACCGTCGCCAGCCTGCCAGCGAATTCGGATGGAGGTCGCGCTCTTGCCCTGCCGGCGGGCGAACGCTCTGACCGCGTACCGCTCGCCCGGCTTCACCTCGCAGCTCTGGATGAAGCAGCCGCTGCTGACTCCCGCTGCCCGCGCTGCACCCTTCGCGACGCGTCCACGCTCGCGGTCCCACGCGAACGTCCCGTGCGAATCCTGCGTCTGCCACGTGTGCCAGCCTGCCGGCGCGCCACCCTCCTTCCAGTCTTCGGCGGGTCCTTGGTTCGTGGGGGCCTTGTCCGAGCCGAAGTCGCCGTTGCGGGTCAGGTTGACCAACTTCTCTTCCTTCTCCAATCGGGCCAGCGTGGTCCGGGCGTAGTCCACGGGGTCTCGCGCAAAGCGCAGTGCGGCCTCCGATCCCGGCAACGCCTCCGGCCACGTCTCGGGTTTCACGCGGCCGTTGGGCGTCGGCCACCAACGAAACTGCTCGCCGTAGACCCAGACGTACTCGTCGGCCACGCGCAGCGCGGTGCTCGTGTTCGCTCGCAGCCGGTCCACGCGGGGGCCGCCCAGACCGTCGATGTGCCAGGGCGAGGTCTCCGGGTTCCAGTAGGCATCGAGGTACATGCCGAAGCTGACCTGCACCTGCGCCCGGTACTTGCCGCGGTTCTCCGGCGAGACCAGTTCCTGACAGACGCCCTTGATCTGCAGCGCGGACTCCAGATACTCAGTGACGCTGTTGTAGCGGTACGCCCTCTCGCAGCCGTCCACCAGCTTGACGGTGGGCGGGGCGACGTCCAGCCAGCCGTCGATGAACGGGGAGTAGAGACCGTAGCCCATGGTCGCCAGCATCCGCCTCGGGTCGGCGTGCCCGGTGGCGGTTCGGTTGACGATGTTCATAAAGTAGCAGAAGAGCGTGATCTCCGGGTACTCGCCGGCAATCGCGCCCATCACCTGCCTGCCGCGCGCGCGCGCCTTGGCGTGGTACTCCTTGAAGGTGTGTTTGTCGCGCTCCGATTGGGCACCGTAGCGGAACTGAGAAAAGGGCTCAGTGTATGGCTCGGGGTCAAACAGAATGCCCTTGACCCCTCCCTCCTTGGCAATCCACGCCGCGATCCGCCAGTGGTCGACTACCTGCTCCCACCCCGCATCGTCGAACCAATCCACATTGCCGGGGTTAGCGCCGACGGTGACGAAGTTGTTGCTGAGCCGCTGGGAGCGACACGCCTTCAAATCGTCGACGCAGTTCTGGAACCAGTCGCGCTGCCACGGCTGGCTCTGGAAGGCGCCGCGCAGGCCGACGTTCGTACCGTCGCCTGTTCGCCCGATGGCATCGAGCACCACCCCATCAAACGGCCGTTGCTCCATCAGTGCCAAGTTCTCCCGTAGATGCGCCGTGTCGGGATGGTCCCAGCCGGTGGCGATGAGCTTCTTGGTGAGCCGCATGTCTTGGGCGACGACGGCGTTGCCCTGACACAGGACGATTGCGCCCGTCACGGCCACGATCAGACCGTGCATCCATCGCCATACAGGGGAACTTCTCATGGTGACGTCTCCTCGCTCTGCCCCGAACCGAACTACGCTATCGCATTGTTGGCCTTGAGCGGCTGGCCTCCTTTCTACCGTTGCGGCTGGCACAGTAGCGGCGAGCCCGGCACGAGCCAGACGTGATAGGCGGGCCACGCCTCCTGAGGCTCCCGCGACTGTCCCTCCGCAGGATATGCCCTCTGACCGTCGAACTCCTCGACAACTGACCCAATACAGCTCAGCTAAGGAGCACCAACCATGAAGGAAGTTCGTGCCTGTATCGTCGGGATGGGAATCGGGAGACCGAATGGCGACGCTCTCCAGGCCAACGCGCGGGGCCGCGTCAGCGCACTGTGCGACGTAGTCCAGGAACGCATGGACGACTACGCGAAGCACCTGCCCGAGCCGGTGAAGACCTACACCGACTACAAGGCAATGTGCAAGGATCCGGAGATCGATGCCGTCTTCATCGGCACCCCCAACCAGTGGCACGTGCCCGTCGCGCTGGAAGCCGTCAAGCGGGGGAAGCACGTGCTCATCACCAAGCCGCTGGCCGACTCCAAGCAGGCCGCGGCGAAGCTGGTCAAGGCTGCGGAGGCCGAGGGCGTCGTCAACATGATGTCCCTGTCCACGCGTTTCGGCGCGCCGGCGCAGTACCTCGGCAACCTGGCCCAGCAGGGCGAGTTCGGCGAGCTGTACTACGCCCGGGCCCGGAGCGTCCGCCGGAGCGGAATCCCCGCGTGGAATCTCGGCTTCATTCAGGCGGGCGGTGGCGCGTTTCGCGACATGGGCGTTCACGTGCTGGACGCCGTGTGGTGGATCCTCGGCAAGCCGAAGCCCGTCAGCGTCGTCGGCGTAGCGGGGGCCAAGTTCGGTCCCTTCGGCAAGGGATACTGGGACTTCTCCGTTCCGGACAAGACGGTCTACAAGCAGTACGCCTCGGACGACTACGCTGGCGGCTTCATCCGCTTCGAAAACGGCCTCGGTCTCCAGGTGGAGAGCTTCTGGGCGTCACACCAGCCGGGCGAATTTCAGATCGAGCTCTTCGGCACCGACGCCGGCGCCACGCTCAGCCCACTCCGCCTCTTCCGCACCGTCAACGGCGCGCCGCAGGACATCTCCGTCGCTCTGCCCAGACCCGGCGAAGCCTGGGACGCCATCGCCGCCCACTTCATCGACTGCATCCTCGACGGCAAGCCCTGCGACGCCCCTCTCCGCCACGGCTGGATCGTGCAGGAGATGATGGAGGCACTGCTCCAGAGCGCGGAGACGGGGAAGGAAGTCCGGCTGCGGATGGCGGACTATGGGGCGTGAGTGCGTGAGGGCGTCGCTACTCTCAGCACGAGTGGCTGAACCAGCGCCCGACCTGGTCCGCGCAGCCCCGATGCCCGGCGCGCGTCCAACGTACCCGAGCCTCCCCGTGCGCGGTCGGCTGCTGCCTCACCACATCGCCTCGTCCAACACGTGCCCGCCTCTCCCCTGCTCCCGCCTCATCCGGTCGACCTCGTCGGCCAACATCTGCACGGCATGGAACGCCAGGAGCGCGTCTTCCACCTCGACGGCGCGCCGATGGGCTTCACTGTCCTGAGCAGTCAGGAAGCCCAGGTTCCGTTGCAGCGGGTCCCGCGAGCGCACCAAGTCGCCCAGCGCCCGCCGAGCTTCGGCCGGCGGGACGCCGTGGGGGCCGGCAACCGACCGCGTCTGTCGTAGCGCCACTGCTGTCAACGCCTCGGTCACGGCCCTGCGGAGGGGCCCGATCGCGTGCCGGTAGTCCGCCTGCTCGAAGTAGCGCACCGCACGCTGTAGCTCCCTCAGGAGGGCGTCGCGCTCAGCGGGGGCGAACCCGCGCGTGAGTTCGGCACCTGCAGCTCGCACGAGCCGCTGGACGGCGCCGCTCAGCGCGAGCGGTTCTGTCTGCAGCAAACCGTAGAACGCGTTGCTGTCGCCCAACAGCCGTGCCAGCGAGTAGGCGCTCTGCCGGCGCAGCAGCGGGCTATGGCATTCGCGCAGGAGGGACCGCAGGACGCGCGCCACTCGCGCCTCGCCGTGTCGAGCCAGCCCATCCGCGATCAATGCGCGCAAGGAGGTCTCGTGCTCACGCTCGAGTTGCTCCCAGAGCGCTGCCGTGCTGGCCTCCCCGGGCAGCGCGCCAAGAGCAATGATCGCGTTCTTCCTCACAGACCGGTGCGGCCGGTCCAGCAACTCAGTGAGCGCGGGCACGGCGTCCGGGTCGCCGATCTTGCCCAGCGAGACGGCACACTCCTCTATCACGTCGGCAGTTGGGTCAAACAACTTCGCCCTCAGTGGAGCCACGGCCTCGCGATCGCCGATGTCGCCGAGAACACGAGCCGCGCCGCGACGCACCTCGTAGCTCGGGTCGTCAAGCGAAGCGACCAGCTCAGACACGGCAACGCGCGCTCGGGCCGCGCCCAGGCCATGCAGCGCCTGCACGCGCGCCCGCTCGCGGGGACGACGCAGGAACAGCACCAGGTTGACCAGCGCAGACAACGGATGACGCCCCACCACCTGCCGAACCATCTCGCCGGTCTCGGCTACGTTCCGCTCACGGATCAACGGCAGCAAGGCAGTGGTTAGCAGCCGGCACGCGCAGGACACCACCATCACGTAGTGGATGTTGGTCCATGCAACCCCGAACAAATGGGTGCTGTTCGCCGCGGCTTTCGCGATTGTTCCGCCGATCACGGGTCCGACTGCGCTGCCCACGCCGATGAGCCCGTAGCATGTCCCGAGGTACACCGTCCGGTTCTGTTCGGGTGCGATCTTCATCAGCAGGTTGAACTGAGACAGGATGAAGCCCGCCGCCACGACTCCGGCATACGCAAAGAACAGGGGCAGTAGGTACCGGTAGTTGCCGGGAGTGGCGAACAGCCACAGCCCGGGGATGACGGACAGCCCGAACGCACACAGCTTCATTACGGGGAGGTTCCCGTACTTGTCCGCCAGGTACCCCCACAGAGGGTAGGTGACCATCGTCGCCAACGAGGAAACAGCCGTGAAGAGGCCAATCTCGAAGTACGGCACCTTCAGGAACTTGAGCATGAAGAGGATGAAGAACGGCGCTGCGATGAACGTTGCCAGCGACCGCAGCGCAAGGTACGCCATGAAGTTGCGGAACCGCGGCCGCCGGAACGGCAGTCCGATGAACCGCCACACCGGCAGCCGAGGCGAGGACCGCTTGAGGGGTTCCGGAGTAGCGGACAACACCGCGACTGCAGCCAGACCGCACGCCACCCCAAACGCGAAGAGGAACGCAAAGGAGTGCAGCTTCGGCGGGAGTTCCACAAACCGCCCCGCGGCCAGCGTCACCAGCAACCCCGCGATGCCCGCAAGCGCGTTTTGCCGGCCCATGTACCGCCCGCGGATGTTCTCCGGAATGAGATCCGTAATCCACGAGATGCCCGCCGGCAGAGCGAAGCTGAAGAGCGAGGTGGAGACGAAGAGCAGCCCAAGCAGCAGGAACACTCGGGGCACCGCCGCTGGCAGCCACGGTAGCAGGGCAATCGGGACCCACACGAGGTAACCGCCCAGATACAGCAGCAGGCACAACGGCTTCCGTGCGCGCAGCCGCTCAATGACGAACGGGGAGAAGAACTGCAGGATCTGCCCGAACCCCGGCGCCGCCCCCAGCCACCCCACCAGGAAGTCGCTGGCCCCCAGCTCAACCGCGAACCCAGTCGAGAACGTGCCCACCGTCGCCGAGCCGAACAGCGTCGCCAGCACCGCGTTGATCGTCAGCAGCCGCAGGCCCCGGGTGATCTCCGAGAACCGCATCGTTTGGTGCGGAGGCGCGCGCATGGTTAGTGTAGTCTACCAGAATGGTCGGCGGGCGGACGATGGCGGCACAAGCGCGGCGAAGTGGCCGCGACCAGCCGGCGTTGGAACTCCATCCTCCACTCGTCGCGTCACCCCACCTCCACCGGCACGTTCCCATTCCGGATCGAGTGCGCCGCAGCGCAGCCGACCGCGACCGCGAGCCGGCCGGCTTGCGGAGCGGAGAGCGGCTCCACCCCGTCGAGCACGTAGTCCAGGAACGCCCTGCACATGCGTGGGTCTCCGCCTCGATCATCCGGTCGCAATCCTCGACGGAGAGGGCCATCGGCTTCTCGCTGAACACGTGTTTGCCGGCCTTGAGTGCAGCGACAGCCGGCGCAGCGTGCAGGTTGTCGGGCGTGAACACGCCGATGGCATCCAGGTCATCGCGAGCCACGAGTTGGCGCCAATCGCTGGTCGTGGAGGGGTTGTTCGGCGCGTAGTCCTTGCGGAAGGCGTCGAGGTACGCGTCCACGATGTCCGCGCCGGCGACCACCTCCGCGCGCTCGTCTTCATCCCAGTTCTTCGCCACCGCGGCGCGATGCGCTACGCCGATGAGGCCGAGGCGGAGGGGTCGCTGGGCCATGAGATTCGTTGTCTCCCTTGAGGACAGCAATCAGCCTTCAGCGGTCAGGCGTCAGCTAAGGGCGCCTTCGACAGTTTGGCCGTAATGCAGTTCTGCGGCTTGGCGCCTTAGCACGGCGGGACCGAACTCCGCGCCAGTGTAGCAAACTCCTGCCGCGAGGGGATCCTAGGGCGACACCAACAACCTTAGGGGGTGCCCCATACCCGCCCGAAGCAAGCGCTCCCCAGTGATCCTGTCGGTTCCTGCCTTACTCACAGACAGACCTGGCAACCGTTACGGCGACCTTCCGTGGGCGCCCGTCTCGCTGCTGCCGCAATCGGTGTGGCGCGATTGCGCGGTTCGACCCAAGACATCGGGCGTGACGACCGGTTGATGCTTGGCTGTCTCCGGGCGCGCTGTTCGGTGGTTCGCGGTCGCCGCCGCCAGCGTCAGCGTTATTCCTTTCGGCGCAGCCGCAGGGCGAGAGTGTGTCCGAGTCCCGGGATCGGCGGGAAGGCGAACCTCACGCACTCGACCTGCAGTTCCGCGGCAGCGGCAGCCCTCTCGGTGAACCAGAGCGTCCGCGCGTATGCCGGGACGGTCCACCGCGACGACGCGATGTAGGTCCAGCAGAGCAGGCTGGTGGCGTTCGGGTAGGTGACAACAAGACGCCCCCCGGGAGCAACGTGGCCGCGTAACGTGCGCAGCAGCGGCAGAGGGTTCGGCGCGTAGTCAAGCACACCAATGCACGCGACCACCGGCCACGTTCGGCCGGTGAGCGTTGCCGGATCAGCGGTGAACTCCGCTCGGTACCCTCGCTCTGCTGCCTTTGCCTTCGCCCGCCCGAGCATCTCCGGCGAGAGATCGTAGCCGGTCACTTCGCACCCGCGGCGGAGTAGGTCGAGCGTAGTTCGGCCCGTGCCGCAGCCGTAGTCGAGCACCGTCGAGCCGGAGGGCATCATCGTGCGGACCACCCGCAACTCCTGCTCGCCGGCGAAGCCCGAGACCCAGTTGTCGTACCGGGCCGCCCGTTCGTCGAAATGCTGCCTAACGCTCTCTGTGCTGCTCACAACCGTGCCTCCTGGACTTGCCAACTGACGAAACCGACGAACCGGAGCAACCAGAACGCGATCAACCGGTACGTAAGCGCCGCGGCAATAGCCACAGCGCCCGGGGCGCCCAGCCGTGCGTAGATGACCACCAGGGACGCGTCGGCGAGCCCCATTCCTCCGGGAAGCGCGGCCATGGCACTCAGGAGGAGCGTCAACCCGTACCCCGTCAGCAGCACGCCAACGGAGACGGGATGGTGGAACGCCGCGAAGCACGCACCAAGAGTCGCGACGTCCAGCGCCACACGGCCGAACGCCGTCGTCAGGAACGGCCAACGCGGCGTCTCGCCGAGTTCTCCAAGCCCATCATAGAAGTTGTGGAGGCGCGCGGTCACGGCCTCGGGCGAGCGGGACGGCAACTTCGGGAAGCGGGCCTTCAGGTTATCCCACCGAGCGACTAACGCAAGCGTCCACCGGAGGGCCCGTTCGCGGTCGCGGCCCGCCACGAAGGCTGCCAGCGCGGCGCCGACGATCAATGCAGCCAACCCCACCAGAAACGCCAACTGCGACAGCTTCATCTCGCCGCTATGGAGCAGGTACCAAAGCCCGGAGACCGAGACCCCTACCATCATGGCGAACAGGTACAGCGTCTCCAGCAACAGGGTGAATGACGAGACCTCGGGCGAGTAGCCCAAGCGCCCCAATAGACGCGCGCGGAGAACCAGCCCACTTGCTCCCGCGCTGGGGAGAGCTACCTCGACGAACGCCATCGCCGGGAGGATCGCCATGAGCTGCCAGAACGTGGCATGCCCTCGGAACGGCCGCAGCAGGAGGTAGTTCAGCGCGGCCAGGAACGAGTAAGAGCCTAGATGGATGACCGCAGCCGCCGCCATCCATCCCCAGTTCGCCTCCCGGAAGAGATGGACGGCGTCCCTCAACTGCCCGATGAGCGGCCAGAATAGGTAGAGCACAACCGCAAAGGCGGCGACTGCCAGTACCCGTCTAA
>Ga0210036_1003333_pt1 | contig 15869 bp, 13 predicted proteins | sample CryGeymeta201515_FD_185469 | JGI IMG/M metagenome (GOLD analysis project Ga0210036, IMG submission 185469) | Groundwater microbial communities from Crystal Geyser aquifers in Utah, USA - Crystal Geyser metaG 2015-15 (SPAdes) (version 2) | ecosystem: Environmental > Aquatic > Deep subsurface >...
GTGGATCTTCTTCCCCGAAGTGGGAATAGTCGTATCCGATTTCTCCCGATGTGTTCCTGTTTCTGAGTGGGAGACGGGATGGGGCATTTCGGGTCATTCCGGTGACGTCGGATTCGGGTCTCCTTGTCTCACGTTCCCTTCGGCTGGCTCTGAAAAGTTACTGCTACTACTCTAGTAGCTACTAGTAGACTAGTAGTAGTGGTTAGTAGTACAGCCAAACTACTAAAACAAAGAAGACTGAGACTTGCAGCAGAGAACGTCTTTTGTCGATCTTAATAGATCGATGAAATACGCAACGAAACAGTTTTCTTTCTAGGGCCCAAGGGTACTAAGAATTTGGTCTGCTGCATGCATCATTAAGTCTCTCGATTCAGGCCAAGATACGGGAGAGATCCTGCGGGAGAGGACACACACATGTCCGGGTTTGGGAAGTAGGCAAGATATAGACTACTAGCTAGACTACTCGAGTAAAAATGAAAACAGTTGCAGAGAGTATTCGACTAACACACCGATATCAGGAATTAAAACATGTACGTACATAAAATAATAACGTAGTCGGAAATCTTTTTGTTTCATCTAGCTAGACCAGCAGGCAGCCTGTGCGAAAGTCATTATTTCTATGAGTGTGCCTATTTCAATAATCATTAGTGACGAGTAATGAAATTGATTGTTCTTTGACTCTTCTTTTTCTTGGTGGTGGTATTTCGTATTTCAGTCCAGAAATGAATTCACCAGTCCGATGATTCATAAATATAAAGCAAGGATATATTTTTCGTGCAGTTCATCCTTTCACTTGCAAGAATGGTTCATTCTTTCATTCATTCCATTATCAAGCAGTCCAAACAAGCACACATATATATATTTATCGCTTGTTAGAAGAAGACGAAAATACACGAAAAAATCTACTGCCTGCATGTGCACCAAAGAATCTTTTTTTAGCGGTGTCGAAAGGTAATGCGACCCCGCGTTAGATCGTACGGACTGAGTTCAATTTCTACCTTATCCCCGACCAGAATTTTGACAAAGTTCTTTCGAATCTTTCCACTGATGGTTGCCAAAACGGGAGCCTGTGTTTCGGGTGCACCATCAATTTGACATCGAAACATGGCATTGGGAAGACTCTCCAGTACGACGGCGTCAACTTCAATCACGTCGTCTTTTTGTTTTCTCACGCGCTCTGTCTTATTCTTTCGATCATTTCCCTCCGCCCGAGCAGCCTTCTTTCCAAAGAGGACAGTTGTCGAGATAATCGAAGAAGATACAGCAACAGGAAAAGTAGGCGATGATGGAGACGGCGCTGTCTTGTGTTGGCTGATATGAGTAGACTTAGTTTGATAGAACGCGGGCCCCGAAAAGGCTTGGACCGAAGAAGAAAGTAAGCAGCAGGCCAACAAAAGTGCCGCGATGAAAGAAAACGGAATGCTCTTCATTTCTGATGGAGAATTTATTTTATGTCGGTTGAAGAAATTCAAACAGTTTCTTGTCTGTGTGGTTGCTCTTGTAAGTTGCAATTTGGTGCTCGGGTATGAGTAAAAAGTAAAGATTGTGGTTGTCGGTTGTCGATGTTGACTACTGATGACACTGTTGACTTTGCTTCCATCTTTTGAGCTGACGTCTGGAACCTATTTGATTTTGGTTTTTCCTGGTTCGACGAAACCTGTCGAAGGCCAGACCAAAAATAAGCATAAGCTCAGAACCTGTCACGTGCTAGGCCTAAAGAAAGGCTCAATGGCTGATACGGCCAAAACATACTCACATTTTGGAAGCCTCATCAAAAAATAATTCGAAGATTCATCCTTGGTGCTTGCATTGCATGTCTGAAAGATATCACAACTTTAACAATACTGACCCTCACAACTTAGTTTTGAAGCATGAGCACCATCAAGGATTCCCGCAAGGAGTACGACGTATGCATCCTCGGTTCTGGTCCTGCTGGTTTGGCAACTTTATCAGCCATTCAGGAACCGTACTCTCTCGACTTTTTATCGGAGGGACAGATCTACCGCGCGGAGCGGCATTTGCCAGGAAGCAACTGTCGAGGCAGTTCTGTCATTGTTATTGACCCTCATCCTTCTTGGATGGGTGATTGGAAGAAGAACTTTGAAACTTTGGGTATCGAATTTCTTCGGTCTCCTGCTCTGGCACATCCTGACATGTTCGACCAGAACTCGCTGCTGGCCTTTGCAGAAATACAAAACCGACAAGACGAGCTGATTGAATCAGGATGTGGTGATCTCAGGTCTTTGCTGCCTCTTGGGCAATCTCAGATCGGACTTTGGAAATTGCCATCGGTTTCCTTGTTTGCCGATTTTTGCCAGACCTTGGTGGAACAACTTCCTCACGAATACCAGCAAGGTGTTGTTACGGACATTCGAAAGGAAGACGACGGAGGTCCTCTTTTTGAAATTTACCTAGAGGGTGGACTAATGTATCGAGCTACAGCTGTAGTCTTGGCCATGGGAGCAGTGGGACGGCCTGTTGTTCCGATGGCTCTTGCCGAAGTACCTGCGCATCGTTTGATCCAGTGGACAAATCTGAACATTGTAAATGCCAAATCAGGTGATGATATCCTGGTAATTGGAGGCGGCCTGACTTCCTTACAAGTCGCGCAACGTCTTGCTTCTACAAGTCTAGCAAACATCACTCTTTGTAGCCGTCGCCCACTGGTCGAACGTCATTTTGATATATCCATCGATTGGTTCGATCGCCGCACTACCACCAAATGCATGTCCGATTTTTACCACAAATCGCACCAGGAACGCCTGGCTCTGCTCAAAGATAGCCGTGGTGGCGGCAGCATTCCAGGAATCTATATGACAGCCTTACGAAAGCTGGAAGCAGAAGGCAAAGTCCATTGTGTTGTGGGAAACGCAGAAGTCACAAACAATGGAACTGACAGCGATGATGGTGTGGAAATTACCATCTACAGTCAGGATGGCCAAGCAACGGTCAGACGCTTTAATGCCATTATTTTGGCTTGCGGTATAAAAGTAGACTGCGAGACTAACCCTCTTTGTCGCAAACTACTCGATCGATGGCCGAAACAGCTTCAGGGTGGATTTCCTTGTCTCTCAGAAGACTTGGAATGGACGGATAATCTTCACGTCATTGGAGGACTAGGCAGTCTCAGTATTGGTCCCGATGCTGCCAACTTGATGGGAATGCGTCGAGCAGCTCAGATTGTATCGAATTCGTTGGAATGCCGCTGCTGGCTTCGTGAAGCAAATGTCCTCAAGAATTCTTTCGATGCTCTCATGTGTCCGTCGTCTGATTCGGACGATATTAGTAGTAGCGATGAAGAGAACTAGGGCTAGACAGGAATATATGTAAGCAAGCAAAATTGTAAAATGAAGATAATGTCTGTCTTTTGTTATTGAGTCATACCACTCGTACTATAACGAGTATCAGTCCTTAGTCTCTAGAAGATGATTCCTCCGGAATTTCGTGAGACTCGATGATCGATTGCGAGTTGTCGTTAATTTGGGGTAGAGTTTTGTTACGTTTAAAGTTATATAGCATTATATATTCTTGTAGATTTTGATTAGATTAACACCGTCACAGTGCCTCTCTCGCAAATATCAACTTGGCTATTCGAATAGACAGCTATTGTAGCTCACAAAGGTGGATTCTGCAGAAGTCACAGAGATAGTAATGGCCAGCTCTCCATGCATCTTCCCAAATTCAAAGAACCCAAGCACCCATACTTTCATCTTTCAAACGTCCTATTGCATTTTTAAGGGTTTGGCAAAGGAATTCCGTGACTTCGCTTCTTTTTCTTTTGTTGTTGCTGTTGCTGCTTGTTTTTATTTTTCTTCATACTACCTCCCTTGTAATTGGCATATTCATCTGTAATGGCCTTTCGTTCCGTTCGTAAGCGCTTGACCTTTTGCTTTAAAGGAGTTTCTCCGTCATCGTTGTTGCTTTTGGAACGCCCTTCTTCCTGTCTCAACCGACGTTTGGATTCTTGCAGTTCGTACAGTCGCTTACGTTCGCGTCGAATGGCAGCGGTATGCTTGTCACTGACATGAGCATTCTGTTTGTTCAAATCTTTTTTGCGTTTGATCACGTCTTCATCGTCACTATCCAGTTGCGTCGATGCAAGTTGATTGGCAGCTGGAGTTGCACCTTTTCCCACAGCTTGAAGAGGAGGAGCCACCGGGTCCGCCTTGGTGTCGCCGTCGTCGTCGCCGTCGCCATCTCTGCCGTCGCTGGCGACAACAGTAGCAGCAGCAGCAGCATCTGTTTGTTGGATCGTCACTAGCACTGGTTCTGCCTTGACCTTGCGTTTCTTTGCCATAGTTATAGGTTATAGATATTTTTGTGTTTGCACTTGGTACTGTTTCGTTTGGGCTTGTTAGTTGCTGATAGGATAATATTATTTTTTATTACAATACACTTTTCTCCTCTAATTTTGGATGGTGATCAAATCAACTTCACTCGTAACCCTAAAAAGGAACTCTTGTCAGTCCTGCTCGTGAATTAATGTCGTTAACCTTGTAACATCATGTCCACTTTCAAATTTGATTTTGAATTCATGAAAAAATACTACTTCCGTCACATTTTGGCATTTTGAAGCACAAACATAACAAAACTACGTACTGTAGTAGAGAGGAACATCTCTCTCATCTCTCATTATAAAAGACACTGTAAGACAGCACAGTGTTCGTATAGTACTATTTAATTCAATAACATACAACTATGGTTAAGTTGACATCCATCCTTCCACTGCTGCTCCTACCTTTGTGGTCACTGACCTTAACGAAACGCGTTCATGCGGTTGTCGTTGTAGAAGATAACGAACCGGAATGTATCAAGTCTCTGAATACCATTTACGAAGCGGAAAAACGCATCCGTGATGACCATGTCCACCGGCTGTACGTGCTCTGTCCTGATACAGAATTCTTTGTGGCACTCAATTTTGCGGAGGATGGCAAACCCTTGGATGGACAGTATCCCATTCCCGCAGGACGGCCCAATATGGAAGTCCGATGTGGACAGGACGGAAAGAGCGAAAACAACTGCCAGTTGGTGCGAGGATTGGTGCACGTAGGTATTGTGGATGAGTTCAAAACCAATTCCAAAGCAGAAAATGTCATCTTGCAAGGCTTGACCTTCTTTCGAGCGACCTCGGTCAATGTCATTGCCATGATTGGAGGAGATATTACAATCAAGGATTGTATTTTCAAGGTAAGAAAAATGGGGGGAAACGATACAGTAAATATGTGCGCAGTATGCTTTGCTTGCTTTGCGTCATTGATCTTATTGAACTCTCTCGAATTTTGTTCTGATTGAAACCACAGAGAAATAGAAATGTAGCCTCTATCTATGCCGTAGCGCCTCGAACAGGTGCTTCACGAAGATTGTCTCTGGCTGGTAATAGCAGCAATGATAGAAAATCAATTTACAATTTGCTCAGTCAAAACAGTAAACACAGAGCATTACAAACCAACAACACCAATACACCTTCCGAATCGGGGCAAGAGGACACAGCCGACCTTCGGATTAAAATTGTCAACTGTGTCTTTTCCGACAATGTCTTGGGAGCCAGTCCGGGTGCTGATTCCACCGCCATTATTTACAGCGTGGGAGCTTTTATTGACATGAGTCATTCCGTCATTGTGGGAACTACCAAGAATGTACAGGCAAAGGAAACAGTCCCCAATTTAATTTACGTGGACTCGGCAAATCTCGATTTGAATAGCAACTGTTTTATAGGAAACAGCGATGATATTACTCCAGTGGTCATTTCGCAACAGTCCAGTCAAACAGCGATGGTCAAGAGGCGCTTGAATTTCAATCAACGAACCACTAGTTTCCTTTCCAATACCAATTGTGAATTTATGGCATACACACAACAAAATGCGACTACCTTTTTATGTGAACCTTCCGACGGGGAAGTGTGCGTTGCCAAGGGAACCTCGGATTACGGATACCCCTGTATTACCTACCTGGATGATATTTACTTTTCTGAATGGGATGTGACTGACGATTCGATCCCTCGATCCTATATTCTGTGTCCTCAAACTACTTTTCGTGTTGGAAGTCGTCACACAGAAGACGGTACGCCCCAGGGTGGATCGTACCCCATCATTTTAGGACGGTCCAACATCCGAGTCCTCTGTGGTGCCAATGGAAAAATCGAGAATGATTGTAATGTTGTGAACGGAATTGTTCAAGTAGCTCTTTTTGATGAGTTCCAAACCGGAGGTCAACCAATTGAAAATGCTCTTGTCCAGGGTATTTCCTTTTCCAAGGCCACTGCCATGAATGCGCTCATCAGCGGGTCAGGTGACGTTGTCTTGAGGGATTGCATTTTCCACGAGAATTCCAATGTTGCTAATGTATATTCACAACGGCTGGTACCCGAAGGACGAGGCCGAAAAATGTTGGCTTCGATATTACCCGAATTGGCAGCGGGATCATCCAGGAACTTGCTCAAAACTTGGAGGAGGGTACAACAAGTTGCAAACGTCTCGCTGACGACACAAATTGATTCTTGCGTGTTTTCTGTAAGTCATGCCACCAGTGCGCTCTATTTCTTTTTGCGCTCATGAGGTGCTATATCTGACACTTTCTTTTTCGTCGCATTGGAAATCTACCAACAGAACAATACCATTTCATCAGCTGCCAATCCAGTTTCGGGACTCATTACAAATGACAACGCTACCATGGTAATTCTGAATAGCATGATTGTTGACACGATTAACGCAGCTTCTACTGACAATCTGGGATACTTTGAAGTTGGATATTTAATTCGGAACATGGACGGAGAGATGCGTCTGGCCAAAAATTGTTTCTACGACAACGAGGTAACCATTGCTCCCGTAGTCAATCGAGGAAGTCTTCAAGCTATGTTCAACACTGGACGCCAAGCCATGACATCTGCCGGTATTTTATCCCCTGAACTGACGTCAGAAAGTGTTGGGAGATCTTCAAACTATGCGGAAGAATCGGCTCTCAGTGCAGCTGACTTTGATGCCCCCAATGTGTCCGTCAATGCTACCGAAATTGATTCCACGAACCCCCCTATCGATCACGTTTATGCTAGATGCGAGTTTGTCGCAACCATTCATGGCCTGGACGATGTTCTCTCATCCATCAATCCAGAGTTGGTAGAGTTCGAATGTGAGGAGTTTGATACCGAAAGTTGTCATCGTGAGGATGCCCCGACCAGTGCCCCTACAATGGCCCCAACTACTCATCTCGCACCAACCTACGCGCCTACGCACTTTCCTACTCCAATTACAGAACAAGATGAACCTACAGAACAAGATGAACGTAATTCCTCCGCAAGTAGGCGGCTTCAATCAGTGCAGCTAACTGTTGTGGCGGCAATGCTTGGTATGCTTTTTGTATGATTTGCCAGATGAATGACAGAGTCAGAACTTCTCGTTGAGCATGTTACGATGTTATTGTCTACCGTAGGCCTTTCGTAATACAAGAATCAATAAATATATTATATATCAATACAACACATACCAATATGCTGATTTTCGTTTGTAGTGAGATGATGTTTTCCACAGGACGATGCTGCTGATCGCTCGCAGTTGCCCATTTCTGTTGTAAAACGAATATTCTTGAATCTCACTGTCTGTAGACTCTCCTCTGGCCAGCATTGACACCAAGACTGCCTTGGGCTGTCCATGCAGAAAAAGATGTTTGAAGTTAAACGAACGACAAAAGACATTTTGCTTAACTGAGTCCAATCGGACTCGTTGTGACGTGATCTGGATAACCGATAATTATTATGGGTAATAATATCCATCATGCATCTATGGTACAACTCTACCATGTCAAATCTCACTTCACTTCCCTTTTGATTGGTTCTCTATCAATATTTACTTGAGCATAGTTCGCCAAAGCAACACCATCAAAAATGCTGTAAACAAGAGATTTCGGTAGTCGGCAAACCATCGCAAATTGATACGAAATCCCCTCAGACTGCCTTGAGTTTCGAGATTCTTTTGAAGTTCTCCATTGATTTTCGAGAATGTACCTTCCTTTTTGTCGGAAGAACTTGGAGGAAGAAGTCCAAGCTTTTCATTGAGCCACTGCGACAGAAGGGTTGTGAGAGTCAAGAGAAAACTAAGCTCGTGGCTGCGAAGCCGAGACTGCATCCTGTCTCCCACATAGTAAACATCCCCTGGCTTGCACTTGAACTGTCCCGCCAAGAGTCGCTGTCGACCCTCATCAGTTAGCTTCCCGTCGGTGGTTCTCAAACTGCTGGTAGCCACATCTTTGCTGACGTTGGTGTCGCCTGCACATGAATCGGAAGGCAGCAGATCGAATCCAATAGGAAAACCCACTATGACCTTGGCTCGTTCGACGAGTGACTTGATTGCGATTTCTTCTCCCGATACCACTCCATGAGCAAAAAGTCCCTCCAAGTACGCAGCGAACTTGTCAAGATATCCAAGATCTCGGACTCGTTTCATGTGCTGCATGTGAATTTCTTCCAAAAGTCCCTGCATGTCGCTCTGACAAGACTCCAATGACAAGTCTCCGAGCGTCAAAGGCGCATAATCTCCCAAGAGAGATTTGTGGTTTTCTACCGTCTTTTGGAAATCTGAATTGCCGGAGGACGGGTTGGTAATACAATCGGTGAGGTTGTTAAGTGCCTGGATCACTTCTGGAGTGTAAACTCGAAAGACGCGTTTTAGTAGATCCATGGAACGACTAAATTCCTGCAGAGAAAAGTCAAGTTCCCGTGCGCGCCGTAAAAATATAGCCAAGGGAACCGTGTAGAAAAACAAATTGGCGGCCAAATAGGGTTCCCAAACCTTCGTATAGCCACTCTTCCTGTCCGATCTGGGGATCGTAATGGTGGGGCCAGCCGCAGACTGCGCCAAGGTACCCGGGATGGAGTTCATGAGACGTGCCGAGGCGGTCGAGGCTTTGGAATGTGGTGAACGTCAGTAAAAGAAACAATACAAACGATTCAACATTAATAAATACAGTAACTCAGCAAAGAGGGGAGCACAAACATATTATATTTTATTGGACGTACCGTGAATGACATTCCACGGTTCCAGCCAAATAAGCCAAGCATTCAAGGCAGAGTAAAAAGTTGAGCGCGTAGTATGAATGGAGGCATGGCGAAAGGATCCTCGTATGTAGTTGTAAAAGGGTTGCTGCATTGCGGTGATACCGGGACTCAAACACCAGTGTCGGAGCCCAAGATTTTTGTATTGTTCTTGCACTGAAATAGCAATGGTCGGGTCTGCAATCAGATGCACAATCAAGCTTCGAAAGCACCGTCTGGCCAAGACAGGCATTACTTCGTACGTTCCAAAGGCTAAATCGTACGACATTTTTAAGTCGATCGCCGGAAAATGGACAATTCCAGTGCGTTGCAATCGATCGCGAATGGCTTGGACAGCTCGTTCGGTCGAAGGAAGGCTAACGTGAGATTCCAACCACAAGGAAATGACGACACGCAAAAAGAATTCCGAATGTCGTTGTGCCAAGGAAAATTCTGCTTCCGACGTTGGAAACTTGGTATGTTTAAGGAAATGACACAAATAGCGTTCAAATAAAACGGCATAGACCTTCTCTCCAAAAGGAATACTATTTTCTCGAGGCCGCAGCACTTGATGACGATTGACACCGGACTGTGACAAGGACGTTGTTTGCTGGCCAGCCAAAAAGGGAGACGCCAAAGGAAAGCGAATGAACAAGAGTAAATAATATTCCAGCATGCTGCATTTCAGTTTGGGAGTCGTTTCCTTTTCCAGCTGCTGCTGCTGCTGCGATGATGTCAAATTGGTCGATATGCCCACCATGGGCTGTGGTGGTGTTCCATATCCAGGACTGAGCTGGACTGGCTGTGTTACATTTTGGTTTCTAGATTGGATCAGTTCCCGCTGATACATCTGGATCTGGTCCTGATGGACCGGTGGACAACGCATAAGCTCCGCCAATAGCTTGTAGGCGTTTTGACTCATCACCACGTGTTGTTTGTCTTGGTCGTTGGGATGATGATGGTGTTGGTTCATACTGCTACTACTGCTACTGCTACTACCTAGCATTGTGTTCATTGGATTGTTGCGGTTGGCGTTCCCCACCAAAGCGGCTTCCATGACAAGCAGAAACTGTTGTTGCAAGGGTTTGGGCATGCCCAAAAATGGAAACTGGTATAAAATATTAGGAAGCTGTTCCATTTCTTCATAACATGCTTCAATAATGTTGTGTAAGAAAGCATCATTGTTGTTGTTTGCCGTATTGTTGCTCGTTCTTTTGGGTGGTACTTTTTGTGGTCCCAGCAATTGCACTACGGGATCCGTTTCAATGGACGTCGTTGTCGTCCGCGGCGTACCTCCCCCAGGACTGCTACCATACGACGACGGCGTAGAATTTGCAGCAGTAGTAGTAGTGGTCGTAGTGCTCCTCCACCGCATTCGACTGGACAACCAACCACCGGGTTCGTGTTTGAATTCGCTTTTGCTATCGGCCACTATTTCACCAAAAACACGAGTGCAAAGCATTTCAAAAATGGTAAAGTAGCGTCTGTGGGCCGACATTCCACCAATGGGCAAGTCATGCGTAATGTAAAGACGCAGAGTCTGTGCCGCTTCGGGTGGGTTTTTAGATCCATCTTTGAGAACTTCTTCGATCATGGTGTGTCTTTCTTGTTGGAGGGGGGAGGGGAGGGGGGGGGGGGTAAAATTGACTCGATTTTTAATAAAAATGGTCCTTTCTTCAAGGGACTGGGCTGGATTGAGATACGACTGCGGCCGGGCGGTTATCCGCGGCGGCAATTGGGACAATGGTGCCAATGCTGGCCCGTTCTATGCGAACTTGAACAACGAACCGTCGAATGTGAACCCGAACATCGGCTTCCGTTGCTGCAGCACCCTCCAGGTCAGATCCTTTATCTCTGCGAAGATATTGGACAGCACGAGGCGGGTCCATCAATTCAATCCCAAGTTTCTCCCAAATATGGAGGAACTGAATATAAAACCAATGGGAGAGCGGCTAGTAGCTGTGTCGAACCCTGCTTTCCCATTTTATGGTGATATGAAATGAAAACTTACAAGAATCTAATGCCTAAAATATGTGATTTCGGCAACCTATACAATGCATATTTGAAGGCCAAAAAAGGAAAGACAACACGGCCAGAGGTAGTCAGGTTCACATACTATTTGGAGCTCAGGCTAATCGAAATCCAAGATGAACTGGCGCAAGGAGAATTCAAAACCGGAGAGTATAAAAATTTCATAGTTTTTGAGCCTAAAAGACGGGAGATATCCGCACTTCCATTCAAAGACAGGGTTGTGCAGCATGGGATTTGCAACATCATAGAACCTATTTTTGACAAGAGATTCATCCATGACAGCTATGCATGCAGGATTGGTAAAGGCACCCATGCCGGCATAAACAGAGTGCAAAAATTTGTTAAGCAGTGCGGTGCAGGCTATACACTAAAATGCGATATTTCCAAATATTTTCCTAGTATTGATCATTCCATCTTGAAAAAGATAGTGAGAAAGAAAATAGCAGACCATCAGCTGCTGAGTTTGCTTGATGAAATAATCGACAGCACTAACAGGGAAAAAGGCATACCGATAGGCAATCTTACATCACAATTATTCGCCAATATATATCTCAACGAATTTGACCAGTTCGTTAAGAATGAGCTAAAATCCAAACTCTATGTCAGATACATGGATGATTTTGTTATTTTCCACGAAGCAAAGGATATTTTATGGTATCAAAAAAGAAAAATACAGTCGTTTTTGTCAACGCAGCTGAATTTAACACTTCATCCAAGGAAAGTTAGTGTGTCCCCTGTATTTTTAGGCGTGGACATACTCGGTTATAAAATATTCTCGGCTCACATGCTTGCCAGAAAAAAGACAGTGAAACGTTTCATAACAAGAGTCAAGAAGAAAATATGGAAGTACAACCGCGATAGAATTTCTTTTGATAAGCTTATGGAAAGCGTCAGCAGCTGGGAAGCTTATTTGGATCATGCCGATACCTATAACCTGAAAAGGAGTTTGCATGAAAAGTATTTTGGAAGTGTGATGTGAATGAAAGAAACAAAATTTGAAATATTATTGGCAGATAAAGAGAACAAAGGCTTGGATTTTAAATTAGATTTGCCTGATTCGGAAAAGACAGCCAGTCTGGTTACAGCTTTCTACAACTCTCGCGGCGGCAAAATTATTCTTGGCGTTGATGACAATAGGCAGCCAGTCGGTTTAGAGAACCCGCAGGGCACAGAGCATAAATTCACTCAGATTATCAGGCACTGGTGCAAATTGGATGAAGATCCTCGAATAGAATTTATGAAATACAATAACATGGATTTCATAATCATTCACTGCCCAAAAGGCAGGAAGACACCCTATTTTGTCAGGGGCAAACCAGCGCCAAAAGTTAGAATTGGCTCATCTGTTATTGATGCGAACAGGGAAGAAATAGCTAGATTATACAGGGAGGGTTCATCTGAAAGCCAAGACACTTCTCCTGTTAAACATGCCGCATTGGATGATCTGGACTTAACAAAAATCAAGGAGTATTTCAGAAAGAGCAGCCTCACTAAACAACTAAAAAAAGATTATTTGAGAGAACTAATGTTAAAAGAGCATTTTGCGGCAGATGATAACGGCAAAATTACGCCGACAATAGCTGGCATTTTATTATTTGGCAAAAATCCATATTTGAATATCCCGTACAGCACGGTGAGGGCAGACAGATTTGTCGGAGACAGGATGACCGAATGGCTGGACAGGGAAGATGTAAAAGGCACTTTGTTTGATATTGCCGAACGCCTTGAAAAATTCTTCCTCAGAAACATGAGGACTCCTGCCAAAGTTGTTGGATTCAGGGAAACACGAATTAGAACAGAATACCCTATTGAAGTCCTGAAGGAGTCCGTAATCAATGCGCTGGTTCACAGGGATTGGCATAACAGGGAGGATATACTTGTAAGGATGTTCGACTCTAAAGTGGAAATTATCAGCCCCGGTGAAGTGTTAAGGCCGCTTACCATTGAAGAGCTGGAAGGTAATGAATACACTCCGGTGACAAGGAACAATGTTCTGGCAAAAGTGTTTGGTGATTTGGGGATGATGGACAAACGCGGGACCGGCTTTCTTAGGATAAGAGAAGCGCTGGAAAAATGGGAGCTGCCAAAACCAGAGATAGAAGAAAAGCTTGGAAGATTTATCATACGCTTCAGGAACCCTTATGTTAGGAAAATACCCGACATAGATGCTCTTGATTTGAATGAACGGCAGAAGGAGGCTTTGAAATATATTGAGGAGCATAGGTCAATCTCAAATGAAGAGTATAGAAACTTGTTTAATATTGTTGATAGGACTGCTTTGCGTGATCTTGACGAATTGATCAAAAAGAATTTGATAAAAAGAATTGGGAAGAGGCGGGGTGCTAGGTATGTTTTTGTTTAATGTCGGAATTATGTCGGAATTATGTCGGATTCATATACATGGATCAATCGCAAATTCCGAATATAGGAGCATTAACGGGGTTTCCCATAAAACAGCCCATGAAGATCTCATCGATCTGGTTGAAAAAGGAATCTTATCCAAAGAAGGGAGGGGCAGGGCTACATATTATGCATTTAGATTAGGTGATGATTAGGTGATGATTAGGAAACAGGGTACAAAAACGGCGCAAATTGAATGTGCAATGATTGGCATAAAAAAGATTCAGAAAGTATGCTGCACGATTATTGCACGATTAGGTGATGTTAAAGATAACCTCTACATGATATTTTCAACTCGTGGATTTGTTAGAAAAAAGACAGTGAAACGTTTCATAGCAAGAGTTAAGAAGAAAATATGGAAGTACAACCGCGATAGAATTTCTTTCGATAAGCTTATGGAAAGCGTCGGCAGCTGGGAAGCTTATTTGTATCATGCCGACACGCATAGCCTGAAAAGGAGCTTGCATGAGAAGTATTTTGGGGGGTTGTGTAAAATGCCTCATGAATCAATCAGCAAACCATTTAAAAAAACAAGCCTCATCTGTACGATATGCTTTAAGAATTCTCGCAATCCCATAAATCTACTAATCAATTTAGCGAAATCCCTCTTTATAACAAATTTTGTTATATACATTGAAAGCAAAAAGCTTCGAAAAAATACTGCACAAAGGCTCAATTTGGGGGTATGTTCTTGTTTAATGTCGGAATTACATTCAGGAGGATATTTAGATGCTTCGAGCAGCTGAAAACCAAAGATTCAAAGAAAAATGGATTTTAATAGGTTTAGCCAGCATTCTCATTTTCACCTTTTTCATTAGCATAGCTTCAGCTGATGACTGGACATATCAATATGTCAACGATACTTTTCATAACTTCACTTGGTACAACAACTCAATAGTTTTGCAAATCAAATCATGCTCCCTTTCTGATTGTTCAGATGCTAATTTTGTGGGCCCTTCCAACTCGACAAGCCAATGGTTCAACAATTCAAACTTGGAATACATAAACGGAACAACCAATGCTACAAGATATTTCCAATATAAGGCTAAATTAAACAGAAACTCTGATGGGAGTTCTCCTCTGCTTTACAATATTACTGTCAGTCTTTATAATCAAACAGAACTTGATCCGCTTTCAATATCCCCTGACCCGGCTTATGAATACTCGTCTCGGCCAACATGTTCAGCCACCGCCTACACCCAAAACACAAACGTTAATATTACTTTCACATGGTACAAGAATGGGGTTTTCCAGTCTTCAGCTACTAATGCTTCAACAAGCGGGGTGCAGAAGAGTTTCGATATCCCTCAGGCACAGAAAGTAGGAGAGGTTTGGAATTGTACAGTCAATGCGACTGACGGGGTTACAAATGATACTAAATCAACAACAATTACTATCAGCCAATCTCCTGCAGGAACATATGCAACTGTTGGTGATGTTTTTCATGAATTAAATTGGTACAATAATTCAATGGCTTTGCAGGTGAGAAGCTGCTCCTTGCATACATGCTCTGATGCTTCATTCATAGGCTATGATAACACTTCAAATACATGGTTCAACAATTCCAATTATAATTATTTAAATGAAACCAGCTTGAACGCCAGCAGATATTTCCAATACAAAACTAAATTAAACAGAAACTCTGATGGGACTTCTCCTTTACTGTGGAACGTTTCACTCGAGACTAACAATATGGCAGAAGGCGTGAATCAAAACTTGACAATAGAAGTCTGGGTTTATAGAACAGGTTTTACTGGCAGATATATGCCGTTAATATGCAAATGGAATGATACTGCCTCTCTGAATAATCGGTCTTATTGTTTGGTTATTGATGAAAACAACAAAGCTAGATTTTATGTTTCTTCTGATGGGAATGCTAATGATTATGTTTCCAGCACGTCAGGAATTCCTTTGAATACTTGGACGTTTATTGCTGCTGCATACAACGGCTCGGACATGAGCATATTTATAAATGGCCAGCTTGAGAATCAGAATAATTGGGCTTATGGCATATCCAATAAATATTCGCCTATAATAGCTGGCGCTGCTGATTTTAATGGGACAAGGAATTATTATATGGGGAGATTGGATGAAATCAGAATATGGAACCGCTCTTTGTCAACTCAAGAAATACAAGCCAGCTACAACTCAAATTTATATTCATTGTATCGCATTTTCACAAACCTAATTGACGGCATTTATAAATATATAGGATATGTGCAGGACTTGGGCGGGAATGTCAACTCGACTGGATTGAGATGGGTGACTGTCGACACCACCTACCCGCAGATAGACTTTGCTTCGCCGACAGAAGAGTCAGGAGTTTTCAGGAACAGGACTTGGGTTTATGTCAACATATCAGTGGTGGACACGAATTTCGCCAACATTACTTTCCGATTGTACAACTCCACCCAAG
>Ga0210036_1003341_pt1 | contig 15834 bp, 14 predicted proteins | sample CryGeymeta201515_FD_185469 | JGI IMG/M metagenome (GOLD analysis project Ga0210036, IMG submission 185469) | Groundwater microbial communities from Crystal Geyser aquifers in Utah, USA - Crystal Geyser metaG 2015-15 (SPAdes) (version 2) | ecosystem: Environmental > Aquatic > Deep subsurface >...
GGAAGGGCGGGGCATCGCCGGGGCGCGCAACACGGGGATGCGGGCGGGGCGAGGGGTCTACTTCGCGCACATGGATGATGATGAGGTGTGGACGGCGGATCATCTGCCAACGCTGGTGGGGTTCCTGGAGCGGTACCCGCACTTGGCACTGGTGTACGGGGACGTGCGGAGATGCCGGGGGTACTTCCGCCGGCCCCAGGCGGGGAGACCTGGGCAACGGTTGCAGGTCAGGAGACCTACGCTACGAGAGTTTGTGGAGCGGGAGGACTTGGGGACACCGTGGTGCCGGCAGTTCGACTTCGGGCAACTCGTGCACGGCAACTGGATTCCGGCCAGTGCGGTGGTCATGCGGCGGGCGGCGTTCGAGGCGCTGGGCGGGTTCGACGAGTCGATCCGATATGCAGACGATTGGGAGTATTGGCTGCGGATCGCCTCCCGCTTTCCCGTGGCCCACTGCTGCACGCTAACGACACTGGGCAAGGCGACGGTCACCTACCGGCTACACGGCGGCAACGCCACCCAACGAGACCCGGAGGTGTGGGCGGAGAACCTGCGGCGGGTGCGGGAGCGATACGCCGAGGCTGCGGAGGGGCGAGGCAGCCCGAGAGGTTGAGCCCTGCGGGTGCCCCCTCACCCGCACTCAGCTCCCGAACAAGTTCGGGCGTCCGGTGGCAGGGTTTCCATCCAACGCGGTGCCCAACCGGAGGGCGAACCTGAGTGATTCCTGCGGGCTACTTGCCGGCCTGCTCGAAGTAGTGCACGCCGGTCTTGTTCGAGGTGACCAGGTCCGGTAGCTTGTCGCCGTTGAGGTCCGCGACCACCACGTGCAGGCCGACTCCACTGTCGACATCGGCCAGGTGCTTGGTCCACGACACCTGGCCGTTGGCACGGGTCTGCTCGAACCAGCACAGCTCCGCAGGTTCGCAGGAACCGGGGTCGTGGCCGTTGTGCGCCCAGACGCGCTTGCCGGTGACGAAGTCCATCAGGCCGTCGCCGTTCAGATCGACCAGGTGGAGGGCGTGCGTCTGCGAGAGGCTGGTGTCGATCTCGTGGGTCTGCCAGCCCGCCGGCGTCTGCTCGCACCACGAGATCCCGTAGCCGTGAGCGCTGCTGCCGAGGACATCGGCACCGCCGTCGCCGTCGAAGTCATACACACACAACTGGGCGCCGCCGAACAGGTCCGCTTTGTGGAACAGCCACGGGAGCTTGCCTGCCTCGGCGGGCGCTTCCCACCAGCCGTTGGGGATGACGACATCGGTGCGGCCGTCGCCGTTGACGTCGCCTGTCCCCAGGCCGTGCGCCGGGCCGGGGTCATCGGGGCCGGCGAGCGCCTGTGTGATCCACGGCTGCGTGGGGTCGAGGCCCGGTCGGGCCACCGAGCACCGCTGCCCGTCCATGAAGAGCAGCTCCTGGCGGCCGTCGCCGTCGAGGTCGACCAGGGCGGGGCTTTCGCTGCCGGTTTGCGCGAGGGCCAGATGTGTCTTCCACACGGCGCCGCCCTTGCCGGGGTTCTCCAGCCAACGTGTCTCGCCGCCCGGGAACCCAACCACGAGGAGGTCGATAGCACCATCGCCGTTGAGGTCGTCGGCGAAGCAGAGGAAGGCGTCGCTGTAGCCGAGGCGAGGGAACTCCTTCGGCTCGCCCAGCATCGGCTGCCGCTTCCAATCGGCCCTCGCGCCACCATCGGAACGGTGGTAGTAGACATTGCCGGCGGCGATGTCGAGTTGACCGTCGCCGTTGAAGTCGGCCACGGCCACGCCCTCGCTGCGGAATGCCGTGTCGAGGGTGTACTTCCGGAAGTGGACCGCCGAGTCTGCCTCGGTCGGCGGCATCCCGTTTGCTGCGCGGATCTCGTCCATCACGTCGCCGAGAGCGGGCACCCCGGCGGAGATGGTGTGGGCCGCGATCCAGGTGGCTTCGTCCGCGGCGGGCGAGGTGTCTGGCAGCGGCAGGAGGCGGGCGCTCGTCGCCAGCGTCTCACAAGTGATGGCGGTGATCCGGGGCACAAGGTACTTCGACGGCGTCGCTACCAACCGGATCTTCTCGATTTCGTCGGCGCGCGGCGCAATGGCGAGGTAGTGCTGGAACGGATCAGCCGAGGGGTGCAGGTGCATCGCTTTCGAGCGCCCCAGGAGCTTCTGCCGGCCGTCGAGGGTGAAGCCGCACATCAGCGGGAAGACCTCGGGCGAGCCGGTGCGGTAGTGGATCTCGATGCCGCCGTAGGTGGTCAGCGGCTTGCCGCCCGCAACGGTGCAGCCGAGGAAGTAGAGCCGCTTCGCGGCGAACCCACAAGGGATCTCCACGGAGCCGGTATTGGGGATCAGCGTGAACGCCTCGGCATGCCGCTGGAAGGGAATGCCTCCGGCGATCACCTCGTACTGCGCCTCGGCAGAACGCTCCGGCCGCTCCCAGTCTTTGGGCATGCCCTTGCTGAAGTCGACCACCAGCGACGGGCTCGCGTCGATCTTGCCGACGCCCAGCCAGGCGAAGGCGCCTTCGGCGAGGCCGTCGTGGACCTCGATACGCGCTTGGATGCCCGGAAACTGGCTCGTGTCCCACGAGCGCTCCTGCAGCGCGTCGTTGCCCGGAGCCATGGTCTTCAGGAGGACGTTGCCCTTGCGCGCATCGACGAGCGCGATGTAGTTTTCGCCCCGGCTGCCGCCCTGTCCGTCGTGACCGCAGAGAGTGAACGTGAGGGTGTCGTCGCCGATCTTGAACGGCGGCGAAGAGACCACGCCCGTGCCTGTCTCGCCTTGGCCCAGCGACGACAGATACGGCTGAACCTGCCGGTTGGCGCCATCGCGTTCGAGAATCGCCCACGTCGTGCCGACGGTGGGAGCGGGGCATTGGAGGGCTTTGTACGTGGGTGAGGGGGCGTTCTCGGCCAAACCGGCCTTCGGTACTGTGGCGAGCACGGCGGCTACGATGATTCGTGTTGTTGTCGACATGGGGACTCCTCTGGAAACGCGGGCCGCGGGGCGTAGGGGCGGCGCCTGCGGGCCCGCCCTGCGGGCGGGGGGGGGGGGGGGGGGGGGGGCGGAATGCCTGACAGGAGCGCTTTGCTCATTGTCTGGCCCAACGCGTTGGAGGCGCAGGGCTTGGCGAACCACCTGGCCAAGATCGGGGTGCAGTGCGAGATCCGCGACTACGGCGACGTGCGCGCGGAAGACGCCGGCAGAGACAGGCTGGTGGCGCAGGGCGTGATTCCCCAGGAGTGCCTCGAAGCGTTGCGGTGCTATGCCGAGTGCCCCTCAGTAGACGCAGCCGCACGGCGGACGGGCGTCGGGCACCGGACGCTTGAGCGTCGCGTAGCCACAGCACAGGAGCTACTGGGCTGCGCCACCCCGCGGGAAGCTGTGTTGGCGGCGAGCCGGATGGGTCTGCTGTGAGCGACGCGGAAGACTCACACAACTTCGCCACCTCGTACTGAAGGTTCAGCGTGGCACAAAAGTGCCACCAGAATGGCACGTTCGTACATTGGCTGGCGGGTGAGCCCGGCTGTATACTCTCTGATCACTGCGCTGAGGTGGTGGCGCGGTCAGCAGACGGACGCGCAGGAAGACCTAATGGCTCAGCAAACAACGGACCCCGTTGAGGCGCTCATCGACCGAATCGCCGAAGCCGTCATTCGCAAGATCGACGAGCGCGACAAGATCGACGCCATCGCCCAGGCGGTGCTGGCCCGGCTGGAAGAACAGCAGACCGCCGCTTCGCCAGCAAAGGCGCCGGCAAGAACCAAGCGTCCGGCCGGGAAGGCAAAGCAAGCCCAAGCCCGCCGTCCGCGCCCCCGCCAAGAAGGCCAGCCGCGGTGAGCGGCGAATCCGGAGAATCCCCTTCGCGCTGCCTCGCGACCTCCGCAAGCCCCAATCTGGAATCGCCCAATCTGCAATCTGAAATCCTCATGTTCGGCCCCACAGAACTCATCGTCATCCTCCTGATCGTCCTGCTGTTCTTCGGCGCGACGAAGGTGCCGCAGTTGGCGCGCTCGCTCGGCCAGGGAATGCGGGAGTTCCGGGAGGGCGCCAAGTCTGCGGAGGCGGAAGAGACGTTGCGGGAGGAGTCGGCTTGAGACTCCTCTGCACATTGACAATGCTTCTCTGCTGCGCGGCGGTGCCCGTGCTCGCGCCGTCCGCGGCCCAGAAGGACCAGCCGAACCGCCTCCGCCTCCTGTTCACCACCGACACCCTCGGCTACCTGGAGCCGTGCGGCTGACACGGCAGCGGGCTGGGCGGTCTGGCCCGGCGAGCGACACTGTTGGCCCGGCTGACGGCAGATGGTGTGCCTACTGCCATCGTTGATGGCGGCAACTTGGGAAGCGATCCGTCCAAGCGGCCGGTGATCCTGGAGTCCATGGCGAAGATGAGCTACGCGGCTTGCCTGACTGGAACTGACGAAGCCGACTCCGTGCGCAAGGACGCCGGAAAAGGGAAGCTCTCCCTGACTCCGCCATTTGACCCGGCAGACCCCAAGGCCACGTCTTGGGCTGGCGAGCTTGGCGGCGTGCGTGTCGGCCTCCTGCGGCTGGAGCCACATGGATCATCCGGCCAAGACGCCTCGGAGGCAGCACTCGTCTCGGCCCTCGAAGCGCTCAAGAAGCGCGCCGACGTGGTGGCGCTGGCAAGCCGTCTCAGCGACGCCGAGAACCGTCGACTGGCGAGGTGACTCGGCCCCGCCGGTCTGCTTCAGGCGATCTTCGTCGCGCCTGCGAACTGCACGCCCGACCTGCCCACCGTCACGGACGGCGTGTTGCTCTGCCCGACGAAGGACCGTGGACAGACTGTGACGTTGCTGCAGGCGGAACGCACTGTTGGACAGCCCTGGAAGCTGTCGTGCCGGTTGGAGAGCATTGGCACGGCGTACACGCCGGATCCAGGCGTCGCCGGCCTCATCGCCCGGTACTACGAGACCCAACAGACGACGCTGGCTGCGGCCACTGCGGAGAAGCCGCTGAGCGAAGCGTCCTATGCGCCCGCGCCGCGGTGCAAACCGTGCCATGCCAAAGCATACGAGGTGTGGCGGAAGAGCGCCCACGCTCGCGCGGTGGAGACCCTTCGGGGCAAGCAGCGGCTGGTGCCGGAGTGCCTCGCCTGCCACAGCGAGCCGTTTCGGCGGAACGGGCGGTTTGACGCAGGCTTAGCTGCCGAAGACGACGGTGTGCAGTGTAGTACGTGTCACGGAGACGCGATTCTCCATGCCTTGACCCGCGGCGCGGAGAAGATGAGCCGGGAGTTGGAGTGCGGAGAATGCCATGACGCGGTGCATCATGCGGACTTCGGTACGGAAAAGGCCCTCGTGGTCATCCGGCACTGGTAGTTGGTGCTTCAATACTGGATCGGTACCGCCCTCATGCGCTGGGGGTCCAAAGCGCGCCCCTGGGCTGTTGGGTGATTGGAGGTAGCCGCTTTTGGCCAACAGAGCGCCGCACGTGACTTGTATAGGAGTGCGCCGACAGTGGCCGCTGATCAGCCTGCTGATCTCGGTGGTCAGCGTTTGGGGTACTCCCGGCGCGGAGTCCGTTCGGGTGCCTGACCCTCGTGTGCAGGCAGTATCCGACTGGGCCAGGCACGCCGGAAACACCATTCTCGTGGCATCGGAGCGGTCGATGGCGGAGCTGGTGGCCGTCGGACCAGGTCGCAGCCCTGACCTCAGCGCGTGGTTGACCATGCTCGCAACTCACACAACATGTGCGGTGAGCGAACGCGGTGAAGTTGTAGCTGTCAGTGACGCGCGGCCAGTGCCGCGACCAATGACGGAAGTTTGGTACGAGCCCGGCACCGGCCAGGTGCAGCAATCCGATTTGACTTGGTGGAATGCACGCGATGCGACAGATCTCCTCGCTGATCTGCTACTGTCCTTGAGCAGCTCAGCAATTGTGGATGCTTTCCGTGACGGACGGCCAGTGAGGCTTGAAGGTGCCCTCGCAGCGGAAGATGGAATCTGGGCGCGCTTGCTTGCAGGGCTGGCGGCGGGTGGCGCATCTAAGCTCGGGCAGGCGGCACGCGACCCGACAGCCGGCCTTGCGGGATTCCCCAGAGTCGATATCAGAGCCCTCCCCTGGACGCATCGGCGATATCTCCGCAGCTACACGGCTCTCGCGCGATCACAGACAGCCGGCTCCCAAGACCGGCCCCGGCCAGGGCCGCCGCTGGAGGGAAGCGCCAGGCTAGCCGTGCAAACCCCATTCGGCGGCTCGTTGCGCCAGCTCGTGACGATGCTCGGTGAGGCTTGCCGGGCCGAACTTCACTGCGACCGGCGCATTGCCGACACGCCCGTGTGGGTAATGGGGCGCGGCGATCCTACGATCCGAGACATGGTTGATAGCCTGCTGGCTACCGTTCCGGGAGCCCAACTGAGGAGCTTGGGCAAACTCGCGCATTTTGGGCTGGATCTGCGTACGTTCCACGTGGGCCAGGCCGCGGCAACACTCAGCAACGCTCAGGGGTACCAGCGGCGGTGGCGCTTGGCCTTCTACGACGCCTCCGCCTTACGCCGACGCGTCTCCCCTCTCCAACTGCCCGAGGCGCTCCAAGTCGGCGGTGTGTGTATCACCCTACTGGCACCTGAGTTCCTCTGCGAGTGGACACTCTTGCCGGCGCAGGATGCTATGGGAGTGCACACCTCAGATACTGAGGCGGGCACAGGGAACACGGAAGGGGGGATGTGACCAGTTGGCCACCACCTCCGGAAGGGGTGCAGGCCCACTGGCGACAAGTGCCATTGGCCAGTCGCGCAGAGTCACTAGTTCGATATCGGCCTGAGATCGACGAGTGGCCTGGATGTTCCCAGTGCAAACGTCGGCGAGTTGTCGGCTGAATCCCTGTGTGAGACATACAGGAGTAACAAAAGGAGCAATGACCGTGCAACCCTCATACACGAACCGATGTCTGACCGGTGGTGCCGCCGTCATGGTTCTGCTTGCGGCGTCAACCCAGTGCTGGTGCGAAGAGAGGCTGACCCCCGAGGATATGCGGGGCATTCGGGGCGGGATTCTCGGTTGTTGCGGCAAGACCGTGACTTGCCCTTCGTGCGACCCCGCCTACGATTGCGAGGAGGTCACAATGCCCACTCAGGTGCTCAAGACCTACAACTGCACCAACGAGTACAAGCAGTGTCGCGTTTGCTGGGCGATAACGAAGTCATGCAACAACACCGAAGATGTGTGCTGCGGCACCATCAAACACTTCGCAACTGTGAGCGACTGTCCCAGCGGCCCCACGTGGAAAGAAGATACCTGCTGCTGGGACAAGCACGGATGTGGCGCTGCAGAGGATCCCTGTTAGCGCACCTATCAGCCCAGTCCGGCCGCCCGACCCAGCAGTGAGTGGACAACAATGGAGGCGTGGCCCCGAGTTCTGGTCGCCAGTCACGACAGCATGGCGTTTCGGTCCATGACCAGGATAGGAAGCATTGCCTGTCACCCACCTGACTCGCAGAGGGCGGGTGGGTTTCCTACGGCGCTACTCGCGCTTCATTGGACGACACATACAGGAGGTGCCGACACGTGACTGCAAGGCAGCGATGGGTCAGGAGAGCGTTGTCCATCTGTATCTGCCCACTGGCCCTGTTGTGCCGCGCCTGCCTAGGTGAACCGCGCGCGCAACGTCCCACCGGCAAAGACCAGACCAGCCGGGGCCCTGTGCCCGAACGACTGGTTGCAGGTGTCACCGCCCGCGAAGCGAAACTGCGTAGTGGGAGAGGGTATCTCTCAGTGGTCAGCTGGCAAGGAGGGGAGCTCTTGGAGGACGATCGGAAGGCACCGCCCGCATTGCAGCGCGGGCCAGCGACAGTCGAGCACGTTCGGTACGCCTTCAGCGCTGAGCTGTACAAGGAGCAACGTCACCGGGTGTACCCGAAGCCGCCACAGACGGGACGAGGTGGTGAGCCCTGGCAGGACGCCGCCAAAGGGTTCGACGGGGAACTCCAGCACGACTGGGACCCGTACCGGGGCAACGGATTCGTGTTCGAAGAGAGGCAGTCGTGCGATGCTGAGACAGTTCTTCTTCTACACGAAGCCGGCCAGCCCTTCAGCAAGGTATTGCGCGAGGACGCGGCAAGCCTGCTCGACACCAATAGACTGGTCAATGGATCATCCACCATTGGCATCCTATATGAGCCGCAGCGCGACCGACCCAGTCACTGGAGGTGGTGGTTCGCGCCAGACCGTGGTTGCGCGTTAATCCGAACCGAGTTCGAGAACGGCCCGTCAGCCGCCCCGGAAGCCTCGTGGTTGCGCCGGGTTTTTGAGGTTGAGTCCTACCGCCAGTATGCCGACGGGGTGTGGCTCGCCGCAGTGTGCACGCAGAAGTGGTACATCGTCAAACGCGGCGAAAAGCCGCTGCATGTCCGTACGGTCTGGTACCGACTCATGCAGTTTGCGATCAATACGCCGATCCCGGGCGGCTACTTCCTGTTCGACTTCCCGATTGGCGTTCAGGTGAAGCAGATGGGTGCGCCGGCACCGGCCGAGCGCGTAGGGGGGAGCACTGATGAGTTGGCCGAACGGGTGGCCGCGGGCGACTACCCACCGGGGATCGTTGAGTGAGCGGCTGCGAATTATGAGGACTCAGTCACATTCTGCGCGCGCTGCATCGCCTTGGCTACTCGCATGGGCTTGCGCCGTAAGCGCAAGCCCTGCGCCCGGGGGCGACTGGCGTTGGCCTCTTGAAGACATACGGGCTCCAAGCAAGCTGAACTGCGGTTTCGCCAGCGTTCTGACGCGGATCTGGCTCGGAAGGGGCAGTCTGGATCCGGTCGTCGCTTCGGAGGCTGTTGCGGCGAATCAACCGGCTGTCGACATGCTTGCCCTTCGGGACAGTTGTCGCGCGCACGGACTCAAAGTTCAGGGAGTGAGGATCTCGGTCGACGAGTTGGCTGCGGACCAAGGATGGGCGATTGTCCTTGCGCCTGCAAACCACTTCGAGCTAATGGACGCGGTCACGGACAAGTGGGTGCGGGTGTACAACGGCGGCCAGCCGCGGTTGGTAGCTATGTCGGAGTTCCGTCAGCAGTACCAAGGATATGCGCTCGTTCCGGAGGGCGGAGCCCGCCCCGGGCCGCGCGACAAAAACCGGGACGTCCTGCAGCGCCCCATCTGGGAACTGAGCACTTTGGCAGGAGGGCAGTTGATTCACTTCTCTCTTCCTGTTCGTAACGAAGCCTCTGAGTCGTTGCGCATCACCGAGCTCTGTCAGAGCCCTCGGACAACCCCGGCAGCCCCGCTACCGGCTTTGCCAGTCGATGTCCCGCCTCACGGAGTCACAAACCTAGATCTCCTGGCCCGTGTGCGCGAATGGCCGGTTGCGCAGTCGCACTGGGCGCTACGGACGACTTCTCGAAATCATCCAGTCATCGTGGTGAGTGCAGTGGCTCTGGTTGATAGCGTCGTGTCAGTGCGCCCTGCCATGCTCGACTACGGCCCGGTTGCTCGCGGAGAAGCGGCAACCATGCCAGTCGAAGTGGTAGGTCTGCCTCACAGAGGGGTGCGCGTCACCCGTATCGATTCGGGCAGCGGAGAGATCCAGTCGCGCGTCACCTACGAAGCGGAGGATGACGAGGGGTACCGCTGCACCTTGGAGGTGGAGCTTCGGCCGCGCGAAGAACGGGGCGAAAGGGAGTTCAACGACAGGCTCACGATCCACACGAACTACGGCCCAGTCCCTGCGATACGCATACCTGTTAGGGCTCAACTGAGCCATTGAGCTCACGACACACAAGTCGTTCCACCGTGAGCAAAGGAGGTGACCCGATGCCAACTAACCGCAAGAGCAACCGAGAGGATCGCCGTCAGTTCTTCCGCCAGTCCGCCCAAGTCGCCGCCGCCAGCCTGTTCGCTGGTGCGGCCCTGGAGGAGGTGATCGAGGCAGTGATCCACCGAGTCGGCGAGTCCAAGACCGTGACCCGCGTGGCCGGCCGCGTCGCCGAGGACTTGCGCGGTCTGCATCTGCAGCCGCAGGCGTTGGCGGATCAGTACTGCGAGCAGTAAGGAATCCGTGACCATGACCAGCCCGCCCCGAAGGGCCGGGATTGTTGGCAACGCTCTCGCCGTGGCGCTGCTGGCGGTGAGCGGCGCCCTATCCCAGCCACCGAAACCGACTCCCGCAGCCGCGACCCCTTTGCGGCTGGGAAATCTTTCCTTGGTGGTCTCGCCCGGTCGCTTCGACGCGCTGCCGGTGCTGGCGGTCCTGGACCAAGAACGGCTGCTCCCCGACCGGATCATCGTCCAGGCGCTGGATTGCGGTGAGGCAGCCTTTGCGGCTCAATCGTCGTTCTTCCGGCAGGCAAAGCACCTCGTCGGCACAGATCCCCTCGGCGATGTCGGTGAGTGGAGCCATGCCCGCGGGATCGAGTGCTGGGCGGCCTTGGACTTGCTGCAATGGTGGTGCGACGCCCAGGCGAATGCCTCGGATCCGTTCGCGGAGCATCCGACGCTGCAGGCGCTCAACTTCCCCGGCACTGAAGGCGCGGCGGCGTTCGGCAAGTTCGCCTCGCCCTTCAACCCCGCCACGCGGGAGGCGCTCTGCGGACTGGTGCGGAACCTCGTGATTGGCTACCCGGACCTCGACGGCCTGCTTCTTACGTGCCGACTGCCGACAGGGGACACACTGGGGTTCGACGAGCCGTCCCGCGCGGCATACATCCGGTACCGGCAGGTCGACCCTGTCGACCTAATGCTGTCCGGAGACCACCCCGAGGAACGCGACCCCGAAGTACGGGAGTACTACGACTGGCGGCTGCGCATGGTCGGGGAACTGGTGGGGTGCGTGGCGAAGGAGTTTCGCGCCGGCGTCTCGCGCCGGCGGGTGGCGGTGCTCGGCCGGGGCGACTACTACGACCTCATCCCGAAGGTACAGGCGCGCCTGTGCATGGACTGGCTGACCTGGGTCGTCCGGGGCTACGCCGACGAACTGCTCCTTGAGGACGGCTGGGACAGCCTCGAGAAATGGAACAAAGCAAGGGCCCTCTTGGGCAAGTGCGGGAAGCCGGTGCTGCTGACCCCGCTGGTCACGTCGCGTCTCTGGTATGGCGATCATAGCTTGGAGGCGGCTTGGGGCCGCCTGAAGAAGCACGGCGCCTCCATCCAGCGGGTCGCGCTCGACCCGTACTACGAGAAGTATGCCGGCGGCGCGGTGCAACAAGTGCTCCGCGAGGCTCGGCAGCTGCGGAGCGGCGCGCAATGACACCGCTGGCGAGCAGCGACTCCCCCGTTCCGCCAAGTGGACTCGTGCTGAGCGACGATCTGGCCGACCGTCTGGGGTCGGCTGTCTCTTTCCGGCTGGCGGCCAGTCGAGGCGAGACGTTCACGGCCGATGGTGGGCAACCGCACGGGCCTGGCGACGATCTCCCGCCCGCCCTGTTTGTGCCGTTCTGGCCTCGCGCGGCGGAATTGATGCCTATCACCGAGCAGCGGATACTGCCTCGGCTGGTTTCCGTTGGCATGCCCACCTCGGGTACCGCGCCGCCGCTGGCCACCGCCGTCAAACAGGTGCTGGACAGAGCCGGCTGGCCGGTTGAGGTGCTGCTCCTTCCCATGGGCCCGCGCAAGCGGGACATCGACTTTGCCGCTATCCACCAAGTCGCCGCCAGGCACGCCGAGGTGCGGGTGCTTGGCGACTGGTCCCCACCCCGCTTTGCTGCGGCGTACAACCGGCTGGTGAGCGAATCCGCGGGCGAGGTTTTCGTGATGGGCAACGACGACTTCTATCCGCTTGAGGACCGGGCGCTCCTGGGCCTCGTTGAGTGCGTGCGGGAGCCGGCCGTGGGCGTAGCCGCAGGCCGCGTTCGGGGACGGTGCTTCAACTCGTACCAGCGCATGCCGGGGCCCGATGTGCAGTGCCCAACGCCGATGCTCCTGCCCGCGTTCCGCCGGGAGGTGTTCGAGGAGGTCGGGGGCTTTGATGAGGAGCGCTTCACGGGCTACGGCGAGGAGGACATTGACTTTCAGTTGCGGGTCCTGAATGCGGGGTACGCCGCAGCTTTGGTTTCGGGGCTCTGGCGGCACCACGGCCAGGTGACCGCTCGGAGGTTCTCCGTCTTGTCCGGCGCTGGGCGAAAGCGCAATTTGCGAGCATTTGCGGAGCGTTGGGGTGTCGCGCCCGGGGCTGGCTTGCAGGAGTTGGCCGAACGGATCCTGCCTCGCCCGCTCGTCTCGGTGGTCGTGGCGGTGCGCAATCCAGAGTCTCACCGGTGGCGGGTAGGCGGTGGCGTGGTCGACCTGTCCCGCCGCTGCCTCACTGAGTTGATCTTGGTGGACGATGGCAGCCGGGATGCGACGTGCGTGGAAGCACTGTCTCGGACGCTGTCGCGCGAGAAGGTCTTGGTCCGGTTACTCCGCAGCCCGTTGCGCATCGGTCAGGCGGCGGCTCGGAACTGGGGGGCGCGACGAGCGCTCGGCCAGTGGGTCTACTTCGCCGACTGCGATGATGAGATTCACGGTCCGGTGGTTCACGCCATGGCGCAAGCGGACGCCGACGTGTCCTGGGCCGGCGCGCTGCGGATACACGAAGACAGCGGGAAACGAGTCGGCGTCATCGACCCGGGGGCGTGGAGCCTGCGCGAGTTCGGTGACCGCTGTCGGTGCGGACCGGGGTGCGTCATGATCCGGCGGGAGTTCCTGTATGGAAGCCTGGCCTTCCAGCCGGAGCACTTCCAGTACATGGAGGATTTCGCCTGGTTTGTCCGGCTTCGGATGACCCGCGCTCGCCACGCATTCATCCGGGAGCCGGCCTGCACCTACTACGTTCGCCCTGGCAACAACCGAAAGGCGCCCATGTGGGACCTCTGGCGCCCGGAGATTCCCGTCCACGCCCACCGGTATGGCAACGGCGTGGACGGGTTCGCGCTTGCCAAGGCAGGAGAGAGGACGACATGAGGATCGCAGTGTTCGGGGCAGATGGGTATCTGGGGTTCCCGCTCTCGCTTTGCTTGCTTGGCCGCGGACACGAGGTGATCGCCGTCGACAACGGGGTAACGGCTCGGCGAGCGGCATGCACGGGGGCGCCCTCCGTTCCGGCCGATCCCGGTCCTCTCGAACAACGCCTGGGGGGCACCGGCGCCACCGTGGTTGAGGCCGACGTCCGCGATCAAGAGCGCGTGCGGCAACTGCTGCAAGACGTGGACGTGGTCGTGCACTTGGCACAGCAGCGCAGTGCGCCGTACTCAATGCTGTCGCCCGAGCACGCGCTGGAGACGGTGAGCGACAACTTGGACAGCACGATGGCCGTGCTCTTCGCTTGCCGCGAAACAGGCACTCGGCTCGTCAAGCTGGGATCCATGGGGGAGTACGGAACGCCAAGCGTACCCATCCCCGAGGGTGAGTGGACTCTCGAGCTGGGCGGCCGAACCGCGAGGCTGTGGTTTCCGCGCAGTCCGGGCAGCTTCTACCACGCCAGCAAGGTGTGTGACAGCGTGTACCTGCGCTTCGCCTGTCAGTGCTACGGCCTGACGTGTATCGATGTGCAGCAGGGGCCGGTTGTGGGTGTGAACACCGCCGAGCTGCGGGAGCGCAATGCCTGCACCCGGGTCTACTACGACGATGTATGGGGCACCGTAGTGCACCGGTTCTGTGCCCAGGCATCGGCAGGTCACCCCCTGACGGTGTATGGCCGCGGCGGGCAAACACGCGGCTTCCTGTCGCTGGCGGACAGCACCTGGGCCACTGCCACTGCCTGCGAGCAGATTATGGACCTCCCTGCGGGCGCGTACATGGAGATCAACCAGATCGCTTGGACCCGCTCGGTGCGCCAACTCGCCGAGGAGGTTGCCGCGCTCGCCCGGGAGCGCGGCTGCCCCGCTGCCCTGTCGCACGTTCCCAACCCGCGTGAAGGCTGCGAGTTGGAAGAGCACTTCTACGAGGTCGAGGCAGCCGTTCTGCGGAACTGGGGCCTCGTGGCTGAAGAGCCGCAACAGGTTCTGGGGGAGACCCTGGACTACATGCTCGCACACAGCCGAGAGCTGCGTGCCTCCGTGTTGGCGCCGCGCCACACCTTTCGCGATGGCGGCGACACTTGCCGAGACGGACACGGATAATCTGTCGCTGGCGTACGTCGCAGCCCACTATCGCCCCCTGGTCACGGTCGTCATGCCGACCCGCGACCGGCTGGAGATCCTCGACGAAAGCATCCAATCTGTGCTGGCGCAGGAGCTTGGCGACCTGGAGCTGGTCATCGTTGCGGTGACGCAGCGCGAGGTATCGGTGCTGGCGAGGCGGTATGCGGCGGAGTCCACGCGCTTGGCGCGCGCGGCTACGACGGCGACGGTCCGCGTCGTTCGGCAGGAAGGGCGGGGCATCGCCGGGGCGCGCAACACGGGGATGCGGGCGGGGCGAGGGGTCTACTTCGCGCACATGGATGATGATGAGGTGTGGACGGCGGAGCACCTGACGGTGCTGGTGGGGTTTCTGGAACGGTATCCGCATCTGGCCATGGCGTACGGGGATGTGCGGCAGTGCAGAGGGTACTTCCGCCGGCCCCAGGCGGGGAGACCTGGGCAACGGTTGCAGGTCAGGAGACCTACACTACGAGGGTTTGTGGAGCGGGAGGATCTGGGGACGCCGTGGTGCCGGCAGTTCGACTTCGGGCAGCTTGCGCACGGCAACTGGATCCCGGCCAGCGCGGTGATCCTGCGGCGGGAGGCGTTTGAGGCGTTGGGCGGGTTCGATGAGTCGATCCGGTACGCGGACGATTGGGAGTACTGGCTGCGGATCGGGCAACACTACCCCGTGGCGCATTGCTGCACGCTCACGACTCTGGGCAAGCCGACGGTCACGTACCGGCTGCACGGCGCCAATGCCACGCAACGGGATCCGGCCGTGTGGGCGGAGAATCTGCGGCTGGTGCGGGAGAGGTACCCTGGAGGGACAGGGACCGGTCCGCAGTAGCCGTTTGCCGGGGACCGTACCACGTGCCGCGTGCAGCGCGGGGGAAGGGAACGCCGGTCGGACGGCGTATCCCAACGGAGCGCTGGAGTGCTGGCATGGTGGACTTGTGGGGCCGATGCCCCCGGTCTCCCACTCCTCCAGCCTTCCGCTCGGCCTGCACATGACGGGCAGACCGCTGGCCTGGCCCTTCCCAGGATTACACCCCATGAACCTGAACCTGACCAACAAGGTCGCCCTCGTCACCGGCGGCTCCCGCGGCTTGGGCCGGGCGAGCTGCCTTGGGCTGGCTGCCGAGGGGGCGAAGGTTGCCGTCAACTACCGCGCTAGCGAGGCGGCAGCGCTGACGCTCGTCGAGGAGATCCGCGAGAGACATGGCACGGGAGCCGTCGCTCTTCGAAGCGATGTAGCCGTTGAGGCCGAGGTAGTGCGGCTGTTCGATGCCGTCGAGGCGCAGCTTGGCAGCGCGGACATCCTGGTCAATAGCGCCGGCGTGTGGCCGACGGCCTACGTGAAGGACATGAGCGAGGCCGACTGGAACTCCACGATGCAGGTGAACCTCACCAGCGCGTTCCTCTGCTGCCGCGAGCTGGTTCGGCGGTTGCTGGCGCAGGGGCGCCGCGGCCGGATCGTCAACGTGTCCTCGCAGGCGGCGTTCCAGGGCTCGACTACCGGCCACGCGCATTACGCCGCCAGCAAGGCAGGCATGATTGCGTTCACGGTTTCCCTCGCCCGGGAAGTGGCGCCGCACGGCATCGCCGTCAACGCCGTGGCGCCGGGGATGCTCCGAACGGACATGACCACCGAGGCGTTGGCGGAGCGTGAGGCCAACTACATCGCGCGGATCCCTCTGGGCCGCATCGGCGACCCGGAGGAAGTCGCGAACGTGGTCACCTTTCTGGCTTCGGACTGCGCCAGCTACCTGACGGGGGCGACGGTGGACGTGTCCGGCGGAATGCTGA
>Ga0210036_1003345_pt1 | contig 15826 bp, 10 predicted proteins | sample CryGeymeta201515_FD_185469 | JGI IMG/M metagenome (GOLD analysis project Ga0210036, IMG submission 185469) | Groundwater microbial communities from Crystal Geyser aquifers in Utah, USA - Crystal Geyser metaG 2015-15 (SPAdes) (version 2) | ecosystem: Environmental > Aquatic > Deep subsurface >...
TTAGTCTTAAAAGTACTTAGGAGAATGTGTTAGCCCTGTGGACTTAGTGCGAGTGTATCCCCCTGTAGGTTCTGGTACTTCTTCTACAGTCTCATTTGTAGTCTTATTTTTGGCGTCTATGGGCGTAGTAGTAGTAGTAGTAGTAGTAGTACTACTAGTAGCTTTTAGTCGTACCAGGTACTACACTAGTAGCACCAAGCACGACTACTACTGCTACCAGGTACTCTACTAGGTCTACTACTACCTTTACTGTGCAGATGAGCTCAGAACGTGACCATTCATGATTCATGCCGGCTCATTTCGAAAGATTTAAAAGGAAATTCTTGATTATGACATTGTTAACACTTTCCATTATGTATACAAATCCAACCAATGACTCGTTTCTATCGAGCATCCTGAATTGATAATCGTAATTTAACGTTCATCGTTGAAAAGATTTAGTAGTAGTACCTGGTACCCTGGCTAGTACTGTACCGCACCTCTTTGCATCCGGAGAAGTGCTTGTTGCATTGACACCAGTCTCTACTAGCTGCTACAGTACCAGGTACGTACTGGTAGTCTAAGTACTAGCTAGTAGTACGGTAGTAGTAGTAGTAGTAATATAACACCACCACCAGCCAGCGACGGAGTGGTACTCTCTAGCTACTTGTAAGGTACTGGTAATACTTCCTACTAGCTACAGTAGCTAGCTAGTAGTCGTAGCAGAGAGTAATTACTACTACCGGTACAGCTACTAGTTATAATAACCTCTCTACTAGTACGAGTGTTAGAGCCGTACTAGTCTACTCGCAAAAAACCAAGTAGCAGAGACACTGCATTAGGTGGTACCTACTAGCTAGAGCATGCAACAATCAATAATATGTTGCCTGCTATATAAAACGTATAGGTACTGCGAAGCTCTATATAGTAGTACTTATTGGTACTGCGAAGTAGAGTATTGGTATTATTATTTCAATGACTTGGGGGTAACATTTTTTGCGAGTCCCGGATCTACAGGGAGGAGTATCAGCCAAGCAAACTAAGTGCGTACATGCATGTATGAATAGATGGATGCATGCATGCCATTCTTTCTAGTCAATTCATGTCTTGGGTCGGATACTGGTGTAGATGCGAGTGCTGATGCACATGCTCAACATTTCCTGAAAGAGGAGTTTGCAAGCATAGGGAATTTCAATTTGGCAGATCAAAGTAGGACGACCAATGCACTACTCGTGCACAATAGTACGCGTGTAAGACCATCGCATGGTAGTATTAGTAAAAAATTACATCATTTTACAGCAACACACAAACATGCTAGCAAGCGGTAGCATGCAAACAACAATTGCATAAGCTTACCATTGGAGTTCGACACTCGTAGGTCATTTTCTTCAGATTAGACTGTGCTGTCAGACCGCACCGTTCGCAAATGTGGATTCGATACTGATCCGAATTGCAAAAGAATCGATCTCGCATAAAATTTGCGCAGCCGTGTGTAATTAGACAATCGCGTTCCATCTCTCCCATACGTAGTCCGCCATCGCGACTTCGACCTTCGAGAGGTTGTCGCGTTAGCATCGCAACAGGTCCACGAGCTCTGCTGTGAACCTTATCATCGACAAGATGCTTCAGCCGCTGATAGAACGTGGGCCCCATAAAAACTCGAGCGTTCAAAAAGCGACCAGTCTGGCCCTGGTAAAAAGCTTCATTACCGTGCTTTTGGTAGCCCATGGCGTGCAATCGAGTAGCAATATCTTCAACCGTAACATCCGTAAAGGGCGTCGCGTCACCTTCGCAGCCTTGAAAGACCACAACTTTGCCTAGCAAACACTCGATGAGCTGGGCAATGGTCATACGAGAAGGAATGGCATGGGGGTTGACAATAATATCCGGCACGATACCCTCGACAGTAAAGGGCATATCCTCTTGGCGATAGGTCATTCCAACAGTACCCTTTTGACCGTGACGACTGGCAAACTTGTCACCTACCTGGGGGGTACGGACATTGCGAATACGGGTTTTGGTGAATCGGTAACCCTCCTTGGTGGTACTGATCAATACATTATCAACAATACCATTTTCGTTGGCCTTCATACTGGTACTGCAGTCTCGCTTGGTGTAGCGACTTGGGGCACTGCCAGGGGGGGGTCCACCACCATCCAAGGGAGCCGTCTTTCCAATAAGGATATCGTCACCAGAAACACGAGTACCCGGCGCCACCAATCCATCTTCGTCAAGTTTTCCATATTCGCCGTGCTTCATACCTCTTGTAGAATCCATACTAGGCTTTTCAAAAATCTCGGTATTCGCACTAGCACCCATGCTGCTGGCTTTCTCCTGGTCAATGTAGCAACGATAGTAACTTGAGCGGAAGAGCCCACGATCGATGGCCGACTGGTTCATAATGAGGGAATCTTCTTGGTTGTATCCGGTGTAGATCATAATGGCAACAATGACATTCACGCCGGATGGTAACTCTCGGAAATGGAGAAACTCCATTGCACGAGTCGTACATAGAGGCTTTTGAGGATAATGCAGCACGTGGGCCATGGTATCCATTCGAACCTGGTAATTCGAGGCGTAAATCCCCATGGCCTGCTTTCCCATGGCACTTTGGTACACATTTCTGGGACTCTGGTTGTGGTCAGGAAAGGGAATGATACTGGCACAAACTCCAAGAATCATACTTGGGTGAATTTCACAATGAGTGTAGGTACTCGAGTAGGATTCTTCTGCTTCCAAATCTTTGGGTTCCATGGCAACCATAATCGTTTCTTCTTCTTCTGTGTCAATGTACTCCACTAAGCCGTCCATGAGAAGATCTGTCCAGGTCAAACGCTTTGCTGCTGGCTCAGCTCCATCTTCTCCGGCCCCATCTGCCATGGTCAAGCCTTGAAGTTGAAGAATGTGATGACGCTGGATACAGAGATTCTGGTCCTGGACGACAAAAAGAGGTCGGCAAATACGACCGGCATCCGTATAGATTCGTACTTCTTTCTGAGAAATGTCACGAACAATGCTGACTTCGGCGTCGATATCCACCATACGCCTCAATGAACGGAAAGTGTCGACCAACGACTTGGGGTCTCTGTGAATACCAACCCAGTTGCCATTGACAAAGATTTTGCAAGTATTGGGTTCGGCAATCACGCTGGGGAGAATGTCCGTCAAGTTCTCGGTACTAAATTCCTCTAGAAATTCCATAACAGGAACTTGCGCCGTTCCCGTGGTAATGTAGGCCATGAGAGCGAGATTCTTAACGAGTCCTACAGCCTGACCTTCTGGTGTCTCGCAGGGACAAACCATTCCCCAATGTGTGTTGTGCAATTGTCGAGGTTTCGCTTGCTTTCCTGTACGAGCAAGTGGTGTATTGCATCGTCGCAAATGACTTAAACTGGAAGCGTAAGTAAGTCGGTTCAAGACTTGACTCACGCCAGCCTTGGCAGATGCAGCTCCACGATCTCCCCAATTGCCGGTTGCCAGAGAATATTTAAGTCCATCCGAAATATGATTGGACTTGATGGCGGCTCCGATGTTAAAGTGTTTGCCTTCGTCAAGACAACGTTGCAAGTGTTTGCGGACATCTAGTGTCAATTTTCGAAAGAGTATACGGAATAGACTTCCCAGTAACGGTCCAGCCAAATCCAATCGTTTCTTTCCAAAATGATCACGATCGTCCTCCTCTGATCGTCCCAACTTACACGCAAGCAATTTGTGTACGGCATATCCCAAAAAGAATCCCTTTTTAGTTTCGCAGTGTTCTTCAGTTCCGACGTGAGGCAACACTTCCTTTTGCAAAATACCACTGGCGTAGCGGATGCGATCATCTTTGGTAACATCTCTGGCAGATCCTCGTCGTCCAATAAAGTCCAAAGCCACATCCTGTCGCTGAATAACGAAAGCTTCTTCGAGCGACGGCCGGAATAGATCCATCATTTCACCATCGGTCAAGTCGTACACGACGTGTTCAATAATGTCACGATCCGCCACGTACCCTAGGGCCCTAAAAATAATAACAACGGGAATATCTGTGCGAATGTACGGCAGAGTGGACCGGATCTGATTTCCTTCCAGATTGTTGCGGCCTCCTCCCTTTTGGTACATTTGCAGGTACACTGTGGAAACGGGCCTTCCGGCTCCTTCGACTTGAGATCTGGTCTCAATGACCCATGAAAATTTGGAAGGCTGTTTCTTTTCAAAGGCATAAACGTGATTGTTCGACAATCGTTCTTGCGCGATCATAACCTTTTCGGACCCATTAATGACAAAGTACCCTCCTTGATCGTAGATGCATTCACCTAGATCGGACAGATCTGCATCGTCCTTGTCCGATAGCACACAGAACAAACTTCGTAGCATGATGGGAACGTATCCCAAAAATTCCTTCTTTGCGTGTTCGGTTGTGATTGGTTCTCCCAAACGTTCTTCTTCGGCGGGATCCATAATATTGACCTCTTTTGAGCACTGGTATTGATGCATAGTAACATCGACGTAGAGTGGAGCTGCGTAGACCAAATTTCGAAGGCGAGCTTCGTGCGGGAACTGTTTAAATTTAAGAAACATTTAACGCAAGCGACAGTGTGAGTGAGTGCAATAGGAAAACTACAATGTACAATGTACAATTTGTACACTGTACTCGTAGCTCGTAGTAGCTGAGCTTTGTGTTTTACAAAACAATAATATTACACAACGTACCATATTGGTAACTGTTCCATCCTTTTCAACGTTGGTTGGTTTACTCAAGTAGACCTGTCCGAATTCAATACTAAAAACAGCCTTGGTTTCGCCCTCGTTTTCTTCTACCATTTCTTCGTCGTATCCCACCACGTGCTGATATTCCGGCGATACGCGAATGGCCCCACTGTCATCGACCAATTCTTGCATGGTATTCTGAATAAATTCGTCAAAAGAATCCAACTGTTGTCTTACCAATCCCTTCTCCTCAAAGTAGGCCGAAATAACGGCCCAGGCATCCTCCTGACTCACAGGCAAATCTTCGTACTGCTGCTGCTTATGCTGTGGATGATTGCCTTCCAATTCATCTTCCTCCATAATGGCTCCTCCTCCTGCGATTTCCTCTTCTTCTTCCATATCATTATCAGCAATGCCATAATTTTGTCCTTGGTCATCAACGACCGCATCCGCCATTTCGACGTCTTCCATTATTTTTCCAGTGCAGTCCAGTACGGGTAGTTATATTACTGTTTGCTGTATGCTACCGTATATGGTATTCCAACAGACTGTGGTGCAAATAATTAAAAAATAGAGTACTCAGTACCAATGCTCAGTACGACCACAACAAATCCGACCTTTTGTAGTGTGGAAACAGATACCAGCCAGATAATAACAAAGCCTTAGGGTTCACTCGTCACTAGTCACTAGTCACCTCCTGCACTACTGCTCTAGACGTAGCTAGGATAATTTCAGATAAATCAATGCTACTGAACAACTAGACCCAAGAGTAGAGTAGTAGACTACCAGGTAGTAGCAGTACTAGCAGTAGAAGTAGAGGACGGTTTGATTTGCTGAACACCTGGTAGATCTAGTAGTAGCTACTCGGAGTAGTTTAGATATGTGATTGCTGGTTGCTGTGTTGTTGATTAGTAGTATTATCTGTGATGATTGGTCCAGAAGATATCCACGATGGATCTCCTTGGTACAGTGCCACTGTTGAGTGTAGACTCGTCAGCTCGACTGAGACTACTGGTAGCTACTATAGAGAGAGATAATGATGTGTACTAGTAGTAGTACTAGAGTGCTAGTAGTAGTAGACTACTAGTCTAGAGTAGTACCAGGTACTACTACTCGTCTACTAGAAGTACTACTTGCTAGCTCCTCCTAGCTAGAAGTAGTACTGTAGTTTCTTGAAAAGTTCTCATGGACTGGTACTACTACTAGTAGTACTAGAGCTAGTAGTAGACTATCATAAGTAGTAGAGATATGCGCAGTTGCTCTGCAGACAGCCGTTGTTCTCTCTACTAGCTAGCCATTTAAGTCACTAACTTCATTTAAGTCACTACTACTTCCTTTAGTGGTAGCTAGTAGGGCAGCTACTGTAGTAGCCTTGTTACTACCATCATTGTACTTCGTACCATAGTACCGTACTCCCACCAAGCTTCGACTGCATACTGTAGTACTCTATTTGAGGACTGGTACAGCAATCGAAACCCGAGATGAGTAAAATCATATGACCCATAACAGTTGCACAATACGCGTATCCAGTATATCGTACATCGTCATATCGTCCACGAAATGATGGTTGTATGTTGTATGCTACGGTTGCGCACTGACCATAGCAGGTGGCAGGTCACCAGGAATAATGGGTGTTGGCGCAAGTCTAATAATAGTGGTTTTATATTATGAGTTGCACAAATGTTCAGATCTCAAAGCTCAACACAGGTATTTGTATTTCAACTCTCAACTCAAAATGTCTAGAATAATACTCAGCCAGATTCAGGCTCATCCAACAAATTCTCAGCATTCTCCTCCCCACGCCCATCACCAGAGTGTAAATTACACCAAATGGACGTTAGATGTTGGTTGGCGGAAAGGCATTCAACAGGCGGACCTTCAAGTGAAAACCCAAGCTGCAAAGCTAGTCGGACCCTCTTAAAGTCCATCGGAAAGTTTTCATTATTTTCAAGATTTATTCCAAAAGTCTTGAACTTAAGGGCTTCCTCTTTGGGTCCCAAGAAGAATTCATAAAGTTCATAGCATTCGGATTGGGGAGTATACATGCCGTACATGCCTTCCATTAGGTCCTTGTAAGCTCTTGAATTAGCGATGGACCGGGGATGTCGAAAATAAGGACCAGGACAAGCAGCGTGTTGGTAACTTGGAAGACTAAGAAAGATTATTCCTAGACTATTTTGTGTATGTTGGGATGAGAACAGCAGAACAGCATAATATATTTTGTGTTGGGACAGGATCTTTGTTATACGCGTGTGGGGCAACAACGTGGAAGAACTGTAGCATAAGAAAATGTACAGGAGATCCTGGATCAGTCGCTCTACCCTTGCTACAATTACTCTAAAGACTAATGCTGTCCATTAAGGTTCAGACTCAGATGGCTCTTTATATTTACAAATATTTCGAACATGTTTGGAACCATCTTCCGTACGTTTCTTCCATCATTTCCGACACATGCAGGGGATCTGCTGAGGGTTCCAAAGAGTACTTGTTCTGTGAAGTCGCCCATTTGTAGGCGAAACGAGCTTCCAAAAACGCCACGGCTGACTCATTCAGAACACCCGTTTTGCCAGCATCCCATAAGGCTTGGTTCAAGATTATCGATAATCGTTGAGCATAGTAGTCACGGATCAGCCCATTCCAATGCTTTGCAGCATAGTCAATAGGACCTCCAGGAACACGTGTTGCATTCACCGTTACTGGATTCCACGTGGTGATCTGAACTCTTGCATTCCATTCGTAAAAGTGAGAACAGTCTTTGACATCATCAGGTGATACAGCAGCAGCTGAGCAATCACTGTCTTTTCCGGTACTACTCCACTGCCGAGCTGACTCTAACCATGGTGATAAAAGGAAGGCTTGGTGTGTCCCAACAAGATAATCCAAATCAAGCAATAATTGTAAGTAAACAGACCCCGTTCGTTGTAACAGATCTGCATCCAATGGATTCTTTGCCAGGGCATCCGAAAAGTTTAACGCCATTGGTTGTGACAGCTGGGCCAAAACTTCGCGACCGGTATCGATCAAGTCGTAGGTGAAAGGAGCTTGTTGGAAACTGAGCTGAGACTTGGGAGGAGCTACTTCTGCAGCCACTAAAAATTCCTTCCAAGCATTGTAGATATCACATAGAATGACTTCAGGTGTAAACCTATCCTTTTCGAATTGATTGGAGTCGCCAGGTTGAATGTGTGCTACACCTGTAAGATCTTGTACGCTCCCATCATTGGCGTAGCTGCTTCTAGCTAACAACTGCCATGCTTTTGTAACGTGGCCATACGACGCATGAGATGGCATCAAACCTCCATACCGTCGATATGCTCTTTCCACCAAGGCTGTTGCTACATCAGGAATGACTGTTTCATTAGGAAATACATACACCTGATCATACAGGAATTCATAGTACACGGGATTCTGATCGATTCCTTCGGGTGTAGCTCCTATTCCAGCCATGGAGGACGTAGATCTTTCCACAATGGGAATAATGGAAGCGATCCGCTTCAAGTCGCCCTTTAATCCATTCGTGTCCCCAAAGTTGTGAAGAGCTGACCAGATAAAGTCTGCACCAAAATAGCTTGCATTGTTCCATTTGGTCCATTCTCCCAGTCCTTTATAGGCCATATCAATGATGACAAAACGTCCTGGTGGTGTACTCTCGACAAATCCCCGTAACCAGCTTGCAGTAATATCGCTGTCATTCCAGCCATGAAAGGCAAACCCTTGAAAACTCCAGACTGCATCAGGATCGGTTCGATTTAATCCTGTAAAGGCTGCAACACCTCGCTGGTACCATAGTTCGTCTCGCGTTGGAGTAATGCTTTCATTGTCTAGACCTGCAGTATTGTCGTACAAACTCCTGTGTTCTATTGCACTGATTGCCACATTCTCTTCCCTGTCATGTTTTTCGTAGTTGTTGCCATCCAAAACACCACCACTGGCAGCTGCAGCACTGCTGTCGTCACCGCCATCGATGACAGGTATGTCGTCCAGTATCCATGGCGGAACGCCACCGTTCAAGTAGCCATCCAACTGATACCAGTGACTGATATAGTCCCTTCCAAAATCGTTTATCATTGTAGTCATCCAAAGATCTGCAATCTCGGTATAGAGTGGATCTGTAGAAATAAAGTTTTTTGGTTTGTATTTCGCTCGAGCGTGAGGTTTTGTTTGTTGTTGAATGAAAGCGAGTGGAACAAATACACCCAAACAGTAAAATACAATCAACCGAAAACTGTTATCAGAGTACTGTACCTACCAAGAGCGTCCAACCATCCCGTATCTTGCATTTTTTTCATGGTACTGTTGGGAAACAAATTGGCCAACTGGATCGGTACATTTCCTTGAAATCCGGGAAGCTTTGTTTACCAACAAAACAAGTTCAGTTCAATTATGATGAGATGATATGCGCAGCACAACAAGTAGTACATTGCCACAAAAGCACAACAACAACAACCCAAGAACAGCAACAACTTAACTTGTCCCACAATGTTTAATTCTCGTAACCGCGGTAAAATAATTTCTTTTTGCATCTTCCATTGTTTTTGCATCCACGATCTGGGCAATGGTCCCGCGATGTTGCTCCCGTACTCGTTCTGTCCTCGGGACCACGTTAAAAATGCTGGTCCATTGAACCAGGATCGAATCTCCATGTCACGTAATCCGCATTGTCGAAATACCTTGTACTGTATTTCTTCTTGTCCTGACAAGGCCAGAATATTGTTTATGCCCATCAAACTGGCCCAATCTAAAAACGCTTCCCATGATGTCGCATCGTACCATACCAAACTGTACGAGTGTGTACAGACGTTCATCAAGTACGACCAACGTAAACGTCGCTGTTTCCGTATCAATGGATTGCTTCGTGGCAAAGCTGGCCAGTCTGTGCTGGCAGTAGCAGTGTCAGCAGAGTCGGTCCTGTTACTAATTCTCATCATAGATAAACGCCGTACTCTACCTCCAATCCGATTCCATCCCAATGAGAAATTACAATAATATCGAAAGTAATATCCAAGACCGTACGATAGCTCGTTGACCGATGTTGCCATGATTGTCAGAGGCACGTCACGTGTTTTCTTTTCCATACAGAACCAGCCATACTGCTGGTTGCTTTCTGTAGTACTTGGATCTGGTGGCGAACAACTACAACCTGAACTCTTACTAGTTCTGGCACTGGTATTAGTATTAGTCGTCGTCGTAGTAGTAGTAGTAGACGGATCTTTGTCATGACACAATACAAAAACAAAGTGTTGATCGGCATCGTTCGGATCTGCTAGAACCCGACGTAACAGATTGTAAACAGCTGCAACGTCATCATCAGATTGTATATTGGTGCGGTTGAAGTTTTCATTATCTTCTTTGGTGGATGAAGCTACTCTTACTCTTGCAGAAGGTTTCCGATAAAGTGCGTCCTCGTACTGATGGTGCTGAACCAAAACAGAACCAAGGAAGGCTGGCAGTGGCAGTGGCAGTGGCAGTAGCAGTAACAGCAGCAGCAGAAACAAAAAAATAGAAATAATGGTCATGTTGGTGTTGACCCGTGTTTCTTCTTTTGGAAAAGCTGTAGGAGTAGGAGTACTCGGTAGCTAGTCGCTAGACTACTCGGTGTCGGATTTTAATTATATTATACGTTACACGTTGCTGTACTCGATACTCGAGTACTGTAATGACTGTAATGGCTCCGAATAGCTGCTGCTCTACCCTACTAGCTAGAGTAGAGATCGATTGATACTTGATACAAGTACAAAGAGAAAAGAGAGTAATGATTAATGATGAATGATTGAGGAGACGATAATACATGCTCTAGCTAGGGCAGGAATATGGATGTTCCATCAAGCAAAGATTAGATTACGTTTCATGTAAGGTCAGGTCAGCCTTACAGTTTAATTGTAAGGTTGACCTTACAGACGTATGGTTTCCTGTAAGGTTAGACCTACAATTAAACTGGAATGTCATGATTTAATGAAATGACCCATAACTCCGCCGCGGCGGAGTTATCGGTCATAACACAAGGGTTTCAGTTAACCTTACAAGAATTGAACTGTAGGTCTAACCTTACAAGAATTGAACTGTAGGTCTAACCTTACAAGAATCCGACGTAATGCAAACCCAGCCCACTAGTTTATTCCATAATATTTACTTTTACTCTAATAGTCTCCACACTAGCTTTTTACGTGTTATCAGACACCATGAGCCTCTAAAGCCGGCTACAGCCGGCTTCCACTGGAGTTAACAAGCCTACAGACACCACTGTAGCCCCTGTTGATGATGCCATGCGAGTCACCGGAGATCGGAGTTATCAGAGCCATCTCCAGTCGTGGCGAGGAGAATTCCTGCTGCATGCAAGAAGGGCACAGCTTCAGCAGGCAAGCCAGAAAGATCATGGTGAGCAACGTTGGTGTTGGCAGTCATGGTCTGGAACAGCAGCAACAGCAAAAGTTGAGTGTGTTAGTAAAGATGTACAATTGTCTGTCGGTGTATGATGGTGAGAGGTGGGGAGAACTTACTGTATTTGTTTTGTTCGTCTTGGGAGGATGTATGATTTGCTTAATATATGCGATATCCGATGTATCAAATTTATGCGAGGAGAAAAATAGTAATACTGTGAGGTGTTTGTTACTTTGGTCAAAAATTGTCTGCGGTGGAAATCTTCAAGAATTTTTTTGACTAACTGCATAATACTCGAGTAATGAGTACTGTGATCGTAATGATAAACAAGAAGATTCAGGGGAGATTTGTGGCCAGTCATCTAAAAAAAAAGATAGTCATCTCAAAAGAAAGATAGAAAAGTTTCTGGACGGGTGGGCAAGAGGGGTGTAAATAAAATCCATTGTAATATCAAGAAGAAATTTGTAAAGTAAAGTTACCAATCGATAGGGAAGGGATATTTTTCGGAACAGTTTGCAAGGTGGGGTGCACAATGAATCCTGTTCGTATTCATGGTATTTTTGTACTATCAGGTAGACTAGGTGGTGACTGAAAATGGAAACTGTGTTAGTGGAGACCAATCAAAACTTTAGGCATAATAAGAGTTCTTGCCCGTTGCAAAATACACTTTGGACCACGTGCACAGGTGAATAAAATCTGGCCATTATGACCACTATGGGCACTTGTACGGTACTCTCTTTCTCTGGATCACGTGAACTCAAAGACAAGGTACTGTACAGTAATTGTCCACAAGGCAGCAGCGTACCATAGCAGTACCTTGTACCTGGTACCTTGTACGTAGCTTACCTTGTTACGAGTACTGTGATCATACCCACCTACAGTATTATTGCTGGCTTGTTGTGCACGGAGAGAAAACTCTTATTATGTACCTGGTACCACCTACAGTAGTACAAAATTACAATAAATAATAACATCACGATTCATTGTGCAACTCCGATGTTGGACATTTTTGGTTCTTGGAAATGGTACCTCGTACCGTATGGTAACATATTATTATCATCCCTTCCCACCGTGCTGCTTGGCAACTTTTTTGACAAGATTCTTCATGATATTACACCGTTATCTACTTTGTACCCTTACCTGGTACCTACCATCTCTTGCACACGTGTGTCGAAAAACTTTTTAATCTTTTCTTTTGAGATGTGACTCTGGTCGAGGAAAATAGAGCTATGGTGCCAGTGGTACCAGGTTAGTACTACTGGTAATTGGACTTCCAAACTACTCGAGTACCACCTACTTCAGTATTATTCATTTATTTGAACTCCCGCACCTTGATTCGACAACGTGCAACACACTCTCGTAAATTTCATCTGAAATTATTTCGTTTCGAAGCTCTCATCAATTCAAAATCTATCTCTAGAACTTATCCTCCACTGCTACCTAATAATATGAACTTTACGAAAGCAGTTGCCGAGGCATTGGCCTCTCAAATTGATGAAATGGATGTCACCCAGTTGCAGTCCAAGATGGATGTCTTGGAAACTTTGCGTGGTGACATGCTCGATGCTTGGTCGAATTACGCTGACGATGAAGACTTGGACTCACCTTCCGACTTTGACTCACTTTCCGACTTTATTGTCCTGGAAGGTTTGCTGGCCGACGTTAAAGAGGCGCTTGCGTTGTTGTCGATAAAGATGCTTATGGCTAACCCAGATACTCGTACTCAGTACTTTTGTACAATGGTAGGGGCCTTGTTTCGCAAAGATCCCAATGATGCGAAAGCCATTGCCGATGATATGGAAGTTCTAGGAATGAAGATTAATACCTGCGAAAAACTAATCTCGGGTATTGATGACCACAGAGAGTATCTGTTTGAAAGTGTTGATGACGCTGAAGCTGAGATTGGCAAGCTTGACGGACTAAAGTCGTTCCTTGAGGCGTATGTAATCGAGATGACGGCTTTGTTGGCGGTTTTGCAGGAAGATGAAAATCAAGTGCAACAATTGCAGGAAAATTGTGATAAAGCTAATGTTGCTCTTCTCGTTCTGCAAATTAACTACATGATGAAGTGGAATGCGCCCTTTGCAGACGAAGACTCGAACGATGAGAGCAATGAGGAGATCCCCTGAATAAGAAACCAAGGGAAAGGTACCGAGAACTATTCGCGAATTTGTGAAGATCCGAGTGCTTGTGTTGAGATCTACTGTGTTGAGATCCCAACATTTGTGCTGAGATCAGTTCGTGCATGTTGAGATCCATTAGTTGTGTTGCGATCCGAACATGTTCGTAGATTTGTAGAGCCATAATTGTGGTCTATAATTATTATTAATTATCTTTATTAAAAAATATGGTTATTACCATTATCTCCTTGAGTGCTCGCTGTAGCTGCCTGCACCTGATTAGCTAAGGAAGTATATAATTTTTGCAGTTCTTAACAACTGATTGCTGACCATTAGGGATGGAAGGGATTGAAAATTTGTGAAAACTAAAGGTGTTACTGCATTTGTTTGATTTCTTTTTGTGTTAGTGCTGCTTCAGGGGTGTGTGCATGTAATGCCATTTCATCAAAAGTTCTTTCACCCGTCCAGCCCCTTCCAGAGGTGTTTCTGTTCTACGAGCCAAGAGCAAGTGCAACCAATCATCGGCAATGTCTTCATCTGTTTGAGGTTTGCCAACCACCATTTGATCGTAGGCAATTTCTGGAACGGGACAGGTGGTAAAAAAACACGGCACAGTATATCGTATCCCAGATGTAACGGTTTCTACCTCGTGCATGTTCTCCCATCCGGAAGAAAAAATGACAGCTGCACCACGCATTGGATGGAACGGAGTTAGTTCCCGACCTGCTCTCCGAATTTCCTCGGCTAGTGTCTCGTAGGATTCATATTTGTCATCATCATCATCATCATCATCATCATCATCATCATCATAATTGTTATGGTTGTCATCTCTTTGCTTGTTGCTGCTCTTGGGTGCTGGATCATTAAAGACAAAGTCACCACCCTCAAAATCTTCGCCCTGTGTACTGAGATAGAGTACGCAGGAGTAATGATACCCCGCGTGTGTAGCCTCGTCGGTGTGCAGTGTAACAAAATCTCCCTCACCACCGCCCCCACCCTGTTGCGTCGTACCGGCCACGTATTTGCGCGAGTAGGCCTGCAATGGAAGAATAGACGACAGTGGCAAACCGTATTCGTGTGCAATAGTTCTACGAACGCGTTCAATGAGTCTCGAAAATTGTAATATCGTTTCGGTGGGAGTTTTCTTGAGTTCGTTAAAGGAAAAGGAGCCAAGTTCCGGAAATATTGTAAAGCTCGATTCGGCATGGGATGCAAAGGTTGGAAAGATGTTGCGACTGCAGGCATCGCAGCAGTGTCCATCTTCACAACGACGTCCCTCCATTAACGGTAGATCCTTGTGAGCCGCATCATCAAATATGTAGTTCATCCGACGAGCTGCACCTTCTTGATCATCGTCGTCGTTCTTTGGTTGCATGCAGGTAACATTTTTGGATATCTTTTCCCGTCGCAACAAATGTTGAAAATCGGCATTAAAAATATGGTGCAACATTCTGGGCACGTCAGCCGGAAGAGGTCGATCTTCTGCCTCGGCCCGATCTACGGCTTTGACGACGGTCCAAAAGGCAGCATCGGTAGTTTCTTCGTCCAACTGTACCACACCGGTATCAAGCAACGAGGATACCTTGAGGGCATTCATTTCTGCTACGGCCGCACGGAGTTCTTCTTTTTTTGCAGCAACGTCTTTTTCATCATTGATGGCTGTAGTAGTAGTAGAAGTGGCAAGTGTAGTAGCAGGTGTAGTGGCAGGTGTAGTAGTGGCAGTGGCAGTAGTGGCAGTAAATTTTTCGTCACGTTCCATTTTTCCCTGGCCTTTGATTTGCAATAAAGTTCGATCAATGCCTTTTTTGAATTCTTCTACTTCCATTAATGACAAAGATCCTGGACCATATTGAAGCCGTTTTTCCAAAGTTGAAAGAATGAGTTGCACATCATCATTGTCCTGTACTAATGATTCAGATTCGTCGTTAATGTTCTTTACTTTTGGTTGTATTTGTGCTTTTTCCAACGATACCGCCGTCATTAAAGACAGTGATGATGATGGTGATGACAAACATGATGTTGATGATTTTGATGGTATCCTAACAACCACGGAAAAACCATAAACCACAACATGCTGCACTATCATGATCATCATCATGAACATCGTCATGATCGTTGTCAGCCTGAACTGTCTTTCAGACGTCGCGCAAATGTCATAAACACACATGATGGAAACTGAAATAAAATAAAATAAAATAATGAAGCTGCAAAAATGTACGGTAAGTAGTACCGCTAGCGAAATGACTCGTACTGCCGGTACGTACCTGGTACGTATATAGCGAGGGGCTCCAGAACTGGCGCTGGCGCCAGAACTGGCGCCAGAACTGGCGCCAGAACTGGCGCCAGAACTGGCGCTGGCTCCAGAACTAGCGCCAGAACTGGCGCTGGCTCCAGAACTGGCTCCAGAACTGGCTCCAGAACTGGCTCCAGAACTGGCGCTGGCTCCAGAACTGGCTCCAGAACTGGCGCTGGCTCCACAACTGGCTCCACAACTGGCGCCAGAACTGGCGCTGGCTCCAGAACTGGCGCCAGAACTGGCGCTGGCTCCAGAACTGGCTCCAGAACTGGCGCTGGCTCCAGAACTGGCTCCAGAACTGGCGCTGGCTCCAGAACTGGCGCCAGAACTGGCGCCAGAACTGGCGCTGGCTCCAGAACTGGCG
>Ga0210036_1003349_pt1 | contig 15819 bp, 12 predicted proteins | sample CryGeymeta201515_FD_185469 | JGI IMG/M metagenome (GOLD analysis project Ga0210036, IMG submission 185469) | Groundwater microbial communities from Crystal Geyser aquifers in Utah, USA - Crystal Geyser metaG 2015-15 (SPAdes) (version 2) | ecosystem: Environmental > Aquatic > Deep subsurface >...
TTTTATTTTGGTTAAAGAAAAAAGTACACCTTTTTCACCGTTTAGGGTTAGAATTAGTACACCTTTTTCACTGGTACACCAAAAAAGTACACCCAAGTACACCTTTTTCACTGGCCCCAATCGTCGGTCATTCAGTGGCACAACAAGCGGATGGATCTGTTCTGTTCTCTTCTGTCGTTTTCATTATTCTGGTTGTTTAGCTTCCCTTATAAAATCAGAAAGTTTTGACCGTAGTTGAACCGAAAGCACTGTCTTGTTTCACCACGATGAGCGGCACTAACAACAACTGTGATGATTGGAGCGGGATGCCGCCACCTCCTCCAAGCCGATCTACAACTATCCAATTTTCTTCTTCGATTTACAACAACCGCCTCAGCAACGACCAACGTTATTCCATGATGCCTCCTCCCCCTCGAAATCCACATCCACAGCCAGTTAACCGGCATTCAACTTATTCAACTCATCATCCGATGTATCAGAGGAATGACCATAGCAATCGTTCTGGGTGTCGAGATCAAGATACACGGCAACATCAGCAGACTCATGATGCCCCAAGACAGTCATACAGCCTCAGTGGTAATCAACATTTTGGGAACCACGACAGCAATCAGTATAGCTGGAAGCGCCGTCAAGATGACAGCAATGGTCAGTACCAAAATCATAAGCGAATCCGTTTCTCTTCTTCCCCCGGCTTTCAGAATGATCGAAATCAGAGCACAAGCCGAAGCAATACGAGCAGCAGCAGCAGCAGCGATGGCGGCGGCGGCCATTACGTGGAAAAATTTCCACCAATTGCCAGATTGGAACAACCCAAACAGAAAATGGGACAATACCGAGACCAACGGTTGAACAAGAAACCAAATCCGCTAGAAATAGCGGATCTCCCGAACGACAGCGGCGACGAGCATACAGGACAACTCCAGCTTGTCAAAGACAAAACCAACGGCGAATCGACGCACATTATCTTTTGCATTGATTTCTCAAGTTCCATGAACATGACGGATGTTAAGAGCACGACAGGTTCTATTTCGCGATGGGATGCCGTCTTTGAATGCATCAAGACCTTTCTCGAGGATCAAGTGCAACAGAAAGGAACAAAGAAAAACAACCAGGAACGGAACAACGGCGACGAAAGTGTGCCTGTTTTCGACATGGCCATGGTGTCCGTGGTTATTTTTAACGAGAATGCCACAACTTTGTTGAATCGCATGCCCTTATTGGGCGACGGCCGCAAAGTCCGAAATGCTCTGGATGCCGCACAGAAAAATTACACACCAAAGGGTGGCACTTTTTTTGCCAAGGGATTAGAACAAGCCAAACAGATTGCGTTCAGCAACAATACAGCACAAAAAGACAACGTGGCTCTAGTCTTCTTGTCCGATGGCCGTCCGGCCGATTTGACTGGTAGCCCGCCTAATGGTCAAAATAAACCCATGCCGACTACTTATCGTCGGAATGGAAAGAAGTATCCTGCGGTGGGTGAACACATTCAAGCTATGAAAGAACAACATGAAGATCGTTTCTCATTTCACTTGATTTGTCTGTACAGTCAAGGAAAACCGGTGCGTAGGAATATGTGCGATGCCTGAAAATGTCTTTGTGCTTATGCTGTGGCTCGCTTGAATTCTGTAACTAGTCTACTATCTGTTCTTTTCATGTCTCCAACCATATCACTAACTCGGATCTTTCAGTGGCTCAAGTATCTTGCAGATCATTATGGTGGAACGTTTTATGAACCAGACCTCAGCTTGGATGAAGATGACTCTGTCAAGCAAAACACATCGAATCAGCCAGGACATGCAAATGTCAGCGCCGCCGACTACTACGACGATATTGACGATGATGAAGTTGTCGAGATGGCGGTTAAGTCCCAAGGAACGCTGTTGCGAGAGCGACATGATCGTGCGTTAGCCGCGGGAGCCGTGTACTCATTAACCAATACAACAACAGCTGGATCGTCCATGCGGTCGACTTTTCAATCCATTTCTTCCTCTGTGACGGCAATGCGTCATGCTGGCAGCAGACTTCAAGAGCGACAAGGAGTGGTCATCCAGGACAGCGCTCCCCTACTCCAGTACACAGCTACTCGCATGGTTTTGGATGCCACACGTACCAAGTTTGTTGTTCCTGCGGGTGAAAAGCCACATGGAAGACTTGTTAGTGTTTCCATGCACCCTTTTGCACAAGGTGGATTACGAAATGTGTATCGGATGAAACAGCCTGGTGCTTACCGTCAGGTGGCAAAAGAAAGTCGATATGATATTCGATACCAGGAACGATTGCAATTTCATATTGAGACATCCAAATGCCAAGTTCGGGCCGCTGAATATGTCAAACAGTTCAACAAATTAGTGAACACTACGAAATTGAAAGAAGCGCGACTTCCGTGTCTTGAAATGCTGCGGGCCGAGGTGTTTCGTCTAAAAGACTCGTCGGCCCCTGGCGGCTTCCGATACTTGGCGGTGGAAGCAGAGCTGAAGGGAGATTTCTACGAAAAATGGAACAGCAACAATGGTTATGTGAACCCGTCCGATTCTATACAGTGCCAAGCTGCTCAAGCATTCAGGTACGTTTTGATTTTGATTTTTGTTGTGTTTTGGTTTGGTTTGTTCCATTCTGTCGTCCTTCGGATCTCCTGACCTTTCTTTGTTTTGGGTAAGTACAGTCACTTTTCCTACGAGCGCAGCAAACGAAAAGAGATGGTTGTTGATATCCAAGGATCATTTTATAAGCACGTGTCTTTATGCAAATACACTGATCCGCAATTGCATTCGCAAGAGAAAGAATTCGGAAGAGCCGATAGAGGAACATTGGGTTTTAGTGACTTTTTCAAGAGTCATCATTGCAATTTTATTTGCAAAAAACTTCACTTGACGGTCCGATCCACCTTGACTTCTGGTCAAGTCGAGTAATAAAAAAATCACTGGTTCCAAGTTTCCCCAGCTCAGGCTCAGTATGATCAATTTTTCTACACCCGGAAGATTGTGACATAAAAACCCAATCTGACTTGAACGCAACACTTTGAAGGTCTCTGATATCACACAACATAGTTGCAGGAATGCTCGGTTTACTGCTTTAATTTTGTTCCTATTGGTATTTTTCAGCATCCTTCGTCCCAACGCCAATTCCACACTTCGCAAACGAGGTCTCCACCGAAATAAAATATTAAGTTTAGCTCGTGACTTGCCGGCGCTAAAAATCTTGCGCGCAGCAGCATTGGTCGTGGCTTAAGTACCATCATTCATCTTTTTGACTCTACTTATTACATTAGCTATAGCATCACAGCTCCAGCTCCATCAACAGCCATAACTAGACCTACTAGCTGGTAGAAAGAAAGACAATGGCGGAACTTGACGTTGGCAGGTTTTTTACGCGGTTGGAGAAGCTTTATAAGCATTTCAAGAAACATCGGTATGTAGCTAATAATAGAATGAAAAAAGGGAGAGAACATGATCGACTATTAGCAATATTTTGTATTCATCATGCCTCGCAGTCATTTGTCATATCGTACCTACATTCATTTGCTTCGCTCGAACTTAACTTGGCTACTGTACGATCTAACTTTTCCACAGAGAAACGCCAATCTGGCACAGTGCTCATTGTTTGGCACTGCATCGCGGTCCACTAAACGATGAAGAACCCTATCTGAAGAGCGTCGTTTTGCATCAGTGGCTGTTCGGGTACGAGTTACCGGACACGATCATCATGTTGACCCAAGACGGACACGTTTGGATTTTGGCTGCCAAGAAGAAATGTGAATTCATCAAGGCAGCCGCCGATAACATCTCAGAAGGATCATCCATTCAGGAAATACATCTCCTGTTGCGGAACAAGGAGGACAACAATGCCGAAAATTACGAAACCCTCTGGAAGGAAGCGGGCATCCCGACCAACGGCGAAAGTGGTAAGGCCATGCCGATTGCAGTCATCGTCAAGGAAGAAGCTAATAACAAAGCAAGTGGGGGGATCTTGGGACCTTGGGAAGCAAAATTAGAAGAAGCCAAGGATGCCAAGAGGATTGAAATTGTAGACGCAGCACCTGGCTTGGCTTCGGTGATGTCCGTCAAAGATGACAACGAGCAGGATTTGATGAAGAAATCGAGCGTGTTATCCAACAAAGTAATGAAGCACGGATATGTCAAGAAGATGGAGGAAGTTATTGACGCCGAGGAGGCCATCACTCACGAACAGCTGGCTGCGCATGTGGAAGCAATTCTGGAAGATCCTACCAAAATCAACCTGAAAGTACCGGCGGAGGAGGTCCAATCCTGCTACTATCCCATCATCCAGTCCGGGGGAAAGTACGATTTGCGAATTTCGGCCCAGTCTACATCAGATTCCTTGTCGCACGACGTCATTATAGTGTCGTTAGGAGCAAGGTATCGCATGTATTGCAGCAACATTGCTCGTACCTTTCTGGTCGATCCACCCAAACAGGTGTCCGCTACGTACGAAGTATTGTTGGAAGTGCAAGAGGCTTGTATGTCAGCTATGCGCCCGGGAAAGCCTCTTAAATCTGTTTACAAAGCGGCTGTGGCCTATCTGAAGCAAAAGAGTGGATTTGAGCACTTGGCGGAAAAACTGCCCAAGAATTTGGGTTTTGCGATGGGATTGGACTTCCGTGAGTCCTCTCTACTCCTCACGGCCAAGAACCAGATTGCTTTCAAAAAGGGTATGGTATTCTGCCTTTCGGTGGGATTTCAGGATGTCGAGTTGTCAGAGAGCGATCGTGCCGCGACGCCTGAAAAAAGCTCGGTATGTCATTTTCTTGTGCACAAGCTGCTGCTCTTTTCGTTGTCACATTTCTGCTTTGCTTACTCCTTTGTTCAAAAATATTCAAATCGCGCGTGCAACAGATTAAGAAATGCTCGAAGTATTCCCTTCTCCTTTCTGATATGGTCGCCATTACTGATGGTCGTGCTCCAGATGTTTTGACGAAAATGGGCAAGGGCTTGACTGATGTCGCTTACAACATCAACGATGCAGAAGATGATGGCGAAGATGACGATGATGACGAGGTGGACGCTCCAGAGGCTCCTGATGGAGACGCTGCCATGGCTAGACAAATGGCAGAGGAAGCGAATGCCGTAGGTCGAAAGTCATCGCGTTTGGCGAAGAAAGACACAGCCCAGATGGATGTGGCGGAAGGTGCCGCCGAGCGCGAGCGCCGACAAATGAAGCTAATGGTACGACGCAATGAAGAACGATTGCGCGAATTGGCAAGACAAAAGTCCAAGACTAGAGGCAAGACAGGCGAGCAAGAAGCCGAGGAGCTTGTTGCCTATAAACGCCCGAAGGATTATCCTGATTCGGTACAGCCAAATCAAGTCAAGGTAGACATGGCCAACCAGTGCGTCATTCTCCCTATTTGTGGAGTGCCGGTGCCCTTTCACATTAGCACCATCAAGAATGTGGTGTTGCCAGATCCCGATATTACGGATAATGCAACTCTTCTTCGTCTTAACTTCTATTCAGCGGGTCAAGCTATCGGAAAGGACGCCCCAGCTAACATGGCCAAACTCGTCGCCAAGTATGCGCCGTATACGTCCTTTATTCGTGAAATGACTTTTCGCAGTATCGACGGCCATAATCTCACACTGGTAAGTAATTACTTGTGCTCGACATCATTTTCTGTTGGCATGCCCAAATCTCATATATTTTGTGTTCCTCTTTCTCCTGGTGAACAGGCCTACCGTCAAATTTCCGAGCTACGGAAGCGAGCTCGCGCCAGGGAGATAAAGGAGATGGAAGAGGCTACCCTTGTCGAACAACCTAAGCTTGTTAGAATCAAAAACGAACGTGTTTCTCGGTTGTCGGATTTATCGATGCGTCCAGTCTTCGGGGGTCGGAAGACACAAGGAAACTTGGAGGCCCACACGAATGGTTTGCGTTTCATTTCGACTCGCGGTGAAGTTGTAGACATAATGTACAGCAATATCAAGTACGCCATTTTCCAACCTTGCGAGAACGAGATTATGGTGTTGATCCACTTTCATCTGAAGCATCCAATTATGGTCGGTAAAAAGAAACACGTGGACATTCAGTATTTTACCGAGGTGATCGATGCCAGCCAGGCTGTCGACAACTCGAGACGTAGCATGTATGACCCCGATGAAATGGACGACGAACAGAGAGAACGCCAGCTTCGAAAACGATTGAATCAAGCTTTCAAGGAATTCTGCAAAAAGGTCGACGCTGTCGCGAAGAGACACGGACACGAAGTCGAGTTTGACATCCCCTACCGTGATCTTGGCTTTACCGGGAACCCTCATCGCGAAATGGTCCCCATTATGCCGACATTGAATTGCTTGGTGAATTTAACGGAAACGCCTTTTTTCGTGGTGGATTTGCAGGACGTGGATCATGTGCATTTGGAGCGTGTTACCTACATGAGTAAGGCGTTCGATATGGTGCTAGTCAACAAGGACTTTACGAAACAGCCTTGGCGTATTGATATGATCCCCAACGGCGACAAAGATTCGATCTGCGAATGGTTGACTGACATGGAAATAACCTACACGGAAGGTCCAATGAATTTGAACTGGAAACAAATCATGAACACTGTGAAGGACGACGATCGGTTTTACGAAAACACGGAAGAGGACGAAGTGACCGAAAAAGAGGCCGGTTGGGAGTTTCTTCGTCTCTACGGCAGGGATGATGCCGAAGAAGAAGGAGATGACTCGGAAGATTCTGAATTTGGAGACGGTTCAGGCGTTGAAGACGAGGAGGAGGAGGAAGAAGAATTGTCTGACATTGACTCGGAAGAAGATGATGAATCTGACTTTGATGCCGACGAAGAATTAGAGGAGCAGGGCATGGACTGGGAAGACATGGAAAAGGAAGCTGCCCTCGATGATCGACGGAAGCGGATATCTGGGGAATTGGAGGACACAAATAATGATCGCGCCGGAAGACGGGGGAGCAAGAAAGGAAGTCGCGGGGCTCATCCCCCCCGCAAGCGCCGACGTTAGACACAGCTAGCTTGACTTGGCGTGTGCCGAGACTAGAAAATATATCATGTCGTGTCTCAGATGAGCTATACATACTAGCTACGTGGCGGATTGCAGATACGTAGATTCGCAGTACCATAGTCTAGTAAACTTCTAAAACGATGCATCAACAACACTATTAATATGCGACGTAATCCCACCGGACAAACGATTCAAATCCAATTCCAGCATGAAAGAGAGGGCTTTTCATGTTTAGCACACACATTTTTAGTTCTTATTAGTCGTAGAACACTCTACTAGTAGTAGTAGTAACTGCTAGAGACTAGTACTAGCTAGCTAGTAGTAGTACTAGTAGCATGTGAAGGCGTGTGCACTGTAGCTAAGGTGGAGACCAACGGAAACAGTCCTGTGTCAATTCGTGATTAGATAAGAAAATTCCGCGAGCAACAATTTTGGTACTTAGAACGCCAAGGATAGTATGTATGTCACAGCCAAAATTGACGAACCACTGTCGGATGCAACATCTTTTCGTCCTCAATGACTAAAGAGACTAGGTAGACCTATCTTGTACATTTTTAAATTGGGTGGTCATAGAGTAGCCTTCTGCAGGCAACTTAAACTTCGTTGAGAACAACAGGAGAATGAACCAAGCCACTGCCGCAATGAGACGAATCTTTCTTTGTTGCACTGTGCTTCTTCTTTCTAGGTCTGATGCTGTCAGCGCTGACGGCACGACAACTCGAGGATTGGCTGCGCAGAGACGAGAGAATCAGATCAGTGCGCGCATTGTGGGTGGCAATACTGCAAGGAGCGGCAGATATCCTTACGCCCAGATATCCCTCGCCACTGCTCAGGGGCTTCATCAGTGTGGAGGGAGCTTAATCGCACCCGACGTTATCCTTACAGCTGGACACTGTCACAGCTTTTTTACCCAGATCCGTGTCAATATATACAATGTCAAATCTGAAACAGAGTCTTACGAAGTTTACAACGCCCAACGGATGCACTTTCATCCTCTATTTGATGAGCTCTGGTTTCGCTACGATTTTCTGCTGCTGAAATTGGATCGTCCCGTCACTGTCATAGATCCCGTCCGCTTGAATGACGACAATAACTTTCCCACGATTGGATATCCCTTGACTGTAGTAGGTTGGGGGTTGACGGATCCAGACGATCTTGCAGCCTATCCTGAAGTTCTCAAAGAGGTCGAAGTGAGCTACATTTCAAATGAAATGTGTGAGACTACACAGAGTAAAGGTGCACGTCTGTACAACGGGTACATCTTTAACGACATGATGTGTGCCATGGAGGACGGAAAGGATGCCTGCAGCGGGGATAGGTAAGTTTCACATGTTATTTTATATTCGTTTGTCAATGCTGTTTCCTTGCTCATTTAGTTTTACGTTATTTTTCATTGTTTATAGTGGGGCGCCCTTGATTCGACGAGGCTCCACGTACGAAGAAGACGTCGTAGTAGCTGTGGTATCCTGGGGAAATGGTTGTGCGACAGATTATCCCGGTGTATACGCTCGTATTTCGTATCAGTACGATTGGATTAAGGAAGTTGTCTGTGCCATTTCTGTGGACCCGCCCTCGTATTTCGATTGCATTATCCCTACTAGCGGGAACATCAATAATAATATCGACAACAACCACAACAACATCAACAACAATCAGAACCACAACATCCAGAGTGAAACCGTTGAGCCTCCAGTTATTGAAGATCACGTAGACGGTGACATTGAAGACCCCATTCGGGTTCCAGGTGGGTATGTTCCTATCAAAGTCGAAATTCAACTGGATCAGCGAAGCAAGGAAACGGGTTGGGCGCTCGTCGCGAATAATGGAACTGTTGTTGAGGAGGTTAAAGCTGGAACTTACACAACTCCATATGACCTAGTGGAGAAGACTCTTGTATTACCTGCGTCATCACAGTTTACCTTTGTCATAACAGATTCTGATGGTAATGGTATCTGTTGCGATTTTGGTGGCGGATGGTTTCAAGTCTCGACCCTCTTGGCTGACAATTCGGCGCGTCCGCTTGTAAGAGGCTATGGTACCTTTTTGTTGTCATCTACAAATGTTTTTGTGACCCCACTTGACAACACTCCAGTGTTGGGCCTCAAAGGGCAAGGACAATCTCAGTTGGAGGGAGTCCCTCCTTGCACAACAATTGGCAGAGTTGGAAATTCCAGTGACGGCGGTATACCAGGTTGCCTCGACAATGTACTTGAAATCAATCATCAACAGACGAGCTCTTCGAGCACTGTCTCTACTCGCTCGCTAGCGCTGGGAACAAGCCTTTTCCTGATTGCTCTGTTGAGGTGATAATTTCATCCGTCCACGGTTTGCGCTCGACTTTCGCAACCAACGCTATCTACCGAATAGAGCCCAGCAACGATTCCTTTTAGGCAACAACAGCCAGTTTCATGCATCTGCGCCTATTTTTTTTCTTCAGAACGGTTATTTGCTTTGCTAGTACACACGCATTTTGCGGCCTATGCAAGAGAAATGCTATCCTGTCGTTCGTTTTGACAGAAGCCTTGTGCAGCAAAGTTTTTTAGATGAAATATAATCGAAAGCGTTCTAGAAATCGTAATGCTATTCTCTTCTGTAGCAGCGTCATTGCTGTGACTGAATGATGCCGGAATTGCTATCATATGCTGAAGCTAAATTAGACCATCGTGTCGTTGTCCAAATCAAGTTTAATTTTTGATCCATCTTTGATCCCCATCTCTTTGACAGTCTTTCCTTTTGATAGCTCCTTACCACAAAATTTGAATATTCTGCCTCCTGTAGCACCATCTACGTCAATCTCTTTTTCCGCCATGGTTGTGATCAAATTACTCATGTCGGATGAAAGTTTGACTTGCAACTTGTGAGTGTTGCCATTGGGCATTTCTACAACGATAGTGATACATTTTGGTTCCAAAAAGAGCTCCGAGCCGTCCTGCATGGCGTGGCCGTGAGCGATCACGTCGTCGCCCACGAGATCTCTACCATTCATTATCAACTGTTGGTTGTCGGCCGGCATACGAGTGTCCTTTTGCAATTGTTCTTTGATGTCGCGCAGCGTATCATTGTGAAGATCCACCATTAGCTTGATTTTCTTTTTATCTAATGTAGTGACTGTGATGGGTACCTTGGTAAACACTTCAACGTGTATCGTGGTTCCATCAAGAATCCCCATAAATTTGACAATCTTTTTCTCCGGCAGTTCGTTGCCATTGACCTTTAGCACTTGTTTTTCAACGGGCATGTCCGCTTTTGTAGTAATTTTGCGTTTGATACTGGCGCTTGAATCAAATGCTGGCATGAGCTTTAACTCGTGACATTCCCCATCTGGCATTCTTACGTTGACAAGGATCCACTTGGGGTCCAAATCCAAGTCGAAGCCTTGTTTGATCCCGTAAAATGCAGCGAGTTTGTCATCGAGTTGGTATTCCAGGCCCGTATATTTACCGGAAAGCACTTGTCGTGCGACTGGCATTCCCGTTTTAGACTCTAGTTGTTTCTTGATATCACCAAGTGATTCTTTTGTGGGGTCCACCATGATTTTAATTTGCTTGCCATCCATAGTATGCACTTGAATAGGGACCTTATTGTCAATCTTTTTTGCTGCGGAGGGCTGCTTTTTCTTCTTGGATGCTGCACTGGATACAGCAGATTTTCTCTGCGGACTCTTGGCTGCTGTACTTTTCTCTTCATTCGCTTGTGGCCTTCTTGAAGCTCGGTCTTTGCCGCTGCCCTGTGCTGGATCGTCATTACTTTTTTCATCATCATTTTCTTCGTTGTCATCCTCCTCCTCCTCATTATCGTCCTCTTTCTCTTCTTCAGCATCCTTGCATTTCGTCCTCTGATTAATTGGTTCTTCATTCGGCGGCTGAGCGTCGTTCTTGACTTTTTCATAGGGAGAAGGCATTCTTATTTCTTTGGCTTCTTTTTTAGAAAGCATTCGTCCTGTTCCTCTTCCACCATCATTTCCAGGCATCTTTGCTTTCACTTTGGGCTTGACTGTGCGAGGTAGATCATCTTCATCCTCTTTAGCTACTTTCTTCTTCTTCTTTCTGATGGGAACAGGTTTGGGCTTTGGTTTTGGTTTGGGACCATCATGCGTTGCTGTAACCGTAATTGTTTGAAGGAGGAGCTCTTTTTCTTTCTCTTCAATGACAAGTAGTGGTGGTGATGGAGGAGGAGCAGTGGAAATGACAGTTTCTTCCTTGAAGGGACTAGGAGCACACTTTTTGCCTGGAGGCGTTCTCGGCTTTCCGACTCCTGTACTGGATGCAGGCGATGACTCGGCTGGTTTCGGCTTGAAAGCTTCTAGGTCTTCTTCTGGGTCTTCCTCGTCAAGTTTTGCAATTTCCAATGCTTTATCCGCAATTTTCTTGACGCCCAAATCAGCCATGATGGCACAGAACATTTTCAACTTATCATGATAGTTGTCGATTTCCTCGAGCAGTTGCTTATCGGCAACATGTTGCAGCACATCTTCTTTCATCTGGCCCAACGAAACATCCGTTTCTGCTAGATCTCCATAGGATGTAAATCCCTCTCGAATCAAAATGGCACCCATGTGATAATTTGTGTATTGCACTTTATCACTGAGATTACCAGGCAAAAGCCTCTGGAGTCCCTCGCTAACTACCTGCAATGCAGCCTTTAACTCGTTCAGACGCATCCGAGCCTTGACAGAGGAGTTGTCAGCGGAAAGGCTACCATTATCCAAGCATGACTGCACCTTGGCTTCGGCAGTTACCAATTTGTTCACGTGTTTTTGGAACTTTTCGTACGCATCTTCGGCTTTGATCGAGCCTGCTTGCTCCAAAAATGTAAAAACAACCTCCAAAAAGGATATCTTCCATTTCGAAAAGAGAGCCTTTGAGGTAACATTGTCCAAGCCTGCCAATCTATTCCTCAAGTCAGGATCATCCTTGAATATGTTGGTCGTTTCTGCGGGCATGATCGGAGGAGTTGACTGTCGGAATCTTTGGATGAATTAATGGAGGGTTTTGCCGGAAGGAAACATTGCAATGACTGTTACTACTATTTATTTCTACCAGGTACTACGATTATGGTACAACCGCAATGCACAGCGCAAACTCTTGCTTGACTTTACTACTACTAGTAGTAGCCTACTACTAGTAGTAAGCATTGAAGAGTACTGCGTCATAGTGGTTATAGCAATTGAATACTGGTAAGGCTAAAAAAACTTTTCAACCAACGCCCTTTATATCACTTTGTTTACGGTAGATACCTGGTATTAGTAGTAGTCTAGTGTCTACTATGGTAGTATTGTGTGGTACCTGGTACCTGGTACCAGGTACAGTAGACTCGGATGGCTGGATGTGGGGTCATTATAAAAAAAATTTAATACTACCAGGTACTGTACCATAGACTACTCGACTACTAGCTACCTAGTAGTACCAGGTACTGTACCAGGTACATAATATTATTATTATTGCGAATGTTTTGCCATTATCGATTATCGACATCCAGTCGTGGAAAAATATACTGTTTGTACTCGGAGTATTATTACAGCCAGAAGATACTTTGCTAGTATCTTTACTGGTACGTAACAGGAAATGCTTGTTTTAAACATTGTTTTACAGTGACGACATTAGCAATATACTCTCACGATGTTTGTAGAAGCCCTCTTGAGATGTTTGTACTACGGAGTACCAGGTAGTAGATTGGTCGCACGAATTTTTACTAGTAACACGAAATGTTTGTTTTCATTTTTTTACAGTAACATAGGTATAGTGGCGAATTTTCTTAGTGCCTTCTTGCGCGTCGTCGAGTTCCACGAGGAGTTGACCGTGATCCGTCGTCTGTCATGGTCTCAAACGTGGATGAACCAATGCTATAACTGGCCCCGTCAACAGTTCTACAATATGATTCATCGTCGTCATCCGAATAATCGTCTTCGCCATGGGCGAGCGTACAGTTGATGATTTGCTCTACCAGAGGTTTAGATCCCATCATTTGCTCCATCAGACTTTGCGATGCGACTGGTGCTTTCTTGCGCTTATGTTCTTCGAAAGGAACCAAAGCTCCTATTTTTCGTCTGCTGTCCTCTTTCTTGGGAATTTTCTTCCTTATGAAGTCCTTCTCCTCAACTACTGCCATAGCTGCAGGCGATCCACAATAAATGAGAGACGAGAACAAAGATTCCTGATCCATGCTTGTCGCAACTTTTCTTTCAATTTTGGTAACGGTGGACTCCTGCGGCGGGAGCGTCTCGTCGCCTTCATTGTCTGTATTTCCGTTTTCGTCTCTCGGCGCTGATGTCATTGGTGGATCCGGGTTATGCTTCAACATGGAGCCCACGGTCTTTCCAAGTTGAGTAAAGGTTGAACTTTCGTACAGCGTGCGCACAACCTTCAAGAATCGAACAAAACTAAAGTCATCGTTCAACGAGAGCTTTGCTAGAGACTCATCTTTGTCGCCTTTGGTGTTCCATCGATACGGCAGATCCAAAGTCATTCCTGTATCACAAGCGTCAATCAACATGGTAACAGTAACTCCATATTTCATAGGAGCCAGAAGCGTCTTGAAGATGAGAGTATCACGAATCAAGCCACTAACCTTATAGTCGCTGGGAACAATAACTTCATCGTAACTTTCTGCCTCGGAATCTATCGGGGCATCTAAGACGCGACCCCCGTGCCCGGAAAACTGGACAAATACAGCATCTCCCGGCTGACTCTGCTCCGAAAGAGTTTTGAACGCCTCGGTAATGTTCAAATGAGTGGGATGTGTGTGATTGTCATCGTCCAATAAAACTGTCATCAAATCTTCAGTTTCAGGAAAGCCGTGGACGTTGACAATGTAATCTTTCATAGACCTAATGTCATCATGACTGGCTTTGAGTTCCGCTCCATGGATATTGGTGTAGATGCACCCAATGAGAAGAGAGCGCTTCTTTCCCGTACTTGGATCAAAATTTCTCGGAACAATCGAGAAGGGTTGATTCAGATCCATCTTCCGTGTTGTACAGATAGTAGGATGTTGAGCATGTTCTACATCGCTAATTTCTGCCTTCATCAATCTGAGCAGGGTCGCCCAAGAAATGGTTGCAGGGTTGGAAGGAGCGAATTCGAGAGAATGAAATGTCTTTATGGACTTTCCTCCGCCCACAATAGACTCCTCATCTTCGTCGTCGTCAAAAAGAGCATCGGATGCTTCCTTGTTTTGAGCAGCATCTGAAGTATCGTTGGCAGAATCATACAGAACCTTGAGCATGGAGTTGCAGCAGGCGCCTCCGTAAGATCGGCCTGAGGTTTTTTGGTTGGGTTTGAATGAGAGAAAGTGGTTCCGATAAGAAAGGCTAAAAACAAATACTTCAAAACGACGATACAATAGCTATTTTTACGCACCTGGCTCTTGCGCACCATCGCAGGCATCGAATTCTTCGCTGGTTGGCAGGTCCCATACTCTGCCATACCTAGCAAAGGCTCCACTAATGACACGAACATCGGATGGAATAAAGGCAGCACTTTTCCGCGCGTACTCCTCTGCGTCCAGCCTGGATACTGAGCGCCCCAGCTCGGGGTCATCGCGCTTCGTGAGAGGAAGATTGTTGCTATTGTTGGCGACGACTTGCAAGTATGCCATTAAGTCTGCCATGGGAAGATTCACGTGTACTTGATCATCGGTAATGATTGCTGAATTTTCCTTTGCGTATCGTGAAGATTGTGAAGATGTCTGTCGTTTGTTGGCTCTCGAGGAGGATCGGTTGCTGGCATTGGACGTTGAGGAAAGCCGGTTAATGCCATTCTTGCTTTTGTCGGATGGGGAACGATGCTCAGTACCCTCAGATCCTACGGTGGATTTGGAATTCTGATAAGACAAGGAATCTTGCTCTTCACCGCTGAGGAAACTCTCATTTTGATTTAAATTCTCCTGAGCTTCATCACCATCCTTCTTGGATGTTGAGTTTCCCATGGCTCTGTATTCTTCCGAGTACAAGTAGACTCGAGAAAGATAGTGTGTGATTGGGATTCAGTGTTTCTATCGCCCTCCTTTACAATAATTTTTTCTCTACTACTGGTAGTTGGTGTTAAAGATTTTCTTGAATCGGTTCTTTCCTCCCTTGGCAGTATGCTGCTTCTCTGTGCTGTAACGGAACAAGAAAGCTATTTGCGATTTTCTATAAACCTTCTCTACTACAGGATTGATACTTGTACTTAAATTGAATTACTAGTAGTACTAGACTACCTGTAGCTACTTTAAACACTGTACTAGTAGACTAGACTAGTAGGCAAAATAAATAATTTCAATCTGGCGGTGAAGCTTCTCGCCAAATTTATCGGCCGATTAAATCCTCAAACTAGCTTTTATTTGTGAGTTCTGGTTTAAATCAGCTGGCGTTTTGCTTAAGCAAATCAAAGGACTGTTTGATCTTAATGAAGATTAAGAATATATTATTATTCTTCAGGATGAATATTTCCAATCTACTTTTCGATCGCACACCCAACCCTTTCTTTCCGTTCTCGTGATCGAATGTTTAAGCACAAAGCTTCCGCTCCTATTTCTTTTCTCTTGAATCCACTTTCCAAAAGCTCTTAATACCGTTGAAGTAGCATGGTAGGCATAAGTCAAGCTCAGAGCGGTCGCACACTTTTCCACGTGAACGGAAAAGTTCATTCTAGCCAGATGATGAGATGAGATCCCTGTAGCGAACAAGCATGATCATAACGTGGTACCGTACTCTCTGGAAGGTCAGCCAAACCCCCAAACCCCTACTTTTATCCCTAATAGACTATTAAACCAAGAGGTCCATAAAGCTTTAAATACTGACAAACAGCTTGAGTCATGTTGAAATATGTTGAAATAAATCTTTATTTCAACACATTTCAACACG
>Ga0210036_1003352_pt1 | contig 15810 bp, 15 predicted proteins | sample CryGeymeta201515_FD_185469 | JGI IMG/M metagenome (GOLD analysis project Ga0210036, IMG submission 185469) | Groundwater microbial communities from Crystal Geyser aquifers in Utah, USA - Crystal Geyser metaG 2015-15 (SPAdes) (version 2) | ecosystem: Environmental > Aquatic > Deep subsurface >...
ACAAAAAATGCCTCTTTCTAAAAGAGTTTATGAGTGTAAAAATTGTGGTCTAAAAATAGATCGTGATTTGAATGCTAGTATTAATTTGGAGTTATATCCAACTACCCACAGCTTGTGGGGAAGTAAAGCCTGTGGAGAGTCAAACCAACTTAGTGGCAAGTCTATTAAGGATTCGGTGAAGCAGGAAGTGAACGTCCATCCCATGAAGAGTGGGAACTTGACTCATTGATCAAGTTTGAGTAAGTTTCATAGAGCGGAATTAAAGGGAAGATTCTCGAGAAAATATTTAGTTAGTGCTACTATATATTTTTTGTGCTTTTTTTACCTAACACCCTTTGCCTTTTTTAATAAAGTAAAGAGACAATTAATTTTGGCTACTTACTTATGGTTAACAATCCACTATGTCTTAATAAAGGTTTCGTATCAGGCTGTCTGCCTCGGAATTGTCTAAATATTTCCATCGGTGATAAGCTACCGCCTAATGATAACACTGTATCTCGGAAACGTCGCCCTACTTTAGCGATGGCCAAATCATCTTCTAAGCCTACTTCTTCAAAAGCCGAAAAAGCATCTGCACTAAGCACCTCAGCCCATTTATAACTATAATAACCAGCAGCATAACCACCACCAAAAATGTGTCCAAAAGCACACAAAAATTGATCTTCGGGTAAAGGTGGCATAACCGTAGTTGTTTGAGCTACCCTATCTCTAACTTGATGAGGAGTTTCATCACCATGAGGATTATAAGAAGAATGTAACTCAATATCTATCAAGCTAAAGTGTAATTGACGCAACATCGCCGAACCACTCATGTAGTTTTTAGAAGCTAAGAGTTTTTCATAGTAGTGAGAGGGTAAAGTTTCTCCCGTCTGGTAATGTTTCGCCATGCCAAAGAGGGTATTTTTTTCTAAACACCAATTTTCCATAAATTGACTTGGTAATTCCACCGCATCCCACTCAACATTATTAATTCCCGATGCGCCAGAATAATCTATTTTAGTCAACATATGCTGTAAACCATGGCCAAATTCGTGAAATAAAGTCTCAACCTCCCCAAAAGTCATTAAACTAGGCTTATCATCAATGGGCGGAGTTTGATTACAAGTAAGATAAGCTACAGGAAGACGGGTGATAATCTTGCCGTTTTCCTCAAATTTTGCCCTACCTAAACAATCATCCATCCAAGCGCCACCTCTTTTTTCCGATGGGCGAGAATAGGCATCAAGATAGAAATGAGCAATAATTTCATTATTTTCGTCAGCTACTTGAAAATATTTGACATCCTCATGCCAAACAGGCACACTTCCATCGGCGGAGGTGATAGTAATGCCAAAAATACGGTTAGCTAACCCAAATAAACCTTCTAAAACCTGATTTAAAGAGAAATAAGGGCGTAATTCTTCTTCCGTAAAGTTAAACTTAGCTTCTCGTTGTTTTTCTGCCCAATAACTCACATCCCAAGGATTTAACTCCTCAACTTTAGCAAATTCTTTTAACTCTTTTAACTCTTGTTGTGCGGCGGGATAACTCACAATTCGCAATTCTTCTAGCAATTTTTTCACCGATTCCACGCTATCGGCCATTTTTTTAGCAAGACTAACTTGGGCATAATTTTCATAACCTAAAATATTCGCTAATTCTTGTTTTAAGGTTAAAATCTCAGTAATTAAAGGATTATTGTCAAATTCTCCGCTTCCTGCTCGACTAATAAACCCTCGATAAACTTTTTCTCTTAAATTCTCCCGTTTACTAAATTTAAGGAAAGGGCCAAAACTAGGATAATCTAAGGTTATCATCCAAGGGCCATTTTCTGGAGTAGCGTTTTCTTCCCCCTCATTTCGTGCCGTTTGTGCCGCAAAACTAAGTAAACTGGCGGGTAAACCATCTATATCTTCTGGAGTTGTTAGACGTAATTTAAAGATTTTGGTAGAATCAAGGACGTTATTAGAGAATTTTGTGGATAATTTTGCTAATTTTAACTGAATTTGATTAAAAGCCTCTTTTTTATCTCCTTCTAAAGCTACTCCTGATAATTCTGCTTCTTTGATAGCAGACTCGATAATTCTTTTTTGCGCCGACTCAAAACTATCCCATTCTTGACTATCTCTAATTTTGATAAATCCCTCGTATAACGGTTTACTTTGGCTTAAACTATTAGAAAATTCTACTAATTGAGGTTGTACCGTTTCATAAGCTATTCGTAACTCAGAACTATTTTTTACTCCCATCAAATGCCCAATAATCCCCCAACTCCAACGCAATCTTTCTTCAATGTGATTTAAAGGAATAACTAAACCTTGCCATGTCGGTTGAAAGTTATTTTCTAAGGTAGTTAATTCCGTTTCTAATTCTGACAATAATTGTTTAATTGCTGGTACAATATGATTTGCTTTAATATCTTTAAATGGCGGTAATCCTTTCCCAATTAAAAGAGGATTGCTTATATTATTCATTATTAGGTTATAAGGTTAATTTTTTATTCTTCTTTTTATAATATATTATATGATTATCAATTGATCATTGGGATATTTATATAAATATAATGTTAAATTGTGATTAATTTAATAATTTTGGTACTATTAGTTTTTATTTTTAATCGAACTATTTTTAATATATTGATTCTTTTTCCTGTTAATTTATTAATGAATTTGGGAGATTATTTATATATATTATTAGTAGGATTATTTCTTATGTTTATTCTTTGGTGTTTTAGTGATAATTAAAGCTATAATTATAATTAACGGTCAAAAAAAGTTTATTTAGTTAAATAAATTTAAAGGCAAATATCCATAAGTGCCAATTATTTCATCTTGCAAATCTGCAAAAATAGTAATTAAAACTCCTCTATATTCTCCTTGATAGTCACTTACATAATAAGACATTTTTTCTGTACTAAATTTAAGATAAATAGCTTTATTTTCAAAAAGTAAATTCTTCTCTAAATTAAAACTATATCCTAATGCTTTTAAATAATTTTGTAAGGTATTAAATGCTTCTTTTTCCGTGGAAGCACAAATGCCTAAATTTTCATGATCAGATAAACTTACGATCATTTTTAATGCTGATTGTAATGCTTGTTTTTCTTCTTCATAATTAACTATTTTTAACTCAATACCACTATATTTTTTAAGTAAATTTAAGGCTTTATTTATATCTTGATTCATAATTTTATGAGAAATTTATTTAAGATGATATTCTCTGGAAGTTGTGAGAAAATTTTAGCTATTCGCTTTAATATATAATCAGATTTACAGATTTATTTTTTTTATCTTTAAAATAATTTACAAATGATCTAATATTACTATCTTTGAGGATTTAAAAGAATCTAAATATTTTGCCAATATATGTTATTCTATTATAAGTTGGGTGCGTAGCTCAGTGGATAGAGCACCAGATTCCGGTTCTGGGTGTCGGGGGTTCGATTCCCTTCGTACTCGTCTTCTATATTCCTTGCATCATAATCATTTCAGCTTCTTTCATTAGTGTTAAAGACGTATCTTTGCTCATTTATGCTTGACTTTCTTCTTGTTTATTTTAGATGACAAAAATAGTAGTGCTTAAAATCTTGATTACAACGTAGCAAAATTATAGTTTCTCAAGAGATTTATAGACTACTTTAGACATAATGAATTATTAACAACAGATGGATTTAAAATATAACGAACTAACCAACCAGAATCTAAACTACCTTCACGGGAAACGCTAGGAAAATGACCATTAGGAGCGTTAATATTGTCAATTAAATTATCTGTAGTTAACCATTGATTATTTTCTAGCCAACCGATATTATTACCAAAATTTCTTTTAATTAATTTATCATTTATACCTATTTTTAAAGAGTAGTAAATATTATTTTGTACACTAAAACCAAATTTTCCATTACTGTAATAATTCCACATTCTATCTATCAATTCAAGTTGCTCACAATCTATAGATTTTAAACTTATTTCGTCAATCCATTGTTCTTCTAATCTATTACTTAAAGTAAGCATAATTTTAGCTGTTTCTCGATCTGCTTCTTTAAATTTATGATTTTTTAATAATTGATTAAGTTCAGAAAATCTATTAAAATTTAACATTTGAAAATTATTTTTTGCTAAATCTTGTTTAATTTGTTTTAAGTCTTCTGATGATTTTTTATAGTTTGTTTTATCTCCTTTTTGTCTCAATAATTTTGTTGCTTTTTCTAAATCTAATTTTGCTTCATAAAAATAACCTAGTTGTTTATATAATAATCCCCTATTGTAATAAGCTAAACCATATTTATTATCTAATAAAATTGCTTGGTGAAAATCAGCTAAGGCTTTTTGATTATATTGATTAATTATTTGCCTTCAAAGAGTCTGCGTCTAGCTACATCAAAACGCTGATGTAAGGCTTGATAAAAAGTTTGCCAATTTTGATTGAGTTCTGCTAATTTTGGATTAGGAGGCAAACTGCCGATAAATTGCTCAAATCCTCCCTTCTCTGTCCTTAATTGAGCGGTAATATGGGAAAATCCACTATTGATGTTTCCTGCACCTAAATTTAAAACGATTAGCTTCGTCATATCATCAAATCACGGTTAAATCCTCTATTCTTTATTGTAAGGTCGATTGTCAGTAATCTTCAAAGGTGATGGTAATTTTAAAAAATTTCTTTCTTTTTGCATAAAACTGAAAAGTAATACTGATAAGTAAATAGAAAGTCAGAAAAATGATCAGAAAATTATGCAAGATATTAAAGTTAGAGAACAATCACTGAAGGAAATCCTAACATCCATTGTCAACGATCCGTCAATTCCAGAGACAAAAAAAATAGACGTTATTATTCATTTAACCTCTTTAAGTTGTGCTGTGGTAGCCGTGCAACCCATACCCTTTGCTGATTTGTTTATTTTATCTCCCATTCAAGTTGTCATGGTAATTGCCATGAGTCGTGTTTTAGGCAATCCTGTGGGCAAAAATGGTGCTGGAGAAATTGTTGCTTCTATTGCGGGGGTTGTTGGTTGGGGAGTTTTGGCACAACAAGCCGTTTTAGGATTATATAAAACTGTTATTCCTTTCATGGGAGGATTTACTACCCTCCCCTTAGTTTATGGTGCAACAATAGGTTTAGGTTATGGTGCGAAAACAATTTTAGAAGCAAGAAAAAATGACCAGTATATTTCAGATCAAGAAATAAAAAGAATACAAAAAGAAGCAAGAGAAGAGGCGAAAACAAATAACTGGGAATTTAATCAGATTATTGGTGAGTTAAATCAATGGAAAAATAAGGCTCAAAAATATCAACAATATTGTGAAAAGCTAGAAAAACAACAAAAAGAATATGAACATTTAATTATCCAAAATAAATATCTTTTTCAACAATATCAATCCTTGCAAAATAAGTTAGGTAAAATTGAGCAATTAGAGATAGAAATAGAAAATTATCGACTCAAAATTAATCAAGTTACTCAAGAAAAAGATAACTTAACAATCAAACTAAATAAAGCCTATAACGCCAGATTAGAATTAGAAAAAACATTAAAGAATACTGATGATTTAAAAATTAAATTAGAGTTAGAAGCTGAATTAAAAAAAAGAATTGAAGCTGAACAATTCACTCAATTTTATTTAGATGAAGCAGTAAAACTTGAGAATAATTTACGCAATCTTCAGAGTGAAAATGAAGTCAATGTTGAAAAATTAAAAGCTAAAGATATTGAGATTCAAGAGATCGAAAAACAGTTAGATAATCTAAATCAACAACGTTTTGATACTTTAAAAGAAAGATTTAGTTATTGTTATGCTAGTTTAATTATTAGCGACAAAATTTTAACACAAATACTAAAGTTAGATTCAGAAGAAATTAATCTTTTGGAAAGGCAATTTGGTTTATTAGAAAATACTTTAGATAAGGTAATTTTTACTAAAACTATTAATTATCGGGGATTTAATGTACAAGAAATTGATTGTAACTGCGATATTAAATTATATGTAAAAATTGAAAATAATCGTATATTTATTGTTAAAATTGGCTATCGAGAATGGAATATTATTTGTTCGGAAAAATTCTTAAACTATTTTTCTCAATTAGATGAAAAAAGTCAAATAAAAATTTCGATTGTAATTAATTATTTAGAAGAAAAAGGAGTTCATTTAGGTGCAGAGAATAGCAGTAAGATTAAAGGAACAAATTTTAATTTAAGAGAATTAAGACCCCTTAGTAGTAACAATGAAGCTATCAGAATATTTTATACTTTTACGCCTAAAAGAATGCCTATTTTATTAGGAGGTGGTAATAAAGATAATTGCAATCCTATTACTTGGTATAAACAACAAATTAAGATAGCAGAAAAAGAATATATTAACTATCTAAATAATCCTAATAATGTATTGTCTTTTGATGATTTTTGGTCAGATATGAGCTTATCCGCTCGTCAAGAAGCGATGAGTCAATTTATGGTTTTATAGAGTTAATAATCATAATATCTTACCAAATTCCCCTTAAATAAGGGGATAATATTATCTTTTTTCAGCTACTTTAATCTTAAAATTATTTTCTAACCAAGAAACATCTAATTTACAATTATTTTGGCTTCATTATTGATCATTTTTATTCAAATATCGTTCAATGAGTATAATCGCTACAATATCATCTACTGGACGAGGGGGGATTCTTAAACCTTTTGGTATCAATCGAGTTAACCCTTTCGGTGGATACATTTCCCAGTATTTTTGTCTTGCTTCTACAGTGCTATTTCTTTCGTCCACTAATTGTAAGTTTATATATAAGTTTAAATTATCTTTTAATCGCTGTTCCCACTGTTTAGAAGTGGTTTGATTTCCCATTACTATCTTTAAAGGGTTATATTTTTTGATTAATTCGTCAATTAAGGCGATCGCCTTGTCACTATCAACGACTTTATTATATAATATTTTCTTATTAATATCAAGAACAGCTACCCCACATTTATCTCTACCCGGATCAAATCCTAGAATCATAACTATACTAAAAAGATACTTTAATAATAAAATAGAAAATATTGGGAAGATTAAGCACCAGAAAAGATAATTACTTTATCAAAGAAAAAGACAATCAGCTTAAACCGATAATTCAACTCATAGTAACACTCATTGAACAAGGTACAAAATTTTAATGCTTGACCAAATTTTACATCCTTCTATTGATTTTGGTATTGATACGGTTTTTATTCTCATCATTCTCGTGGCTTTAGAAGCAGTTTTATCCGCAGATAACGCCATTGCCTTAGCTTCTATAGCCCAAGGATTGAAAGATGAAAAACAACAAAACTACGCTTTAAATATTGGCTTATTAATGGCTTACATTTTAAGAATGACATTAATTGTAACCGCCACTTGGGTGATTAAATATTGGCAATTTTCTTTACTAGGAGGCTTGTATTTATTATGGTTAACCTATCAATATTTTTCTGGTAATAGCGAAGAAGAGGAGGAAAGTTCATCAAAATTAAATTTTACCAGTTTATGGCAAGCTATCCCCATGATTGCCTTTACAGATTTAGCCTTTTCTTTAGATAGTGTTACCACCGCCATCGCCGTTGCCGATGAAATTTGGTTGATTCTCGCAGGAGGTACAATTGGCGTTATTGCTTTACGTTTTCTTGCACAATTATTTATTCGTTGGATTGAAGAATTTACTCATTTACAAGACGCAGGGTTTATTACCGTTGGTTTAGTTGGTTTAAGACTAATAGTGAAAGTTGCTTATCCTAGTCTCGTGCCTCCAGAATGGCTTATGATTGGCGTTATTATTGGGATGTTTGTGTGGGGATTTTCTAAAAAAAATGAAATTGAGCAAAATTCTTAATTTTCAAACAATATATAGTTAATTAATCTGAAATTATTATATGACTAAATTAAGGACTCCCACTTCTATTTCTCTTAGTAGTATCGCCCTTATTACCGTAACTTTTTTATCGATAATTTTGTTATGGCAATTAAGAGGTTTATTGGTTATTTTAATGATTTCAGCAGTGTTAGCGGCAACCTTAGCGCCTATCGTTGACTATAGCGAAAAAATCAAGATTCCTCGATGGTTAGGGGTGATTTTAGCTTATTTACTCATTATTTTAATCATTACTGGGGCTGGTTTAATTATCGGGCCTACTGTAATAACTCAAATTCAAAGATTATTACAAAAGTTGCCAACATATTTAGACATTATCACTTCTTTAACTCAATCTTTAATTATCCGTTTTGGCATTACTGAACCAAAAGCCTTAAACTTAATAGATCAATGGTTAGATTTACAAGGTTTAACGGCTTGGGCGGTAAAATGGAGTCAAAAGCTCATTGTTAGCTCATTAGGGGTTACTAAAGGCATCGTGGGTGGTGTTTTTAATATCCTTCTTTCTATCATTCTTTCTGGCTATATGTTAGCTGGTTCGAGTCGATTAATTAAAGATTTTGTCAGTTTATTTCCTCCTCCTTGGGATTCCCGTTTAGAAGCTCAATTTGCCCCTGTAAGCGATCGCATGGGAAAATATATTCAAGGTAGAATCTTAGTATCTTTAATCTTAGGGGTAGCCATTACCATCGGCTTAAAATTTATCGGTATCACAGAATTTGCTTTAGGATTAGGAGTTATTGCAGGTTTTACTAATTTAATACCATTTTTTGGACCTGTTTTAGGCTCAATTCCAGCCTTAATTGTCGCCATCGCCCAAGGTGGTTGGATATTTGGGTGGGTTCTGTTATTATTTGTAATTATCCAAAATGTAGAAACCTATGTATTAGATCCCTTATTAGTAGGCTCTAGTGTGAAAGTACAACCGTTATATCAACTACTAGCCGTGTTAGGAGGAGTGCAAGTATTAGGTATTATTGGCGCTTTAATTGCACCTCCTTGGGTGGCGGGTGCTGGTGTTATACTAGAAAATCTCTACATAAAAATTCCCTCAGAATCAACCTTAAACAATGAATCATTGGTAATTACTCATGAGGAATAAGGTATCATAAGTAACAGTAAATTTAAGTAAAATAAAGTATGGATAGTATTAAAGTTACTGGTATTCGTGGTTATGGTTATACAGGGTTATTACCAGAAGAAAGAACTTTAGGACAATGGTTTGAGGTAGATTTAGTTTTATGGGTAGATTTGCAACCATCAGGTAAAAGTGATAATTTAGACGACACCGTTGATTATCGTCAGGCAATTAGTATCGTTAAACATTTGCTCAAAACTGCTAAATTTGCGTTAGTGGAAAAATTAGCGGATGTTATCGCCGAGGATGTGTTAAAAATTAAATTCATTAATAAAGTGAGAGTAAAACTATCTAAACTATCTCCTCCTATTCCTGATTTTGAAGGAAGAATTACTATTGATATTACTAGAAGTCTATAAATGCAACAAAAGTTTACTTATTTGTCAATTATTACTAATTTTTTTAAAGGCTAAATTCAGGAAAATTCAGGGAAATAAAAGGCATTTTCTCCTTATACCTCTATTTATCTCTCTTTTTCGCCCTGATATAAAATATCAAGAAATTGGTCAAATTAATATGTATAAGCCAATGGCTGTGAGGAAGTGAATTTGTTTTATTGATAACTTATTAGGAGATAAATAAGATGATTTACAGCATAAAAAAAATAAGTCGTGCTACTTGGCAATATCTGAATCAATCTTTAACGCCAGATATTGAGCAAGAATCTGTGTGGAAACCAACTCGATTTTGGTATTTATATAAAATTAGATTGTTAGAAACCTGTTGGTTACAGGATGCTGTTTTACCCTCTCATGAAATTCGAGGACAAGATGAGTATAGGAAAGGAAATTAATCGATTACAAGATTTAATGCCTGCTTCGGGGAGAATGTTATGTCGGATTGTCAGTAAACCTCAACAATCTAAGACAATTACGACTTTTTCTCCTCTTCCTTGGCAATCAAAAAATCGGATTATATATATTAATTTTGATTTATGGAAAAGGTTATCTTTACCTGAAAGAGATTTACTTTTATTGTACACTGTGGCTTTTTTAGTAAAGGTAAAACTTGTTAAATTTGACGTTTATCAAGGAGTTGCTTTAGCTACATTGCTGGGATTTTCTTTAGAATTAATACAACAAAATATTGTCGGCACTGCATTATTTGGTAGTTTTTTATTTATAGCTGGGAATAAAATTTGGAAGCAAAATCTAATTGTGGAAAAAGAATTAAACGCCGATGAAGAAGCCATCAAAATAGCTTTAACACGAGGTTATTCCACCATTGAAGCGAAAGAGGCTTTATTAAATGCCATTGAATCTTTACCTGCTTTAGAATCTCGTCAAACTTTAAGTGTTACGGAATTATTAAGAATTAAAAACTTAAAAAAATTAAAAATATAGTTTTATAAATATTTATTAGTTTTCAAGGAAAGTAATTAATATTAGCACTTCAAATTTTAATCAATTTTTATAATTAAAATCAACCAAAAATAATCTACACAATTGTAATTAGGGTTTGCTGAATAAATCAGAAAGCTATTAAAATCAAGGCTTGGGGCATCGTTAAGTTAATAAAAAAGTGCGTAGTTTTAGGCATTTTTGCTCAAAAAACAGGATAGTATTATACAGTTACAAACTCTAATTTCAAAAATCAAAACCATTAAAACCTTTGCCCATTGCCCATTGCCCATTGCCCTTTGCCCTTTGCCCATTGCCCATTGCCCTACCCCTTCCTCAGACTTTTTCAGCAACCCCTAATTAATTATTTTATTTCCATTCCTCTAAATCTCTTTCAATGGCGTATTGAAAACTTTTAGATACTAAAAAAATATTTTGTGTTGCTTTTAGGGATTCAGGAAAAATAACTTGTGCATAAATTGCGGTATCGTCAAAATTCCCTTTACCAAGAATTATTTGATATTTATCGCCATTGTTTAAAATTAAAGAAATTTTATGGTGAGATTTATCTAAACCAAATTCTTGTATTTTTTCTGGTGTTGAAGGAATTTCTAGTTTATTTTCTGCCTGATTGAATAAGTTGATTAGAAAATTCATGGCGGCATCATTTACCGTTAGTTTTTGAGGTTGTGTCATCAGCCAAACATTTTTATCTGTTTTCTCAAAATTAATTTTTTCCTGATTTACTTCGATGTCAATATTTTTAATCTCTTTAGTGTCAAAAGTAAATATTTTTTCCTGTTTTTCCTCTTCTTTACCTATTTTAGAAGTAAGATCAAATTGTTGATCCTTAATTTCCCTAAAAAAAACAAACCCCGTTAAACCTAATGCTAAAATTACCAATGATATTGTTGTGCGATTAAATTTCATCTTGAAAAATGAAGACTTACAATTAATAAACATCCTCGACAAAGAAAATCAAAATCAATTGTTGTTTAAAAACTCTCAATTTTCTTCTCCATTCACTGTTTACTATTATTAATTAATCTGGTGCAAGTACTTAAAGAAATTATCGCGCGTTGGTGGTCAGAATTTACCCTCCAAACTAAATTAATGGCGATCGCCACCCTAGTGGTATCATTAGTAATGAGTAGTTTAACATTTTGGGCAGTCAATTCCATTCAAAAAGATGCTCAAATGAACGATACTCGTTTTGGTAGAGATTTAGGATTACTATTAGCCAGTAATGTTGCACCGTTGATTGGGGAAGATAAATTAACAGAAGTGGCACAATTTTCGGGAAGATTTTTTAATAGTACATCTAGTGTAAGATATATTATTTATGCTAACGAAGAAGGACATATTTTTTTCGGGATTCCCTTTTCTCAAGACGAAGTCAAAAATTCTCTTACCATTCAAAGAAAATTAGAGTTACCTGAAGATTATCAAACCCATGTTAAAACTCCCGTAGTTAGACAACATTTAACTCCTGATGGTATTGTTACCGATGTATTTGTGCCTTTATTTTCCGAGAATCAATATTTAGGAGTGTTAGCCATAGGCATTAATCCTAATCCCACGGTGGTGGCTTCATCTAACTTAACTAGAGACGTTACCATTGCGGTTTTTATCTCTATTTGGGCCATGGTGATTCTAGGGGGAGTCTTTAACGCTTTAACCATAACTCAACCCATCAAAGAATTATTGTTAGGAGTGAAAAATATTGCCACAGGAAATTTTAAACAAAGAATCGATTTACCTTTAGGAGGAGAGTTAGGAGAATTGATTTTAAGTTTTAATGATATGGCTGAAATTTTAGAGAAATATGAAGAACAAAATATTGAAGAATTAACCGCCGAAAAAGCTAAATTAGAAACCCTTGTTTCCACTATTGCCGATGGCGCTATTTTACTAGATTCACAGCTAAAATTAATCTTAGTAAATCCAGCAGCTAGAAGAATGTTTGAATGGGAAGAAACTCATATTATCGGTGAAAATTTATTAGAATATTTACCCTTAGAAGTTACTCAACAACTGCAACAACCTTTGAAAAATATTTCTCAAGGAGAAGATCAACAAGTAGAAAAAGATCATAATAATATTTTACCCACTAGAGGAGAGTTTACTATTAATTTAAACTCTTCTAATCCTCATACTTTTAGAATCTTGTTAACTCAAGTCTTTGATCAAAATAGAGAAAACATCAAAGGAATTGTGATGACTGTACAAGATATAACGAAAGAAGCAGAATTAAATGAAGCTAAAAGTCAATTTATTAGTAATGTTTCTCATGAATTAAGAACACCTTTATTCAATATTAAATCTTTTATTGAAACCCTTTTTGAATACGGAGAAGATTTAACGGAAGCAGAAAAATTAGAGTTTTTACAAACAGCAAATAACGAAACAGATCGACTTACCAGATTAGTTAATGATGTCTTAGATTTATCTCGTTTAGAATCTTCGAGAAGTTATCAATTTTCTCCTTTAGATTTAGCGCAACCTATCGAACAAACTTTAAGAACATATCAACTAAATGCTAAAGACAAAAACATTAAATTAATCCAAAATATTGAGCCTTCATTACCACCAATTTGGGGACATTATGACTTACTTTTACAAGTATTTACTAATTTAGTTGGCAACGCTCTTAAATTTACTTTAGATGAAGGTAGCGTTACCATTAAGGCTTATGCAGTACAAAACAACCCTGAAAATCCTTCAGAATATTCTCATGTAAGAGTAGAAATTACTGATACAGGAATAGGTATTGCACCAGAAGACCAAGAGGCTATATTTGAGCGTTTTTTCCGAGTAGAAAATAGAGTACATACTTTAGAAGGTACAGGTTTAGGTTTATCCATTGTCAAAAATATTGCCGATAAACATAATAGCCAAATTCACTTAACTAGCGAAGTAGGAGTAGGTACAACTTTTTGGTTTGACTTACAAATATATCAAGATCATAGAATACATTAGTTTTCAAATAAGTCAAGAAATAGACAAAAAAGTGAGAGAAAGTTTTGAAAGTTTGACAAAATAAAGAAAGACGATTCGTCAAACCAAAATAGTGACTACAATAAAAAGGCAATTAATAATAACTGTAGCAATTTATGGATTTTCTTTCAGATACTTTAATTCTTTCTCGGATGCAGTTTGCTTTTACTGCTATTTTTCATATGTTATGGCCAGTATTAACCACTGGTATGGCAATATATTTAGTTATCGTAGAAGGCTTGTGGCTAAAAACCAAAAATCCAGACTATTACTATCATGCAAGATTTTGGGCAAAACTTTATGTACTTAATTTCGGTATCGGTGTAGCGTCAGGATCTCCTATGGCGTTTCAATTTGGCACAAATTGGGCACCTTTTTCTGAATCCGTAGGGGATTTTTTTGGAAGTATCCTCGGTTTTGAAGCAACCATGGCATTTATGCTAGAAGCTGGATTTTTAGGTATTATGTTATTTGGTTGGGGAAGAGTACCTCCTGTAATTCACTATATAGCAACAATTTTAGTGGCATTGGGTGCAAATCTTTCTACTTTCTGGATTCTCATTGCTAATTCTTGGATGCAAACCCCCGCAGGAGGGGAATTTGTTGAAGGTAAATTCGTCGTTAGTAATTATTTTGCTGCTATGGGAAATCCTTTCATGATTAAGAGTGTTTCTCATATGTTTTTAGCAACTTTGGAAACTTCTTTATTCGTTATCGGTGGTATTAGTGCATGGTATCTCATTAATAAACGTAATCCTGAATTTTTCTCAAAATCCTTGAAAATTGTCTTAATTTTAGCCATCGCCATTACTCCTTTACAAATATTTGTAGGGCATTTAAGTGCTGAACAAGTGTATCACTATCAACCAACAAAATTAGCGGCAATGGAAGCGCAATGGGAAACCATACCAGCAGGAGAAACAGGAGATTGGAGTTTACTCGCCTCCCCTAACGAAAAAGGAGAAACTAATAATTGGGAAATCAAAATTCCTAACGCTTTAGGTTACATTTTAGAATTTAAACCTCGTTTAAGTGCCCCAGTTTTAGGCTTAAAAGAATTTGCCCCTGAAAATCGCCCTAAAATGGTAGGTTTGATCTACTATGCTTTTCGTTTAATGAGTGGTATTGCTTTCGTCTTAGTTGGTGTGGTGATGGTGACAGTGATTCAATGGTTAAGAGGTAAATTGTCTCCCGAAAATATTAGTCAACAAAAACTACTTCTTTTATCATGGATTTGGAGTGCACCATTAGGCTATTTAGCCGTAGAATCTGGTTGGATAGTGCGGTGTGTCGGGCGACAACCTTGGACTGTTTACGGACAAATTCGCACAGCAGACGCTGTTTCTAACCTTCCCGCTAGTAATGTCTTAACATCCCTGTCTATTTTTCTGTCTATCTATACCTTACTCTTTTTTTCTGCCTTATTCTTCGGCAGTCGTATCATCAGAAAAGGGCCAAATTTTGACTTACCTATCTCTGGAGAAGAAACAGAAGTGATTTTAAATCCTTCTCAACACATTCCCGATAGTCGCCCCGTTAATTAATTATCAGTGGGTTTAAAGTCAGATTTTACACCTCGTTAAAAATTAACTGGTGGAGGTAAGACAAAGGGATTAAAATTGACTCCCCCAAAGTTGGGGGCTTTTAACAGTTAACAAAAAGTTACTTAAATCTTCTTAAACTTGCTCATTTATTAAGCTATACTCTAGTAATGAGTAAATTATCTATTTCTGAAGCCGCAAAACTAAAAGGTGTGAGTACCTCAACACTGAGAAGGTGGGAAACTGAAGGGATTTTAATTCCTGAACGTACCGCTAATGGTCATCGACGATATGACTTAAATCAATTATTAGGTATTAAAAAAGAGCTATCTTTTACCATCGGTTATGCTCGTGTTTCTAGTCATGACCAAAAAGAAGATTTAGCTAGACAAGTTCAAGTTTTAGAGTTATTTTCTGCTCAAAATGGTTGGCAAATTGAAATTATTTCTGACTTAGGTAGTGGATTAAATTACTCTAAAAAAGGACTCAAGAGATTAATCAGTTTAATTACTAATAATCAAGTCGAAAGATTAATCTTAACTCATAAAGATAGATTACTAAGATTTGGCAGTGAATTAATTTTTAGTTTGTGTGAAATTTTTGGCACGGAAGTTGTTATAATTAATCGAACAGAGGATGCTAGTTTTGAAGAAGATTTGGCTAATGATGTGTTAGAAATTATCACTGTTTTTAGTGCTAGATTATATGGTTCAAGAAGTCATAAAAATCGCAAATTAATGGAGGATTTAAGAAGTGCCACTCGTGAGCTTTAAAACAGAATTAAAACTTAATAATAAGCAAAAAACACTTTTAGCTAAACACGCTGGAGTTGCTCGTCATGCTTATAATTGGGGACTTGCTACTTGTTTTAAAGCATTAGAAAATAATGAGAAATTACCCACCGCAATTGATTTACATAAAAAGTTAGTTGCTGAAGTAAAAC
>Ga0210036_1003353_pt1 | contig 15808 bp, 11 predicted proteins | sample CryGeymeta201515_FD_185469 | JGI IMG/M metagenome (GOLD analysis project Ga0210036, IMG submission 185469) | Groundwater microbial communities from Crystal Geyser aquifers in Utah, USA - Crystal Geyser metaG 2015-15 (SPAdes) (version 2) | ecosystem: Environmental > Aquatic > Deep subsurface >...
TGGGTGTGACAGTAGGTCCCAATGTGGGTGGAGCCGTTGGACCAAATGATGGTCCAGGAGAAGGGCTAATTGTAGGAACAGAAGTGGGTTCTGAAGTAGGCCTGAAAGTTGGTCCAGATGTAGGTCCAGATGTAGGTCCCTCTGTAGGCCCTGTGGTGGGTTCCTCTGTTGGCCCTGGTGTAGGTCCCAACGTTGGCTCTCTTATTGGTCCTTGTGTAGGCCCTGAAGTAGGATCTTGTGTTGGACTTGCAGTTGATGGGGAGGCACTTGGGTGGCCACTGACTACTGTTGGTGACTCAGTGGTAGGGCTTGTAGTGGGTGTGCCAGTAGGTCCCAATGTGGGTCCTGATATGGGTGGAGCAGTTGGGTTGGCAGTTGGACCAAATGATGGTCCAGAAGAAGGGCCAATTGTAGGAACAGAAGTGGGTTCTGAAGTAGGCCTGAAAGTTGGTCCAGATGTAAGTCCCTCTGTAGGTCCATTGGTAGGTCCATTGGTAGGTCCCTCTGTAGGCCCTGTGGTGGGTTCCTCTGTTGGCCCTGGTGTAGGTCCCAACGTTGGCTCTCTTATTGGTCCTTGTGTAGGCCCTGAAGTAGGATCTTGTGTTGGACTAGCACTTGATGGGGAGGCACTTGGGTGGCCACTGACTACTGTTGGTGATTCAGTGGGTGTGACAGTAGGTCCCAATGTGGGTGGAGCCGTTGGATCAAATGATGGTCCAGAAGAAGGGCCAATTGTAGGAACAGAAGTGGGTTCTGAAGTAGGCCTGAAAGTTGGTCCAGATGTAAGTCCCTCTGTAGGTCCATTGGTAGGTCCCTCTGTAGGTCCAGTGGTGGGTTCCTCTGTTGGCCCTGGTGTAGGTCCCAATGTTGGCTCTCTTATTGGTCCTTGTGTAGGCCCTGAAGTAGGATCTTGTGTTGGACTATCAGTTGATGGGGAGGCACTTGGGTGGCCACTGACTACTGTTGGTGATTCAGTGGGTGTGACAGTAGGTCCCAATGTGGGTGGAGCCGTTGGACCAAATGATGGTCCAGGAGAAGGGCTAATTGTAGGAACAGAAGTGGGTTCTGAAGTAGGCCTGAAAGTTGGTCCAGATGTAGGTCCCTCTGTAGGCCCTGTGGTGGGTTCCTCTGTTGGCCCTGGTGTAGGTCCCAATGTTGGCTTAGGTGCATCTGTGGGTCCAAAAGTAGGCCGAATGGTTGGTACCAAACTAGGAAAACCAATTGGCTGCTCAGTTATAGGTGTAACCATTGAGGAGTCAATGGTATGACTTTGAATCGTTGGTGCCGAAGAGGGATTGCTCATTGGACCATTGCTTGGTCGGGCTGCTGCTGGTAGTGTTGGACGAGAACTGGTGGGATCCATTAGTGAAGGGGTAGGGGACGGGGCGCCAGTGTCATCTTCTGGGATGGATACTTCAGCTCTTCTTGCTGCACAATTGCAGGGAAGAACAGCAGTAAACCCAATAGTTTTCCCAGTAGTACCATCTGTAGTGGGCAGACAAAGGAAGGGAACAATCACTTGTCCACTTATGTACTGAACATCATGAAAATAGACATCAACTCTAGCTCGTCCATTTGAACAGGGAGCAATATAGTGTTTGGTTTGTCCCCATTTGGCATTGTTTACTCTCTCGCATACTTCTATGCCTTCAACTGAGACATACTTGATTGCCATCCAATCTATACCTTGTTCATCTTCAGTCATGGTCTGGGTCACAGTGAATGCAACAAAATCACCATCGGTTGCTTCAACTCTAACAGGAGATATTTCAGGAGTTGCCACCTCTTCCAAGTCATCCATGACCAAAAGATCCACTTGGCAGTCTGCAGATGGGTTGGCAGTAGGTTCAGCGCTCGGCAAAGAACTTGTTGGGTTTCCCATAGGTACATGCGCGGCTGTCATCGAGGATGGCCTCAAGGTTGGACTCACAGTAGGATAAATAGTCGGCGCTTCCTGCTTTCCTTCAAAGATGACGGAATTTTGAAAAAAGAATGGCATTTCAGTAGGCTGGCTCGATGGAATGCTAGTCGGCTCCAACGAATTTTCAACCAGAGGTCCACACTGTTTACAACGGACGGATATCATGAATGTCACGAGAAATCCGTCACCACTCTGCCAATTGTCGCACAATATGCGTGGCTCCTTTGCAACACCAAAATCAAACGTGGTATCATATAGGAAAACCAGCACGTCGACTTGTCCTTCTACGAAGTAAAAAGGAAACGTAGTGAAGTTGAGAATGATGATGCGGGGTTAACTGAAGCTAACACCAATCGGAGATTCAAAGGCTGGAGAGATATTTGAGGAAACAACAAAAGCACGCGAAACCACGGCAAAAATTTACCTCGACATTGGCCCAAGAAATACTTGGAAGCTCCAGGCGGCACATCATCGCTCCGTTCGCATATGATTTTATTGTCCGCCGAAAAGTAAAGAACACCAATTCCATTGAGCTTGGCGTCCATCTTGAAGGTTTGAATCACCTCAAAAATAACCGTATTACCGTCGGAAGAAATAACTTGCAGCAAAGGCGCTTCTGGTAACTCAACACCTTCCGAAGGCTGCACGAGGTTGATATTGGCTTCCAGACAAGGTCCATCATCCAGAACTTCTTCTCTATTTACCTCTCCCATTGCTGGTCTTGTAACGAATCCAGATGCCTCTCCTGTCAAGATATCATCAATATCGAAAGCGTGAGTTACCCCTGGCTCTCTCGGTAGTCGACAGGCACACTGCAACCTTGCTTCAAAATGGACAATCATCCCTACGTTGACGTCGACAGTCGCGTCGGAGGCAGCGCATGATGGTGGTAGAGCCACGTCTTGTTGCTGTTCGCCTGGTGAAATTGAGTCCATCACGAACAAATCAACAATGGCAAAACCATCCGTGTTGCATTTGGACGAATAATAGCTGGTCGTACCCCACGATACTTGATTCGCTACGTCACACATTTTTTTGTTCTCGGTATCACTGGACGAGGGTGTCCACACTAACCACATGTTCAGCGCGCCATCTTCAAGAAATGATTGACTAACAGAAAACTGGACTTCCTCGTCAATGAGTGCGCGACTCTGGGATGGTTGAATACGGATCGGAGGGCTTTCTGGTTGGATCATATGGACATCAGGAAACGTCGTCATTTCTATCTCACAATCCACAAGCTCCTCATCTCTGCCGACAGTACCGCTAGCGTTTCCACCCAGCGAGCCATCAGGTGAGGGTGTCGGGAAGCGAGAAGCCGATCCGAAGAATGTGTTGTAAAGAGCGGCCAATTCATCATCTTCTTCGTCCTCCTCACCTTCCGATTCCACGTGCTGGTCGCCTTCAACAGTTACATCACTACTCCAAGGTTCTAACTGTTCCCAAGAGATTCGTGTTCCTTCCTCTTCCTCCTCATTGTCAACTTCCAAAAACAAACCGAGTTCTTTGCGCAGGTCATCGTCATCGATCGTGAGGCTGTTACCGTCATCAGCATCATCGCCTTCATGTGCATACTCCGGTGTGATGAATCGATATCCACCATTCATTTCGTTTCGTTGGGCTTCTCGTTCGACTTCACTCATGGGGCGTTCACAAAATCGTTTATCTCGATTGTGCCCCAAACAGTTAAAGAACCATTCCATATCCTCTGGTCTCAGTTCTTGTTCCTTGGCCGTAGTGGGCATGGCAGTCGGAATGCGCTCGTGGCGACTAATACCATCGTGATCGGCTGGTAAATCCCGACAAGCCGGATCTTCGGGATGATCCAAACAAATCATGGGGATAATGTCTGTGCTGCTGTCGTTGTGCGTTTCATTCTTGAATCGAGGAGCCGGTGTAGGAGGACACGAGTGCAGCGTGTCATTATTGCTGTAATCACAGTTTGCGGCGTTTGTCCGATTCTTGGTGTTGTTGTCTCGGGACTGGCGGCGTCGCTGTTTGTACATGTACCAGTAAAACCAAAAGCTCCGTCGTTCGTAACGTTCCGGTAGAGTTTTCACAAAATCCCAAAAGCTAATGGCATTAACTTGTTGAAAACTCATTACAGACAGGAGCAGCAACAACAAGAGAAGCCGACGAAAGGGTGCAGGTGCCCCACTACCAACGGTAGTATTGGAAGAGCTTGCAACACTGGTAGTTGCGCTCATCTTGAAAATATCGAATTCGTAGTTTGTACCGGACTAACTTCTTCTTTTTCCAAGGTAGTAGGTTCGATGCCGTTTGAAGGGATCGTTTGCTTGGCTAGAACTTAATTTATCTTAAATTTCCAGATTTGTCAATTTCATTATCAGCAAAAAGACTAAACTACCAGTATTAGACTACTACTCTAGCTAGTACCTGGTAGTTAGTACTAGAGTAAAGGAAGAAGCAGGATACTCTACTAAGCAATCGATAATTTGCTGGATGAGAAGGGTGTGTGCTGTGACCTGAAAAGGGATGAAGATGAAAAGCGTCCGATTGTTCACTACCAGGTACTACTAGCTAGCTACGTAGTATACCTGGAACTAGTACCTGGTAGTCTACTGACCTGGCATCTTTGCTGAAGTTCGTGAGTACTATGGCATTTTTTGGTCTTCGAATAATGACTGGTGTCTAAACAGTAGGTACATACGAATTAATAGTCAATTTTCATTGAGTCATTATTGTAGGAATGCTTACTGAATGCTGTTTTTATATTCTCTGCAACACTCAGTCACCAACGGGATTGAAAGATCAAAATCGAAACCCGCAAGACACAGGAAAACGAAAAACAAGATCGAAAACACTTGCCCGCAAAATCAAGGATTTCTTTTCGTCTGCTTCGTTGATTGATGACATACTTTTTTAAAAGCGCCTCTGCGCCTGCTGCTACTTCTGCTACTACTCAGACTAGCCTAATTCTTGCCAGCTAGCACCACTATTACACCGCATTTCCGCCAGTCAATCATCTCAAAATCAGCTAGCAACTTGTTCCCACACCGACAAATCAACTTTAGCGCAGATCATTTTCTTCACCAACCTTTTACCTTTGACAAAGAAAAAACACGACCATGGCGGATCCTAATCACCAAGCTGCTCCTCCATATCCTCCCAATGACCTCGCTGCTGCTGCTGCTGCTGCTGCTGCCAACAATAATGGTGTCCCCGAAGCTCCGCCCGTTGCGCCTCTATTGCAGATTCAAGATATTGATGCTTGGCTACTTTTCAATGGACTGCGAGCGGCTGATGATCCCGTACCACCCGGAGAAGCAGCCGCGTACAATTCTTTCATGTCCAGCTTGAACCAGTCCGAAGCTCAAAGCCAACACGAACAAGCAGAACAGTATCAAAAGCAAGTTCACGAAACAATATTTTCGAAAGAATTACAAGCAGAACGAGATGCCTGGGAAAAGAAACAAAAATTATTAAACGAATACGAGACGAACAAGGAAGTTATGGAACTCGTCACGGAAGGAAATCACGTATTGACGGTGCCGTTGCAACCGTTGGCAGCCGAATGCGATGTCATTTATACTTTGGCATCCTCACGACGCTACATGCCCCGCATTGTTGGCACCAACATAAATACTAATACTGAAAACAGCAACAAGGAAAATACGGACAAAAATGAGGAACCACAAGTCCTTGACATGGTCTCATTGTCGTTGGAACAATTTTCAAAAGAGGCGGTCGAAGAATTCATATCACTACTGTTGACCAAAAAGTCCTTTCAGGACATTCAAGATAACCATGTGGTGGATGTTTGTTATATTGCCCATTACCTGCAGTGTTCTCGCATCGTTCATGGTACAAAGGAAATTTTGCTCCAACACGTCGATTCGGAGAATTGTCTTTCTTTGTGCCAAATGGCCGATAGCTTGGAGCTGCCCGATCTCTTCGAGCGTGCTCTGTTTCACATGCTCAAGTCCCTCGAAAATTTGGAAGAGCAGGAAGCTTACGAAGATTTTAGTCCTGAATTAAAAGCCCGGATTGCCGATATCCGTGCCGTCTTTGGGAATCATGCGGGCAAACCGCAGAAGGACAGCAACAATCGTAAATACAATGCAACTACCAAAAAAAGATTGTACTTTACTTCACTGGAGGAATACATTGCCATTTTTGCCGAAACGGTCCAGTACCATCGGGAGCGGCTGGAAGAAGCCAGGGAAGAAAATGTTGGTCGTAACTTTAGCGACTATGCTCAACTAAAAATTGAGAAACAGGAATTACGAGTACTAACTCTGGAGGCTATGCTTCAAGAGCAAAAACGATTGTTTGGTAAAAAGGCCAGCAAAAAACCAAGTCTACGAAAGGAAAGCACTAGCACGTGCGGCTGAGCGTCTCTCAAAAAATTCACAGGTTAAATGAATTTAGGCGTCTTTTGTCTTCGATTGTTTTAGAACGATGATCATATTATGAATTGCTCTATTCAAAACTATAAGTATATCCCAAAATCTGAGAAAGTTAGATCTACTATCTTCGAACTTAGGCTTCACTAAAAAAACCTTGACTATCACTAGAGGGTTTGTCCTCCTCGCTGGCGACAGAATTAACGCGGGGACGCCGGTGCAAATTGTAGTAAAATGCCAATCGATCTTCCTGTCCTCGTTGCTTGGGCGTTTCTAAATCAAGGGGTTGTGGTCGAACATTCCGGTGTCGCAACAGCATTTGGTCGTGTTTGCGAATATTGACATGTCGCAAGAGGGGCCACAATCGCCAAACGAGGTGACCTTCCAGATACGCCACTGGAACGGGTCCGTAGTGACGAGAATCTACCGATAAAAGAGGATTGTCACCTTCCAACCAAACGTGTCCTTCCGGAACGACCAACGAACGATAAATACTGTCGCCGTCCTTGCCTGTCAATGCCTCACCTCCGTCTGCTGAACAATCCCAAGGACACGACGGATCCAATCCTCTGGCTCCCAGACGCTCGTCCCATGGAATGCCGACATCCTCTCGATGCGCATAGTATTCGACAAATTGTCCGTACCGTTGAACTGTATCACCTGCCACACCAACAATTCGTTTGCAGGCCCGACGGTTGGTGTTGGGATCTCTCCAAATAATAATGTCACCGTTGGGATACCTATGTCTGGGTGTCGTGGCCACCATGTTGCGAATCGTATAATAAATAGATCGAATAGAATCCCACATGGGAGTTGTGTGGAGCCAGGTATCTCCGTAGGGATGAATGGATGGGACCATGCTGGGTCCGTAGAGTTGCTCGATTTGCAGAGGACACAGGTAGCGATGAAACAAGTCGTTTCCTTGTTCGGTCAAATTTATCAGCAACCCAAAGACTACCAGAGGTGCTGCTCTCTGTGCCATTGCTGTGTACCGGGTCTTTTGGTACTCTTTGAGTTTGACTGGATCGTCTCTCCAAGGAATGTGCTGGGATGTTCCAGTAGTCATTTTCTTTTTGTTAGCATTGTTGCCGCCGCTACTGGGATTGGTACCGGTTGGCTTCTCACCGTTGTTTTGGTTGCTGGATTTTTCATTGGTTTTCTTTTGCCGCCGTCTTTCTGGCAGGGAGGCCCGACTTTTGTTTTCTCTGATTCTACCGGAACGACCATTAGTTGCAAAGCGGTTTAATATTATTATTTGTTGCTGTTTTAAATTTCTATAGGTATTGCCTGTCCGAGGCACGCCTCGACAAAAAGGCCCAGCAGCCACCGATGACAAGGCAACAATTATCATCTCCTTCGGTTTTTTTCTTAACTTGCTTTTGCTAGCCGAGCTACTGCTGCCTGAAAAACAATCAAAAACAATATCCAGGCTATCGTTAGTAGTATAGTAGTGCGTCCCAGGATAGGCGGTTGTATGGGGGTTGTGGATGCTCTCCACAAGTGTTTTACAGCTCCCGAAAGTTTTCAGAAAGAACAGTCTACTAGCTAGTAGGTAGTCTAGTTAATTGTTACTACCAGTATTTTTTTGTACAGTAATTCTAAACGTAGCTAATTCCTCAACCCTATCATAATAGCTGATGTTCGCGCACCGCGTATTTGGGGGAAAAAGTGAGAACTGACACAGTTCGAGTTGATTGGCCTTCCAAAAGCAAGTTAGAAAATTCTTCTAAAATCATTTTGATGACCTCGTATGTGTACATACGACACTAGCAGTAAACCAGCAGTCGGGCGGTGGAGCGATGATGCTGGCAATTCTCTTCCCCGTCACGAATCCTGGAATCTCGGGGGCACTCATAGCCGCAGTGTCCTACCGGCAACAGGGCATGAGCCATGTCTATTCTTTTCTCGCAAGTCCTTTTTTCTATACTTGCTCTAGATTATTATCAGATGTGTACCAAAGCCTTGCTCATGATGAGCTCCCTTGATAAGTTTTCTCCTTCTTCGACCCGCGCCAGCTCCTCCAACGTCTCCCCCATCCATGGTATCAATTCCAGCATTTCCATCTAGATCTGGCCCTGGCCGACTAGTTGTCAATGGAGCTGATGTTTCAAGTGAGCCTTGTTCCTCTGCTCTATCAGACATATCATTGTTTGGAGGGAATGTATTGAAAACTGGGTGAGGCTGCGGTGTAGGCTTTTGTGTTGGTGGAAACGTATTGAAAACGGGATGAGGCCTGGGCGTGGTATTAGGTGTTGGACTTGGTGTAGGGTGCTGTGTCGGATTTGGAGTTGGTCTAGCAGTCGGGTGTGATGTCGGTTCCCGAGAAGGCTTTTCTGTGGGATGTGGAGTAGGTCCTGGAGTTGGCTTTTCTGTTGGACGTGGAGTAGGTCGTCGAGTTGGCTTTTCTGTGGGATGTGGAGTAGGTCGTCGAGTTGGCTTTTCTGTTGGATGTGTAGTGGGTCGTCCAGTTGGCTTTTCTGTTGGATGTGGAGTAGGTCGTCGAGTTGGCTTTTCTGTTGGATGTGTAGTGGGTCGTCCAGTTGGCTTTTCTGTTGGATGTGGCGTAGGTCGTCGAGTCGGCTTTTCGGTTGGTCCTCGAGTTGGCTTTTCTGTTGGAAGTGGAGTAGGTCGTTGAGTTGGCTTTTCTGTTGGAAGTGGAGTAGGTCGTCGAGTGGGCTTTTCTGTTGGATGTGGAGTAGGTCGTCGAGTGGGCTTTACTGTTGGATGTGGCGTAGGTCGTCGAGTCGGCTTTTCAGTTGGTCCTCCAGTTTGCTCTTCTGTCGGACGAGGTGTAGGTTGTCGAGTTGGACGTAAAGTAGTGTCTCGTGTTGGCTGTGGCGTAGGTCTTTGCGTCGGCTTTGCAGTTGGCTCTCGCGTGGGCGGCTGCGGCATGTTGAACACTGGATGTGGTTTCTCAGAATAAAGTGTGGGGGGAAGGGTGGGAATTTTTGTTATTGCACTTGACATGTCACTTGGTTTAGGAGTAGGCTTATTAGTGGGCCGTTTGGTTGGATCGGGTGTAGGGGTATTCGTAGGATGAATGATGGGAGCTTGTGTCGGACGTGGTGTGCTATGAGGTCTGCTACTCGATCCTGGGCTGGCCGCAACAGGCATGCTTCCACAACCACATGGCTCGTACCCGAGACTCTGAATTGTGCTACACAAATGTGTTGGGATAAATCCTTGTCGCCCCCAGGAAAACCATTGACGACAACTTCCCACCCCGATATATAGCACATTGATCACCATTCCAGGGTTGCCAGGAAAGGTATAGTCATAGCAAATATCACAACTCGGATAGTCTCCAGTGTGCTCAATGGACGAAGCAGGCGCCGAGGTGGGCGTTTGATCGATTTTTGGTGGCTCTTCATCTCCACAACATGGCTTGCGGTATTTCATAATTTCCCACTTGCATTCATCACTATCTGCCTCTAGCTCCTTAAAGTTTTGAAGGATTTTACGAGAGCACTGCATTCCGAAAGAATCCACAATATAATCTGGACGCTTTAATCCACCGACACCGCCTTCACAGAGAAGGCATTTGCCCGCGCCTACTAGGCTCAGCTGAGTAGCTATGGACGATAAGATTATTGCAACTTTCATTTTTCTCTTTCCTATTATTGAAAAATGTGGTGTGAGCTTACAACATTGTCTCTCACCTGTTCCCATCAATAATTATCAATCCGTTGCGTTGCGCGTGGGTTTTAAGTCGAGACCAAAATTTCGAAAATCCTGGTTCATTTAACTCGGAAGGTTCACAAATTCACTTTCCTTAAATAACCACGACACTCCTTTAAGAAAGCACATGCAATTCAAGGTCAAAAGTTGCGTCACCTACTAGTAACTTAAGTGGCTGCCGAAAAGTCTAGGTGTACAAGACTCATTGAAAACGAGGAAACATACGACATACTCGAGTAGGAACGTACTAATATTACTAGTAGTAAGGACAAAGTATACTATTGCGAGCTATCCGCCTCATTAGAAGTGGCAGTACTACCTTCGTCAGAGTTGATTGTCTGAACCCTAACTAGTTGCTCCATCCAATACGGTAGGTAAAGGCAGACAGTATGGTATTCTGTCGAGTAGTATCGACGAAGGTCAAAATGTGGGTAATGCTCAGTTCGCGGCCGCAGTTCACTCTGGCCGTTCGCATAAAATGCGCACCAAGAAGATGCGCATAGTACTACTTCCAAGCCTCCCTGGTTCTTCTCAACAAAACTAAATTTATGTCGTGTGCTGAACGTCCTTGTGTACTTCGATGTGGCTCACGAGAGCAGATCACAGAAAACTAATGCCCTCTGCAGACCGCAGAAACAGATTTGGACGATAGTTTTCTTCTTTTCTTCTTGCCGGTTCCTTGCGGCATTCTCGCAGAATCCAGCATCAATTCCCCAAGTCAATTTCTCTCCACTTATCGCAAAGTTGCGGTGCGGTGCTAATTCTTCAAGCAGACTCCTTGCCTCGCACCTGACATTAGTGTGATAAAGTTTTGTCGCTGTTTCTGGTTGGCATTTCATTTGTTGTTCTTCGTGTACAACTTGGTGATCCGTGTACTTTGTTTCCCTCCTAGGGAAGCTCCAACGTGTGGCTTCAGTGCTGATAATGCGTCCATTACCCACGCAGATGGTTCAACTTTGGCTCTCAATATAAAACCCATGAAGAATGCTGCAGCAGATCTGTTAGTAGGAGTTCCGATTCCATGGAGAAAATAAATGCCTTGGAGTATATCCTCCTTGGTACAGTACTAGTACAACCAAACAGTAGTAGTAGTGGATTGACTTCTTCTCAGGCAATTTTACTACTACTCCGAGTACTAGCTAGTACTCCCTCTAGTAGCTAGTAGAGGGAGTAGCTATTAGGGTGGTCCGTCAAGTCCTCAACCCTAAGTTTAAACAGAGGTTCCACTTCAAACTTTTCGGCCCAACTTTAACTGCTTGACTTCAGCTATTTTAGTAGATTAGACTAGTCTACTAGTAGTAGAGCTAGCAATGGTAGACTACTATAGTAGTTCCAGTAGCAACTCCTACCAGGGGTACTAAAGAACAAATTCGAATACTACTGCTAGCTAGTAGACTACTACCACTCCTACAGTACTTGTTGCGGCGAAAAAGTAGTAGAAGACCGTACTACCTGATACTACTGATGATTAAAGGTATTAGTTGTTGGCCGAACTACAGGGACAAGAAAGTGATGCACAAGAAGAGAGAAGAGGGACGATGAATATCTAGAGTGGAGGAGTCGGAATTTCTTCAATCAATCAATCAATCAATCAATATCACGAATAGAAAAATACAAGACTATATCAAGAAGAGGTCAATTAATTCATCAATTAATTTACAAGCAAGATGATGACCGATATGGAAACCGAAACGGACAAAGTTGTCAGTGATATCTTATTTGATGACAACGACGAAGAGAATTGCAATGGTAACGGGCACATTCATGGCAGTGGCATTGGTGGTGCTGTGAACGACCAAGAAGATTTTGACGCCAGTCTTACAGAAGCCATGGCAGAAGCAGCTGCGTTTTTGGATTCGGGAGATGACGACGATGACAACGAATTATCTATACAACAACAACAACAACAACTGTGTGTCCACCCAGAACATGCTCACTCCTTTTCCAAGGCCACGTTTTTGGCAGTAGGCTTACGACCGCCACCGTGTGCAGGATGTCATCAATCTTTGAAAAAACCAGCATTGCCTGTGCCGGATCCTTCAATCGTCAAATGTGTGGCATGTGGTGTTTTGGCACATCGATCCTGTGCCCTGAGTCCTGTAGATAATTCTGTGGTATGGAACGAATTATGTTCTGTGAATGGACCTTCGATAAAACGGGCCACCGGAATAGTTTCAGAGCAGGAAGGAAAAGCATGTCTTGGTGATGACCATCAGCAAGAAGAAGAATGTGAAGAAGAATACGAAATGGATTTGAGCAAAAAATTAAACGACGACAGGGGCGATGATTCTGTCACTAGACAACAACAACAACAACGAGTACGAAAAAATTCGTATGCCAGTAGCGATCAATCTATGGCAACACAAGAATTGGAAGAAGAAGCGGCATCGTTAGACGGTACCATTCCTCCTGGTGCGGCTGCTGAAGCTTCTAAAACAGAAAGTGATTTCAACGTCTCCGATCCTGATGTTGCAGCTGCCTTGCAAGCTGCAAAAATTGCGGCAAAAGCCAATCCATCAGTGAAAACCGAAGCACAATTAGAGAGCCCTGATGGTACGATTGGACGAAAACAAGTTGCCAAGATGGTATTTCCAAAAAAGCAACAGGATACCGGTACGGACGACAATCCACAAAGTGTTCAACAGGACCAGGATGACCACGAAACTGAATTTTCACAATTCTTAGACGTCGATGAAGAGGGGGGACACGATAATGCAGATGGTCAAGAGCAAACAGAGGACAAGACACGTCATCCAGCCTGCAGTAATAGTGCCGAAAGCCAAGATACAGAATTGGACAATTCTCAGGAGGAATTGCCTGATATGCAGGATATTGAGATCGAAATCGGAAATGATCGGGCACAAGTTACTGCTTCAAAATCCAAATTTCGCTTGTTGTTTGCACGTAAAGAGCAAAAAGTGGAACCGACAAGCCAAAATAAAGGTGAACAAAATGATGCTCTCTCTGGTATAACACATTCGGAGTCTGTAGCGACAGAAAAAAGACGATCATTGTTGAACTGGAGGAAAACGACTGAGCAGGAAGAAGATGGCGTTGCAGGCAAAAACGTAGTGGAGGAAACGGAAGGGGAAGAGAAGGAGGAGACAGGAAAGTTAGAGAATAGTGTTACTGACGATCAAAATCACTGGAGCCAGCCTTCCTTTTTGACTCGCTTTTTCAATACAAAAAAGGAAGAGACTACTCATGCCGACGATGAGGCATCAAAATTAAAAAATGGGTCCGCTGCATCTGATGAATGTGATGATATCTTGCAAAGTCCCAATCAAATGTCGTTATTATCCCGTGTATTCGCATCGAAGAAAGAAGGCAACGTTGTCGATAATACGGCTGCCGAATCTACAATAAACAATTCTTCCTCTGCTGATAATAGCAACGCGCCTCACGATAATAGCCAACAGTCACTTCTTTTGCGCGTTTTTGGAAAATCGGCGAAAGATGAGGACATTCACGAGGAAAATGTCGAAATGGAAGAAGCTAGCGAGAGTCAGCAGTCGTTTTTTCCTCGTGTTTTTACGAGGAAGAAAGCAGATGACAACGAAACTGCATCACTGGAAAGCGCAACCAAAAATGAAGCAGAAGAGGATTCTGCCACTCAGGAATCTTTTTCTCGTCGCTTTTTGTTCTTTTCGAAGAAGGATACAAACGAAAATGCTACCGATGACAAAGACTCTAATATACCAGGCGGAATGGCGCCTACAAGAAATTTTTCCCTTTTTGGATTCCGAAAGGAAAGCGCCAATGATGTTTGCATACAGCGAACAAAAGCGTGGGCATCTGACGAGCCACCTAGTCACTGGGCCACATCTACTACCCCGACATTCCAAGCTTCACCGGCTATTCGTGAAGATGGGAATAACGAAGGAGTATCGGAAAATACTGACTCTATCCCGCTTCATTATGCCAATCATCCATTTGCCAGTGTATCGCGAGCGCTACAAGACAACATCTTGGCTCTTTTGAAACCTCCCGACGAAATAGAAGAAACTGTAGTCTTTGAGAGCGAGCCTGATGAATGCAACGGAACAGAAACCTCTCCACGCAAACCTTTTTCATCGCTCAGTTTGATTGTCTCACCTGAAGAATCAGTAGACGTGCCAGGGCTTGGCGAAATAAGACCGAAACCAGAATCTGAACCGGAGCAGAAAAATGCACTTCTGGAAGTAGCCAGTGGAACCTATGAAGCAGTCAAAGCCACTGCTCGTGTGCCGCAGAAGATTGGCAGAGCTTCTGTTGTCGGGGGTATAGCTGGAGGAGTCGCGGGTCTTATGTTTTCAGGTCCTGCAGGAGCCATGATGGGATTTCGTTACGGTCAGACGGCTGGGGCACTGGGTGTTGTGTTGGAAGGATCTTTTACGGTTGGTGTAATCATTGCTGGCGTGAGTGGCGGCAGAATCGCAGCTGACAAAATTCAAGAGCAGATAGAGGAGCAGCGTGTCCTTACCATCGGAGAAGATGGCGTGACTCGCAAGGTCATGCTTGTGCGACCTACTATTCGTATCGACCCCGTGTGGCAAGAAATCTGGGCCGAAGCTCAGAGAACATCTCCGACAACCAGTACCTCGACGTTGAGTCTATTCTTTACAAGTGCTAGCGACAGCATTAAGCAAGAGCGATACGAGAGGACATCTGATATTGTTGAAGAAGAAGAAATCCCAACTGACGAAAAGGTTTTGTTGCTCGTTAGCCGAGTACTTAGTGACAAAGGATCATTTCCTGGACACGTGTATAGATGTTTGATGCAGGCGTTCAAGGATCGCTGCCAACAACGGAATGAACTAAAAGTGATGCAGGAGAAGGAGGACTTTCCGCATTTGTTTGAGGGTACTGCTGAAGAGTCGGTCAATATGGGTAACGAAGTCGAGATCTCTTCATCGTCCCGAGCACGTCGAGAGGATTGCCACGGAGTGATCAAATACATTACTGCAACACTGTTGGAAGTTCGCCCAGGTCTGGCATCAACGCCCGAAATTACAGAAATTACAGCGTCGGTTGTAGAAGCGCTCGTATTTGGCGAAATCTATGATTTGGTATATGAAGAAATTGCCATGGAAACTACGGAGACGGACAAGCGTTTAATTGAGAAGATTGACGATTTTGAGTTTGCTAGAGTCCAACTCACAGGTGTGCCGATCAGCACGGAAAGAGTCGTCTCCCAGGAGGCTATTTGTGCACTTCGAAGGCTCCCAGAAACTCACGCTGCCGTTGACAAACTTCGTCACTGTGTCGCCTTTCTGGAAAAAATCTCGGAACATTTCTCCAGTATTTCGGCGACCTCAACCATGGGTGCAGACTCGTTGTTAAAAATGGTTTGTCAGCATTTAATTGCCGCCAAAATGCCCGGTATCAATGCAGAAGTAGCCTTTCTGGAAGAGTTTGCGCATGACCAGCAGTTGCTTCGGGGGAAGGAAGGTTACGCTCTTGTGACACTTCAAGCATCTCTTCACTTTTTGAACATGAGCAGTGACTTTGAACGAGATATTTTCGGGCAGGACGATGACGAAGAAAATGTCCCTCTTTCGGATGAGAAATCCTCCAAATCAAATGGGGGGCATCAGGTGGACGCTTTCCAGAACACCGAGGATGCCAACGCTGCAAAGTCTGATGATTCGGATCCAACCAACAACACTGAAGCAGCCGTTAGCGACGCAGCTCTTGAATATGTGACATCTTCCGGAGCCGGAGTAAGCCTCAGAGGCAGACCTCGGTAAAAATGGACGATACGGGGAATTCCTGCACCGGCTGGAATTATAATTCGGCCATTGTCTCATCTTTCCCATGGAATTAATTAATTGTGAGCCACAACAAAGATCAAATTAATGGA
>Ga0210036_1003360_pt1 | contig 15775 bp, 17 predicted proteins | sample CryGeymeta201515_FD_185469 | JGI IMG/M metagenome (GOLD analysis project Ga0210036, IMG submission 185469) | Groundwater microbial communities from Crystal Geyser aquifers in Utah, USA - Crystal Geyser metaG 2015-15 (SPAdes) (version 2) | ecosystem: Environmental > Aquatic > Deep subsurface >...
GGGCGGCATCGGTCGCGTAGACGGTCACCAGTTGCGGGGTGGATTGTCCACTGGCGGGCGTACAGGAAAAGATGAAAGATGAAAGAAGAAAGCATGCCCTGAGCGCAGTCGAAGGGATGAATAAAGAACGCTTCATGTCATCGAAGGAGGAGCGTAATCACACCAAGCGCGGCACAATAAATAGCGAAGGCATAGAGCGAATGTTTGCCCAGATAACCGATCAGCCAGCGGACGGCGAACCAGCCGACGACAGCCGCGGTGACAAATCCCACCGCGAGCAGGGGCAGGAACAAGCCGAGGTTCGGCATCTGGATCACGTCCAGCATTTCGTACCCGCCCGCGGCCAGCATGACCGGCACGGACATCAGAAACGCGAAGCGCGCCGCCGAGGGACGGTCAAATCCACGGAACATGCCGCCCGCGATGGTCGTGCCGCTGCGCGAGGCGCCGGGGAAGACCGCAATGATTTGCATGACGCCGATGAAGAGCGCGTCCAGCCAGGTCATCGAATCGAGGGCGCGATTCTTTTTGGTCAGCCATTCGGCGAGGGTGAGCAAGACCGCCGCCGCGAGCAGGCGGATGGAGGCTTCGAGCATGGGTTGTTTGAAAAGCGCTTCGACGGCGTCCTTCAACAAATAGCCCGCAAGAAGCGCGGGAATGGTGGCAAGCAGGAGGTAGAAGCCAAGATTTCGTTCGGGAGTCGAATGTCGAAAGCCTGTCCTGAGCCACGTCGAAGGATCAAAAGTCGCTTTGGCAATAGCGAGCAAATCCTTCCAATAAAAAACAAACAGCGAGAGGATGGTTCCCAATTGGACAATGACGAGGAACGAGAAGGTCGCCTCGTCCGCGGGAATGCCGAGCAATTTTTGGGCGATGAGCAGATGCGCGGTGGAGGAGACTGGAATGAATTCGGTTAGTCCCTGGAGGATGCCGAGCAGAAAAGATTGAAAGAGGTTCATGTGAGTATCCGATAGACCCTGACGGGTTGATCCTTTCCTTTGACGGTGATAAATTGCGGCTCATCCACCGGGACGCGGTTGTTCAAGTGCGAGAACACGCCCTCCGAAATCCAAACCTCGCCCGAGGCGGCGGATTTTTCGATGCGGTTGGCGGTGTTGACCGTGTCGCCCAGCGCGTCGTAGAAGCGGAGTTGCGGACTGCCGAGCAGTCCCTCGACCACCTGGCCGGTATGCAGGCCGATGCCCGCGCCCAGCCCGTGACGGTTCAGGATGCGCTCACATTGCAGGCGCAGATCCAGGGCGGCGCGCACGGCCTCGTCCGCCTCCAGAAAAACGGCCATGGCTTCGTCCGCCGTGAATTTGAACTTGACGACGCGGTAACGGCCAAAGGTCGCCTCGACGGTCGCATAATAGCGGTTGACCAGCGAGGCCACCTCTTCCGGGGAATGGCTCTCGCTCCAACCGGTGAAGCCGCGAATATCCGCGAAGAGGATGGTGCGTTTCTGGCGCGACAGGCGCATGGAATTAGGGTCATCCAAAGCGCGCCCGAGCAGGTCGCGTCCCAACAGCCATTCCGAATATATTTGGCTCTCTGGGATTTGCCGTGATTCTGTACACGGATTTCACGGATTACACGGAATCTCACGGAAAACCCCAAAAAAATCCGTGCTTTTTCCGTGTCCGTCCGTGTAATCCGTGTTCAAAAGGTTTTGATCACGGAGATTCCCAATGAGCCATATATTTTCAATTTTCCGGCGGTCTCGCGCAAGAGCAGGGAAAAACGCTGGGCGTTGACGTTGGCCGCGCCCGCCGAAAGTCCCAGCAAAAAGACCGCCAGCGCCAGAAACAGGTGCGAACCATCTGCAAAAAACTCTGTCAGCGAAATAGTTTGCGCGGGATTGGCAGTGACCTCGACGGCAACATACAAGGCAAATATAATTTCGGCGCGGACCACGTTTTCGAGCAGGAGCAGGGAGTCGTTCCACAAATTTCTTTCACGCGACTGGGCGGCCTGCAACAGTCCAATGATGAGCGCAAAAATTAAATACGGAACATGATAGGGGGACTGAAAAAAAGCCAGCCCCTCGAAAGACACTTCTCCCAGGGCGTACAACCCCGGCGCGGCCAGGTTGCCAAGGAATCGCCGCCAGGCAGACAAATGCGTCCAACGCGTAAGGATGTAGGTCTGCACCAGTACGGCAGGAATCAATATGTAAAGATCGGGATTGGCTAAATATTCCAATCCCTCAACGAGAAGTTCCAGCAGGATAAGCGCAATTGGGAAGTAGCCCGAATTACGGAACAGTTCCTGCCAGAAACGGCTGGCGGGAGAATCTGTGAGGCGGTCTTCGACCGTGCGGGTGAGGTCTTTTGTGGACATGGATATTCGGGTTGATTTTACCGCAACACTGAACGATCTGGTTCAAAAAGCTATTTGGCTCTCTGGGAGTTGCCGTGATTCGGTACACGGATTACGCGGATTTGACGGATTTGCACGGATTTTTCTATTAAAAAATCCGTGTTCATCCCTTTTGTCCGTGAAATCCGTGTACAAAAGGTTTAATCACGGCGATTCCCAATGAGCCAGATTTTTTGTACTCATTACTTTCGCAAGATTATAGTCAAACGGCGGATAGACAATTCCGTTCTCCGTGACGATGGCGGAAATCAAACGGTTCGGTGTGACGTCGAAGGCCGGGTTGCGCGCCCTGGCGTTCGCGGGTGCGACGCGTTCTCCGTTAAACTGCAAGCCGAGCACCTCGTCCATGCCGCGCTCCTCGATGGGGATCAGATCACCATTTGCAAGCGAAAGATCAATCGTTGAAGTCGGGACGACCGCGTAGGCAGGGACATCGTTATCACGCGCGGCCAGCGCCAGCATGTACGTGCCGATCTTGTTGGCCACGTCACCGTTGGCGGCAACACGGTCCGCGCCGAAGAAGACTTTTTGGGCTTGTCCGTTTTTTAGAAAATGCCCCGCCATGTTGTCGCTGATGATCTCGTACGGGATACCGTATTGTTCCAACTCCCAGGCGGTGAGACGCGCGCCCTGCAAACGCGGACGGGTCTCATCCACCAGCACGTGGACGCGTTTGCCCTGCTCGTGCGCCATGCGGATCACGCCGAGCGCGGTGCCCCAATCCACGGTGGCGAGCGCGCCGGTGTTGCAGTGGTGGATGATCGTGTCGCCGTCGGCGATCAAGTCCGCGCCGTGACGCGCCATGCGCCGGTTGATCTCCACATCCTCGTCGGCGATTTTTTGGGCTTCAGACAAGATGTGCCTCCGCAAGTCATCCACAGATAATGAATCTTTTACGGAATACGCACTACGCAGCACTCTCTCCAACGCCCAAGCGAGATTGACGGCGGTCGGTCGCGCGGACCTCAAGAGGGCCGCGGCGACATGGAGGTCAGCCAGCAGGTCGGCGGGAGTCCGCGCGGGCGATGACTGCGCGGCGAGGGCGAGGCCAAACGCGGCCGCGGCGCCGATGGCAGGCGCGCCGCGAATCGCCATATCCTTGATCGCCTGCGCGACTTCGGCGTGAGTCTGGCACGCCAGGATTTCCAACGCGTTCGGCAGGCGGCGCTGGTCAATCATCTTGACCTGGTTGTCTTCCCAAAAGATGGTTCTCATTGTTTTACCTATTTTGGCAAATCATGATTTGCTTCTGGGAGACTGTCTTCTCCCGTCATTGCGAGCGTCCTGAGCGGAGGGTACTCCCGAAGTCGAAGGATGCGAAGCAATCCCTTGGTCCGAGGAGACAGCGTCCCCTTTGGGGATTGCTTCGTCGGGACACCTGCCCTGGCGGGCGGCGCCAGGAAGAGCGCCCTCCTCGCAATGACGGAGCAACTTGGAGTTTGCTAACTTCCTGAGTTCTTCGGGTGGGATGCGCGCCACGCCCCCCAATTGGCGCGCGTGATGGAAAACTTCGGCGACATGTTCAAGCCGTTCGAGATGGATCAAGGCTTCTTCGAGATTTTTCCCAACGGTGAGACTGCCATGCTGACGAAGCAGAATGGCGTCATGGTCGCGGATCAACGGACGGACGACTTCCGCGTCTTCGTGGGAGGAGGGCGTCGCGTACGCGCTGACGGGGACGTGTCCCAGCGTGAGCGCGACCTCGGGCAAAATGTCATCGGGAAAGTCGAGTCCCGCGACGGTGAGCGCGGTGGCAAAGATGGGATGCGCGTGGATGACGGCACGGACATCGGGTCGCAGTTTGTAGACTTCGAGGTGCATCGGCGTCTCGGTGGAGGGGCGGCGGTCGTTTGCGGAGGCCAGCACATTTCCACGTAGGTCAACAATGAGCAGGTCGTCCGCGTCCATGCGGCCTTTGCATAAACCCGCAGGCGTGATAAGCACGCGGCTCTCGTCCACGCGGACGGAAATATTACCGTCGTTGGAGGTCATGAGGTGACGCGCGTAGCAGACTTGTCCGCACTCGAGAATGGCGAGGCGGAGGAGGGGTTCAGGAGAGTCGGGAGGAAAGGAGAGATGGGGCATGGAGCGGTGGTAAGTGGTAATTGGTGATTGGTAATTGGTGATTGGTAATTGGTAATTGGTAATTGGTAATTGGTAAGTGTGACGCGACATGCTTCGCGATGTCGCTGTTTGGGTTGCAGTTTGAAAGTCGCGCTACGGCTCAACAGGAGTATTTCTTTCCGCATTCCCCTGCCATTGACGCAACAACTCCGGCACACGCGTCTCAAACGACCCATCGGCAATATACCCGCGAATCGATTCCATCAAACGGATCAGCGCGCGCAAATTATGAATGGACAGCAACGTGCCTGCCAGCAATTCCTTCGCCACGATGAGGTGGCGGATGTAGGCGCGCGTGAAAGTCTTGCAGGTGTAGCAGTCGCAGGTCTCATCAATGGGACTCGCGTCGCGGGCGAAGGTCGCGTTCATCAGGTTGAGGCGTCCCTCGGGCGAGAATGCTGAGTTGTGGCGCGCCAAGCGGGTGGGCAGGACGCAATCGAAGATATCTATCCCGCGAGCGACGCCGTTGATCAAGTCTTCGGGGGTGCCGACTCCCATCAGGTAGCGCGGCTTGGACTCGGGCAGGAGCGGCGTGACCACGTCGAGCATGGCGTGCATTTCGTCTTTCGTCTCGCCCACCGAGAGGCCGCCGATGGCGATGCCGGGCGTATCGAGCGAAGCGATAAATTTAGCGGAGGCCGCTCGAAGGTCCGGGTTAACGCCGCCCTGCACAATCCCGAAGAGGGCCTGGTCGGCGCGTCGCTTGGCCTTGAGACAACGCTCGGCCCAGTAGTGAGTCCGCTCCATTGCGACTCGGCTGTACTCGTGGTCGTTGGGATCGGAACATTCATCGAAGGCCATGATGATGTCCGCGCCGAGACTCTCCTGAATGCGGATGGCGCGTTCAGGCGTGAAGTAGTGCGTCGAACCGTCAATGTGACTCTTGAAGGTTACGCCTTCATCGTCAATCTTGCGGGTCTGCGCCAGCGAAAAGACCTGGAATCCGCCCGAGTCGGTCAGCATGGGACGCGGCCACTTCATGAAGCGATGCAATCCGCCCAACTCGGAGATGAGGTCATCGCCGGGACGGAGGTAGAGGTGATAGGTGTTGCTCAGCACGAGCGTCGCACCGAGGTCCGCCACCTGCGCGGGCGTCAGCGTCTTGACGGTGGCTTGTGTGCCGACGGGCGCGAAAACGGGCGTCTGGAGGGTGCCGTGCGGCGTGGAGAATGTCCCCGTGCGGGCGCGGTTGTTGCGGGCAGTGATGGTGAAGTCAAACATGAGGGGGATTATACACTTCAAGGTGCGTTATAATCATTGATGAGCAAGGAGTAAAAAATGTTGACCACCCTTGAAGGCGTATATCGCAAAGGAAAGATCGTGTTAAGGAACAATCCTTCCGATATTCCCGACGAGACCCCCGTCATTGTCACCTTTCTCGATTCAGAAGGAATTGACTTGCAAGCGCGCGGGATCAGCGGGGAACAGGCGGCCATCTTGCGCGCCCAACTCGCCTCATTCGCCGAAGAATGGGAAAGCCCAGAAATGAGCGCATATGACCGTTATATCCACGCTTAAACGCGGCGACATCGCGCTGGTGTTATTTCCCCATTCCGACTTGCAGACAGCCAAGCCGCGCCCTGCGCTGGTTACCCAGGCGGATGAGTTAAACACAGATTTGCCGCAAGTCATTGTCGCAATGATCACGAGCCGACTCTTTCGCGCCAACCATCCCAGCCGTGTGCTGATCGAGTTGGAATCGCACATCGGTCAAGCCTCTGGCTTGCTGGCCGATTCTGTAGTGATGACTGATAATCTCACAACAGTCGCAGAAGTAGCCATTGACCGCGTGATTGGCAAAATTCCAATGAAAGAAGTTGACAAAGCGCTCAAACATACGCTGGGTTTGTAGAATGTCGAAATTGACTTGAGTTACAATACCCTTTATCTTGATAGCGTACCTGTGAAGGCCAAAACCAAGCCAGCGCAAACAAGAAAGAAGAAACTGGCAACTGCGCGCCCAAGACAGATGAGGCAGGTAGGGACAAACACTGGAGCGAATTGACAACGCCGTGACCATGCACAGGTCACGGCGTTGTTTTTCAACCCAAATTCAAGAAACGATGGCGAACAGACATTTGAGATACGCCCCTTCTGCAAAGCGGATGGGATGATCCAGCGCGTGACCAGTACGCCGAATCTCGGTCAACTTGCGCCCCGCTTCTCGCGCGGACCTGTGAATGGATTCAAAAAACGAATCGGCGTCCACCCGGCTGGAACAGGAAGCCTGCACCAGCGTGCCGCCCTCCCGCAAAACGCCCAGCCCCAGACGCGTCAACTTGCGATAAGCGGACAGCGCCCCCTCGATTTGCTTGTCACTTTGGGCGAACATGGGCGGATCAATGATGACCAAGTCAAAGAGACGTTTCTGCAACTTCATCCGCGCCAGAACTTCAAAGGCATCTTCGGCAATCGTCTCATGGGAAACTGTCAACTTGTTGTGCGCCATGTTGCGGAGCGCGGCTTCGAGGGCCGGCGCGCTGATGTCCACGCTAACGATTTGACTTGCCCCGCCGCGCGCCGCGTAGACGGAAAATCCGCCCGTGTAGGCGAAAACATTTAGCACAGATTTATCCCTGGCGAATTTTTCAACCCGGGCGCGGTTGTCACGCTGGTCGAGGAAGAACCCCGTCTTCTGCCCATGGATGGGATCGGACTCAAAGATGAGACCATTTTCCCGAAACAGGATCAGGCTTGGGGGCGCGAGAAGCGAGAGCGTCATCCCGTCCGTGAGACCGTGCAGGAGGTCAGTCTGCTTTTGCAGGGAGCGGCTGAGTCGCAGAATCAAATAACTGGCCCGGCTGACCTGCGCCAGCGCGTCGCAAAAGTCTTTGAGATGGGGAATCCAGGCGGGGGTGTAAAGTTTTAGAACCAGAGTATCGGCGTAACGGTCGAGCGCCAGGCCGGGCAGGCCGTCGTTCTCGCCGTGGACGAGACGGCAGCCAGTGGTGTTTATTTTCTCCAACGATACGCGCACGCGTGCGGCGCTGACAAGTTTGGCGCGAAACCAGTCCGCGTGGATGGGGACGGGCTGGCGGGATTGCAGGATGCGCACACGGATCGGAGACGTGGGATCATACAAACCGATCGCCAAGAAGCGGCGCTTGTCGTCAAAGATGACAGCCAGGTCGCCGGGCGCGCCGCTGTGACTTTGCTCGGTGATGGATTGATCGAAGACCCAGGGATGTCCCTGCCGCAAGGCGCGCTCTGCGGGCGCGCTGATCCGCAACGCAATTCGTTTCGCAGAGGGAACGGGGAGTTGGGAGAGGGATGGGGTGAAGTCCATTGCGTGGAGGATTATACAGGATGCCACCCAGTTGGATGGGTGGTTCCACAGGTGTTCGCCCGCCCCTGGAATTGATTATTACGGGTGAGCTGATAATGAGGTGATAAAATGAAGGGGATGGCACTTGCTCCAAGTCAATTAAGCATGGAATTTATCCAGTCACAGGAAATTCAGGAAACACAAAAACCTGAACTTTCCAATGGCCGCGCCAACAAGTTGGCCCCGCAAGATCGCGCTTTTCATAATTGGTATCGATTTGTGCTTTCTTTTCCGCCGCATTTGGTACAGGATACCATCGGAAAATTTGGGCTGAATGAAAACAGCGTGGTTCTTGATCCGTTTTGCGGGACAGGCACAACATTGGTCGAGGTCAAATTAGCAGGGATGAGGGCCATCGGATTAGAGGGGAATCCGTTTCCGCATTTCGCATCGTCGGTAAAAACCAGTTGGGATTTGGATGCCGATTTGCTTTCTTCACAGGCTCGGAAAATCGCGGATGAGGCTCTGAGTATTTTGAAGGCGCAAGGCATTGATGATGGTTTTCCGTTTGAGAAAGAGCATAAAAATCTAAAGTCACTTTCGCTTGAGGCGGAGAAACTCATTCTTACAAACTCGATCAGCCCGCTCCCGTTGCATAAGTTGCTGGTTTTGTTTGAATGTCTCAAGAAATATGAGAACGAGCCTTTTTATCGTCACGCGCTTTTAGCGTTGGGAAACGCCTTGGTATTCAAAATCAGCAATTTGCATTTTGGCCCGGAAGTGGGAGTTAAGACCCCGAAAATTGACGTGCCGGTTGTTTCCAATTGGCTGGTTGAAATTGACAAAATGGCAAATGATCTCCGCCAAGTCGCAGGGAAATCATTTCCAGAAACAAAAGTTCATTTAGCGGACGCGCGCAGTCTGGATACGCTTGATTCTAATTCTGTCGACGCTGTGATTACGTCGCCGCCCTACCCGAACGAAAAAGATTACACCCGAACCACGAGGCTTGAATCTGTTTTGCTTGGGTTTATCAATAGCAAAGAAGAATTGAGAGAATTGAAGAAACGGCTCGTCCGTTCGAACACGCGCGGAATTTACAAAGGGGACGATGACGATCAATGGGTTTCCGAATTTCCAGAAATCCAACGCATCGCGGACGAGATCGAAAAACGCCGAATCGAACTTGGAAAAGATTCTGGATTTGAAAGACTTTATCCGCGAGCCACAAAACTATATTTTGGCGGCATGGCAAAACATTTGGCGGACCTTCGCAGAGTCCTGCGTCCGGGCGCACAACTCGCATATGTTGTTGGCGACCAGGCATCCTATTTACGTGTGATGATCCGAACGGGACAGATTTTGGGAGACATCGCGCAAAAATTGGGTTATGAACTCACAGGCATTGACCTGTTCCGCACTCGCCTATCAACCGCCACAAAAGAGCAACTTCGTGAGGAAGTCGTCATATTGAAATGGAAAGGGTAAATCATGAACAAGAAGATTCTTATAGCCGATGGATTGAAGTTTCATGGCTAGAAAAAGAAGTAGTTTACTGAAAATTTCAGAGCCACAAATGGGCTATGCTCTTGACTTTGGCAACACGCGAGTAAAAGCAAGGCCATTCATTAAGTGGGCGATGATCGGTTAAAATTGATTAGAGGCGTGATATGGAATTCTATTTCATTGACAACCAAAGAATGAAAATGTCTGATGTTCTTGCTTCGACTTTTCCTACTTCAAAAACAGCAAGAATCGCAGTCGCCTTCGCCAAACATTCTGGTATAAGGTTAATTGAAGAACCTCTGACGAAATGCTTGGATAACGGCGGGAAGGTTGAATTCGTGGTTGGTTTGGATTTCCATACTACGGACGCGACAGTTTTACAAACTTTTCGCGCTTTTTCAAAATCTTACTCAAACTTTAGTTTTTATTGTTTCAGTGACCCCTCAGACAATACCGTTACCTATCATCCAAAACTCTATCTGTTTGAAAACAAAGGTCTGGTGAAAAGTATTGTCGGTTCTTCTAATTTAACCAAAGGTGGATTGAGCGAAAATATAGAAGTAAATGTTCTCCTTGAAATGGAAAGCGATAGCGAAAAAGCCGAGAATATTTTTGACATTTACGCAGGGATAAAATATCAACCTTCTCGGTTTGCACCTGATGATGAATATATTCAAGCATATGAGGCAATTCTCGAAGAGGCAGAACAGCCAAAATACAGGAGACAAGACACTAAAAACGCCATTGAGCGTCTTCGCGAATTAGAAAAGAGTCTTCCTAAACCCTATACAAGAACATCCGCTTTGCAAGGTTGGCAAAAACTCGTTTTCTTGAAATTGCCAGATGATGAATTTCAGACAGGCGATTTATACAAACATGCTTCAGAGTTTACACAAACATATCCTGAAAATAAAAATGTTGAACCAAAGATCAGGCAAGTTTTACAGCAGTTGCGCGACTTGGGTGTAATTCTTCATCTTGGCGAAGGTCGCTGGAAGAAAAATGATTTTTTGCTCAAATAAAATGCACAGGAAAATTCTATGACACATCGAAAAAGTTATGACATTATTCGAATTCCATCCAACGATTGGGATAACATTACGGAGACTGTATCGTTAGATGGCAGTTATTCTGAAGAAATCAAGAATGAAATTTGGAGCGCTCTTGAAAATGTAAGATTTTTGTCAGACCCCTGGGTTGTAGTTCAAATCAAAGACGGCGTTTCTACAAAAGCCAATTTATTAGCAAATAAAGAGGCGGCTCAGAAATTCGCAAAAAGAATAAAAACGAACCTGCCATCAAATGTGCAAGTTCTTTGTGTCCGAGCACGATATAGACAGTCTTCTTAGCATCAATTGGAAGACGAGTAAAAACTGTACTCTCTTGGTCAAAATGGATAAGCGAAGAATTTGGGTCTTTTGGGATTGAGCAGGATAAGATTATTCTCAAATAATCTACTCAGGAGAAATTATGAATAATCCAACACAAGTTTGTGAATGTGGCTCAGATGAATTCATTACAAAGCCAAATGCCTATGATGTTTATAAAGTCATCAATGGTGTTGTCTTATTTATGACTCAAGAGTATGTTGAAGACGTAACTTTGGTTTACTGTAGAAATTGCAGCAAAGAACAAAACATGGAAACCTTACCCGGTAATCTGACGGCTGGATAATATTGGAATCACGCCCGATGACTCACAAAAACCGCTGGCTCCTCCAAACCCCGATCATCTTCTAACTCAACATGAAGATCCCATGTCCGATCTCACCCTCGGCCTCACCGCCGAACTCACCCTCACCGTCACCGAATCCGATACCGCCGCCAAATTTGGCAGCGGACTGGTTCCCGTCTTCGGCACGCCTGCGCTGGTCGGGTGGATGGAAGCCGCGGCAGTCCAGGCACATGAGGAAAATAAATCTTTCCCCACCCGCAGGAAGAGTAACATCTAATTTGAACGAACTTTCTCCATCAGAGTTTTTAACAACGCCTCAAGAATTATTTCAACTTTTTCAGGGGGAAAGCCGGTATTCCTTGAAATCTTTTCAACCAATGCCTGTTTTTGATTTTTATCACCAGTCATGGCAAGCAAGGCATACAGCCAGAGTTCGGGATCAATTTCCTGATCATCGTTTTCCATATTTGCCTTCTCAAGAACAATGGAATAGTTTGGTTTATGGAACGGCTGAATCGATTTTGACATTATACCCTTCCACCTCCTCCCTTCCCCGTTTATACACACACCCGATGACTCATAAAAAACGCAGGCTCATCACCTGCGGTTTTTTCATAAATCGTCTTAGCGCCGCCTGCCTCCGAAAAATCCCAAGAGGAGAAACACTAATGCCACTCCAAGCAGGAAACCAAGATTATACATAGCTCCATTGTTGTGGACTTCGTACATCTGTATTACGGGATTCAAAAACGACATGATCAGGGTTACGGGGGAGATAAGCCCGTGCCAAAATCCCATGCCGAGACCGGCGACAGATCCATTCTCAGGCGGCTTACCGACTTCCGGGTTGGGGCCAGGCGCAGTGAATTTTATTTCGCTGTTAGACTTATCGAGGTTTATCTTCGGGCCAGCGGCACAAGCCGACAGTGTGACAAGCAATATGCCAAACAAAACGAAAACAAGTATTTTCTTCATTTCTCTATCTCCTGAACTATTTAATTCGATTAAGTGAGTATAACCCATTCAATAATACAACAAGCTTACATCCGTCACATCCATCAACTGGGGAGAGTTTGTCTCCACCACTTGGGGGAGGAAAAATTTAACGCAGAGAAACAACTGGCTGTCATGCGCCCCTGGTCACATAAAAAACCAGGGATTATCATCTGCGGTTTGCCTCTTCCACCTCACCCCCTCCCCGCTTATACTCACGCCCGATGACTCACAAAAACCGCTGGCTCCTGCAAACCCCGCTCACCCCCGAAGCGGACGCGGAATCGCGCACACTACCTTTTCGCGAATCGGACGCTTTTCTCGGTCACCACCACAAACCGATCGGGTAAGCGATCGGCATACGTTTGCAATAACTGTTTCAGCACATTTATTTTCGAGGGAACTCGCTCATCGTCCAGGCGCAACAAAACCACACCATGATGAGGCTTTTGGTCGCGATAGACTTTATCGCCGAAATCCTTGTCATTGGTGATCAACACCCAGTTTTCTTCGAAGGCTTTTTTAACGATGGCATCATCATCCATTCCCCTCGCCAGGTCATAAACTGAAAAGACCTCGTGGCCTTGCCCGCCAAGCCATTCCGCAACGGCCGGGCCGGTTGACTCGTCCACGAGAAAACGCATTAAGTCGTCTCCATTGTCAACGGCATGAAGACCGTGTTCTCAAGCGCCTTGCTGGCAAACAGAATGCAGGCTTGAATATCCTCGCCGGATAAGCCCTTGTATTCACTGGTAATCTCGCGCATTGTTGCGCCATGCGCCAACAGGTTGAGGATGAACTCGACCGTGAGCCTGGTTCCCTTGATAACAGGTTTCCCCGTCATAACTTTGGGATTCATCGCGATCCGTTCCAGTAATCTTTGATCGGTCATGGCTAAAACTCCTGCCACAATTATACACCCCACACAACGAACCTAGAGGCTTATACCCTTCCACCTCTCCCCCTCCCCGCTTATACTCACACCCGATGACTCACAAAAACCGCTGGCTCCTCCAAACCCCGCTCACCCCCGAAGCGGACGCGGCGCTCGCCGCGCATCCGCCCCTGCTTCGCCAGATCCTCTTCAACCGCGGCATCGCCACAGCCGCCGAAGCGGATGCCTTCCTGCGCGCCGAACCGAATTTCAGCACCGATCCCTTTCAGATGAAAGGGATGCGCGTCGCGGTGGATCGCATCCAGGCCGCGCTCGCGAATCGCGAACCCATCGCGGTCTACGGCGACTACGATGTGGACGGCGTTACCGCCACCGCCCTGCTCGTCCAAGCCCTGCGCGCCCTCGGCGGCCAAAGGGTCCGCGAGTACATCCCCAACCGCTTCGAAGAAGGCTACGGACTCAACAACGAGGCCCTGACCGCGCTCGCGAACGACGGCGTCAAACTAGTCATCACCGTGGACTGCGGAGTCCGCTCGCCCGACGAAGCCCGCCACGCGCGTGACCTGGGGCTGGACCTCGTCATCTCGGACCACCACGAACCCTCCGGCAGTCTCCCCGAGGCGCTGGCGGTGCTCAATCCCAAACAGGACGGCGACCTCTACCCCGAAAAATATCTCGCGGGCGTGGGCATCGCGTACAAAATTGCGGAAGCGCTCGTTGACTCGCTGACTCCCGCTGCTTCGCTGAATCTTTCATCTTATCTTGATTTAGTCGCCCTCGGCACCGTGGCCGACCTCGCCCCGCTGACCGGCGAAAACCGCGTCCTCGTCCGCAAGGGATTGGCGCAGATGCGCGAGACAACGCGGCAGGGACTGTTCTCGCTGGCAAACGTGGCAGGCCAGGATTTGAAAAAAGCCAACGCACAAACCATCGGCTTCACACTTGGGCCGCGGCTGAACGCTTCGGGACGGTTGGACTCCGCGCTGGCCTCCTTCCGCCTGCTGACCACAACCGATATCAAAGAAGCGGGCGACCTCGCGCTGAAACTCAACCAGCAAAACCTGGAACGCCAAAAACTGACCAGGGAAATCCAAGTCACGGCTGAGGCTTTGGCGCTCGACGGGCAGAAAGATTCGCTCCTGCTGTTCGCTGTCCATCCCGAATTCAATCACGGCGTGGTCGGTCTCGCGGCCTCGCGCCTCTCGGAAACATATTACCGTCCCGCCATCGTCGGCAACTTCGGCGAAGAGACCACGCGCTGTTCGTGCCGCTCGATCCCGGAATTTCACATCACGCACGCGCTCGACGAATGCGCCGACTTGCTCGTCCGCCACGGCGGGCACGCGGCCGCGGCAGGCTTCACCGTCCGCAACGAAAACCTGGATGCGCTGGTGGCCCGCCTGAGGGCGATTGCGACGCGGGAGTTGGGCGGGCGCGACCTGCGTCCCAGCCTGAGCGCGGACGCGGAAGTCCCGCTCGCGCGCCTGACCTTCGAAATGCTCAAGCAACTCGAGCAACTCCAACCCACGGGCTATGGAAATCCCGAGCCGGTTTTTATTTCGCGCAAGGTCAAAGTGCAGAGTTCGCGGGCCGTGGGCGCGGAGGGCAAACATTTAAAATTGTCGCTCACCGACGGGCGCGTCACCGTGGACGCCATCGGTTTCCGTCTCGGCGACCTGCTCCCCAACCTGCCGCCGCTGGTGGACGTGCTGTATACTTTTGAAGTCAACGAATACAACGGGCGCGCCAGCCTGCAATTGAACCTGAAAGACATCAAGCCCGCTGGCGTGCCTGATTAGCCCATCCCCATGTAGTGACGAATTTATTCGTCCATCCCCATGTAGTGACGAATTTATTCGTCCATCCCCATGTAGTGACGAATTTATTCGTCCCAACGACTGAAGTCGTTACTACATGGTTCGCCAATAGAGGTCCCCATGCAAATCCGACCTGATAAAGGTTTAACCTTTGATGACGTTTTACTCATCCCGCGCCGCTCGTCCATCGCCTCGCGCCAGGACGTGGACACATCCACGCGCCTGACCGACAGCATCCAACTGAAAATCCCCATCCTGAGCGCCAACATGGACACGGTCACCGAGGCGAAGATGGCGATTGCCATGGCGCGCGCCGGCGGCATCGGCATCCTGCATCGTTTTATGACCGTCGAACAGCAGGTGCGCGAAGTGAAGGCCGTCAAGCGCGCCCAGGGATTCATCATCGAGCATCCCTACAACGTCGGGCCTGGTGCCAGCGTGGAACAGGCGCGGGGATTGATGGACCGCTACAAGGTCGGCGCGTTGATCGTGGTGGACGCGGCCGGCAAACTGATCGGCCTCGTCTCCCAGCGTGACCTGATGCTGGCTCCCGTTTCGATGGAAAGCGTCCGCCAGGCGATGACGCCGCGCGCGCGGCTCGTCACGGTCCAGCCCGATGTCAGCGTCGAACAGGCGCGCGAACTGCTCTACCAGCATCGCATCGAAAAATTGCCCGTGCTGGATGGCGGCGGGAATCTCGTCGGCCTGATCACCGCGCACGACCTCATCAAACTGGACCAATCGCCGGACGTCACCACCGACTCAAAGGGACGACTGCGCGTCGGCGCGGCCATCGGAGTCACCGCGCACGAACGCGAACGCGCCGCCTCCCTGCTTGAGGCGGGCGCGGACGTGCTGGCGCTGGACATCGCGCACGGCCACGCCGACCACTGCATCAATTTGCTCAAAATCCTGCGCGCCGAATTCCCCAAAGTGCGGATCGTGGCGGGCAACGTGGCTTCGCGCGAGGGCGCGCGCGAACTGGCCGAAGCGGGCGCGGACGCCATCAAGGTCGGCATCGGCCCCGGCTCCATCTGCACGACGCGCATCGTGACCGGTTTCGGCGTCCCGCAATTGACCGCCGTCATGGACAGCGCCGCGGGCGTGCGCGACACGGGGCGC
>Ga0210036_1003361_pt1 | contig 15775 bp, 10 predicted proteins | sample CryGeymeta201515_FD_185469 | JGI IMG/M metagenome (GOLD analysis project Ga0210036, IMG submission 185469) | Groundwater microbial communities from Crystal Geyser aquifers in Utah, USA - Crystal Geyser metaG 2015-15 (SPAdes) (version 2) | ecosystem: Environmental > Aquatic > Deep subsurface >...
TTCGGCAGCCTGGCGTGTGGATCTTCTTCCCCGAAGTGGGAATAGTCGTATCCGATTTCTCCCGATGTGTTCCTGTTTCTGAGTGGGAGACGGGATGGGGCATTTCGGGTCATTCCGGTGACGTCGGCTTCGGGTCTCCTTGTCTCACGTTCCCTTCGGCTGGCTCTGAAAAGATTTTTTCTTTGAAAGATACTACTCCGAGTATCTCGGTAGGAGTACAGTAGACTTCTATTACTAGTAGTCTAGTAGCTAGCTACTAGCTAGTTGTAGCTACTACTACCAGGTAGTAGTAGTAGTACTGTACTAGCTAGTAGCTAACTAGCTACGTAGTACAGTAGTGGTAGTACGTAGTAATGCAGTTAAAACATCCTGCAGATGATGATTTTGAACTTTCATGCCAACCATTCTTCATTTTCCGCGCCAAGTGGGTGCATACTACTACTAGACTACTACTGTAGCAACTAAACATTCTTAGCTAGCTATTGAACACATCATCATCACACATCATCGCAAATCAATGTTGTGAAAGTATCTTCGAAAACAGTACTTGCACAAGAGACTCATTATTCTGGAGTGTATTGAGCTATGAAATTGTTAGGGAAATGTCTTTGGGTCATTTTATTTTTTGTTGTCAAAATCTACAACTTGAACTATGTAGGAGCCTTTTTTCTTTCTAGCCGAACGCATACAGGGTCAGTTTGGAGGTATCTTATGATTGACCGTCATATTATGAGGAGACTCAATCAAAGCTTGCAACAGCAGGATACTGATGGTTTGTCATCACCTGATGATGAAATACCTTGGACGAAACTCGAAGATGTATGCGAAATCACATCGCCCTGGGTTACTATGCGCTGTGAACGTTTGTTGCAACCAGGCCCTTCCAGCAGTGGTACAACAACAACAACAGCCGACCATAAATCTGTCGATTATTGGAGAGTGGAAAAAGCAGCATCTTGTGTAGTGATAACTCAACATCGCGATCGATTAATATTACCCAAACGACAATATCGACCGGGAATCCAAAAATATACGTTGGACTTTTGTGGGGGACGATGCAGTGTCGACGACCCGGAAGACTCGGTGCGAAAGATTGTGCACCGGGAACTTGGAGTAGGCGATACAGACGATGTCATTGAGTCAATCGTGCCTTTAAATAGCTCACAATCATCTAATGGTAGTCCCATTGGACATGCTGGTTGGATCATCAACAGCTCCTTTTCCAACCAGCTACTATTTGGATACGCCGTTCGGCTGCGAGACGAAGTAATATTGGACGAAGAGCTGTATCTACACCCCATCTCTTATGACACAGATGGTTTTGAATTACTAGAGACACTTTCATGTCTGCAGTGTCGGGCTGTTTTGATGGAATGGATGATCCAGAAGCAAATGCTGAAAAAGAACCGAACTAATAAATAAAGGTCTTCAACTAATCATACAAAAGATTATCGCTAGGTAATACCGGCAGCTGCTAGATCTGCTGCTTCCTTTTTCTCCTCCTTCTCCTTCTTACGCTTCTTGATGACATTTTTAAGCTTCTTGAACTGCCTGTCATCACCGACACGACGGGGTCCATCCATTCGGAACATTAACTCAAAGTCATCGTCCGAAAACTCTTCCGACTGGGAGTGTGTGGTGTAGTACTCAGCAAGCTCTTCTATTGACATCTCCATAAGTGCTGTAAACGTTGCAGCCTGCTCAAAGGCGACAGCAGTGACTTCGATATCAAAAAAATGACTCTGGAAACCAATGGCGGCCTTCAAATCCTTATACAAAACTGCGGCACTTCTATCCAGGCACTCAATACCGTTCATGGTCAGTGGCGCCCGTTCGATAATGCCCTCTCCCACGGCAATGACACGAACTGTTGACATCAAGCAAGCTGGAATGTACTGTCCAGCATTTGAAAACGCGTACGCCGCCATGGCATTACTCGTAGACTCTCGCAAATAATCCATGGTGCCAGTGATGTATTCGCTAACGTTGTTCACGGCCGTGGGAATACGAACGGCATCTTTGGCACAGAGGGCCGTTGATTGTGCCACTGGAGCCATTCGACGAATTCTAGCAAAAATCAACAAGGAGGAAGAAAGTGTCAGATACGATTCAATAAAGCACTCTTTTCTCAACAAAGAGAAAACAAGAGACAATGCACAACCCGGCTTACAGTTGCAACAGGACTTCAACATGGCAGAACTTGGCCATCTTCATGCCCATGCTTTTCAACGTTTTTATGGTATCGTGTAACTGTTTTGTGTTTTCAAGTAAACGAGTCGTTCCTCTGGCAGCTTTTGCTCGCGATTTCAGGCGCCCTTCCATGATACTCGCAACTTTTAACAAACTGTGGGCAAGGCAAGTTGCTTGCTTCAACTCATAATCCGCAATGAGATCATAATCCAAAGATTCCTGGTGAAAAGGTAGGAAATCCAAGTATTCCTTGAGTAGTTCCATTTCCTGTTTCATAGTGGCCCCAAATCGCTCAATCTTGTTCTTGCCCAAATCGTCGTCCCCTTTTGGCTTGCTTCCCTTTTCCGGCGAATTATTATCGTCGTCTTTGCCATTTGCATCTGCACCAACTTTAGTACCTATCTCATCATCCATCAGGTCAAGATCAAATTCGTATGCATTCAAGAGCATTTTGAAGGCATCCCGCTTTCCCAACGCCACCGATAATTTCCCCTTGTCATCTCCGTAGCCTTCCAAAAGTTCGTCAGCTGTAGTGTCCACGCAGATTTCGTCAACTTTAGGTTGCGCAATAGAATTGAAAGTCGTGATGAGAAACTCCAAAATCTGAACAAGCTGCGTATACATAGATCCACCCGGAGGCAGACGATGAATGGCCATAAATAACTGTTCAGTTTCCGCCAGCATGCCTTCGCATGCATGCACCATAGCTACATCCAAAGGCTGGATCTTGTCAGCTCGTGCATAAACATTGGCTTCCGCTGGAGGTTCGAAGGCATCTTGCATCTCTGTCATGATAATAGTATTGTTAACGCCTTGCGTCTGCAGCTTGGGAAGCACAGTATCTTCAATAGCTTTGTCCAGAAATTCAATTGCCATTTCGTGTCTTTCTGAACGTCGCCTAGCGAGAGCAGGGATCGAAGTTTCTTCAGTGAGCTGCGCCAACTCTTCTTGTTGCGTTTTGGTGATGTCTGTAAAAAGATCGATGCTTCTGCGAAACACAAGAGCGTGCTGCACCTGCGGCGTAGTTTCTGTCATGGGGAAGAGCACGGAAAATACAAAAGTGCTGACCGGCATTTCCTTGAAGCGCGCTAGAGTGTTTTCTTTTGGCAGATCTTCGTCATCGTCCTTTTGTACTTCTGGGTCTCCTTCTTGTTTGGAATCGTGCTTTCTATCTTGCTTGGAGTCGCCACTCTCTCCTTTCTTTCCCTGTTCTTCGTTATCAGTCTCCAACACACCAAACGAGAATATCTTCGTCTTCTGCTTTGGCTCAGCAGAAGTTGCCGCTTGGGCCACTTTTGCGCTGCTTATGTGCTCTTGCAAACATGCTCGAAGGAAGTCTTTGATTTCTGATTGCATACAGCTATAAGCCTTGTCAAGAACCGGCCTCAAAAAGTTAGAGGGATATCGAACATGTTCACTGAGCTCTTCGTCGGTAGTGAGTATCGTTCTCGAAAGCTCGGCAAAATGAGACAGGCGCATCATGATGCAGCCAAAGCTACTCAAAATGGCCATAAAATGCCGACGAAGGTCTTTCAGCTCGTCCGCGGCCTTTCCTCTCATTCTCATCCGTTGAGATGGCTTGCGACGATCCAAGCGATAAAAGGTTCTCGCTTGTTCCTTTTGTATAACAGACTTTATCTCTGCTTCCACATTCTTGAGCAAAATACTCTCAGCTAGAGGCAACTGGCCGATCCGGGCTAGACAATCTGTCACTAGTCGCAGTGACAGGACAGGATCCGTATACCTTGGTAAGTATCGCTGTTGCACACTTTGCTTGGAAAGTTGTGTTGTTTCAAAGTCATAGCACCGCATTTCATCTGCCACGAGATCGACTTCGGTTTTAACTACAGACATGGGTATCATCATTTTTCGCTCTCGTCTGCCTTGTCCATCGCCATCACCCCCCTCATCACTTGCCATGCTTTCAGCGCTCAAGCTTCGCTTCATACGCCTAGTATTCTCATCGTTTTCATTTTCCTGGTAATCAAGCTCGTCTTTGTTGGAACCATCCGAAGACTCGGATGCCTGGCTGTCAACGCTCAAATCGTCTCTATCTCCAGTATCTTCGACACAAAGCAACACATAGTTCTTATGAAATGGATTGTAGATTCGACGGGCCACCATCGGTAATTTCTCTTGCTCAACCTTCTCTTGATCCTCTGCGACAGATTCACCGTCAAAATGGACAGCTTTTTGAACGACGAGAGGACTTTCAACGGCGCTAGACCGTTTCTCCTGTTTCTTATCAATTGGTTGCTTTAGGGGATCTTGCAGCAGCTGCTGTTGTGTACTGGTATCGGATACCTCGAAATCAAGAACGGAGCCATTGGCCGTTCTTAAGTACAAAATGTCCTCCAAAGTTTCCCATAGAATTGAGGCAGCGATTCCTTTACGAGTCATAAGATTTTCCAAGATTTGACTGAGGGCATCTACCTGACTCACATCGTCGGAGAACATGGTGTTGAGCGCTTCCGTCAGGCAGAGTGTCGCGGCACCAATACGACAATTTTTATGCTCTCCAGCTGTTAGGTTATCAAAGCGACCTGGCGCTTCGCGCACAATATTAATCTTGGCAATGAGCGACAAGAGTGCTTCGCTTTCCAATTTCTTCATCCATAATTCCCGCAGACTCATGTGAGCGGATGGCGTGGAAGCCACAATCATATCTCCCTGTCCTTCCTCAGGTGCATCACCAGATGTTTCCCCTTCTTTGTCCAATTTTTCTTTGTTGGCTGCCCTGTGCCGAGCTCCAATGGTTTCCTGAATGACCCGCAACTGCCGCCGCAGACCTTCGACCTTCCCAATGGCATCGTCAAATTCACGAGCAATCCTACCGACTTGAATAACAGATCTATTCAACGCATTACAATATACACGAGACATGTGCTCGATGGCGCTCTCCACCACACTGGCTTGTTTCTGAAGGTTTTGGTAGGCGGGATTGCGTTCCAGCAAGGATTTTCCCGACTGATCGTCGTAGGCATCATCATTCAACTGGATTCCCAGCACATTGATGACACGACGCAAGGTGTGAAAGTAGCGCGGTTCTGCAAAGAAATCTTCGTCGACCTCCACGTTCAGCATGTGCTCCAGGTCGGCCAGATCGGCGGCTTGATCGTCCCCAAATCCAAATTGTCCTTCGTCCAGGTCATCGGAAAAGGGACTCACATATTGTTGTTGCTTTTCTTGTAACTCTTTGCGGACTTTTTTTGCATCAATGGGGTTTTTTGCTTTAGTAGCACTGTCTGCGGCGGCGGCGGCAGCAGCAGCAGCGCCCTCTGCAGATTTGGGGTCCTTGTCATCATGCTTGTCCTTTTTCTTATCATGCTTATCCTTTTTCTTTTCTTCCTTCTTCTTTTCTGCCTTGGCGGCCTCCTTATCTGCCTTTGCCTTGGCCTTGGCGTCCTTTTTCTTCTGCTTATCCTTATCCTTCTTTTTCTTTTTCGGCATGGCTGCAAATTGCTTAGAGTGAGTTTACTGCTGTTGCTGCTTTTTTATACGTTTTGTTCTTCGAGATTGCTGTGGGCTTGTGTTGCCTAACTTTCTAGTGCAGTGGTCCGTGTAATGGATGGAGTTTTCCCCGATTCCTGTTATCCTTCACTAGAAGTTGGCAAGCAGCTGAGTAGACAAACGTCGGAGCTTGACAAGTTTGCCACTCCTGTTCGATGTCTTGTAGTGGGTGGGATGGGATATGGGATAGTTTGTCTGAAAGGGAGGCATACGGAATACGGATAGGTGCAGGGGCTTCAGACTTATTATCACCTTCCGTTGATATTTCATTGTTTTCCCGCACACTTGCTCATTAGATCGTGTGAATGTCGCACATTTGCTACTTCGTTCTCGCGCGCGCCTGACTCATCACCCTGAAACAGGTAATGAGAGATTCGATTGTTACGAAAATCATCATTGAGAACATAATGCAAATGAACGACACGATCCAAGTTAAGCGGCACTTTACCGTAAACATCAAACAATAACAATATCAAACCCTTTTATCCAACACACTACTTCCTATTCGCAAAATTCAAGTCTACTCAAGGGTAATTCGGTACAATGTCTATTTCCTATGAAGAAGCGCTATCGACGCTCCAAGCCATGTTTGGTGAGAAATGGACGCAAGAAAGTTTGGATACGGTCCTTCGTCATTTTAAAGGGTATGTGATTTATTTGTGAATGATTGTTGAAGCCCTGGTAGGTTGATGTTGACATTTGCACGGATAGAGGACGCGGATTATTTTGTTGAGCTGGTTGCTTGAATCTGACCGCTTTATTTTTGTTCAATCTGTAATACTAACAACCGCACATCAACGCATGCTTTGTACTTGTACACCATGAAAACTGAAAACAGACACATGGAGAATACTGTGGAATCACTGTTGAACCATGGCGATCGAGATCCTCAGCTCTTGCTGGAGAAACTGAAGAATGGCGACGACGGAATCCGTTCTAATGTCAATACAGCTATAGACGAACAATTGGCTCAACAATTATCACGGCAGGGAGGCGCGGAAGCCGCGGCTCCCAACACACCTTCCACATCACCATCAACACTGTTCTCTACAAACAACAACAACAACAACAACAGCAGCAGCAACAATTCTGGACTCCCAACCAACTATACAACTCGTGGAACCCCCACAACTCTACCGGATGATTTTCTTCGTGTCGCAGGTGCTGGTGCATCATTATCTACTATAGATTCGGACGAAGCCTTGGCTCGGATGCTCCAAGATCAACTCTTTTCGGAAGAATTACGACGAAATCCGGATTTTGCACACTTGGCGGGAGCTCGTGCAGCACCGCGAGTGAGCAACATGAGTGCGGGTCAAACGGTCGCTCGAAATTCGTTTGCAGCGAAAAATACCGGTGGTGGTGGTGGTCAACCGTTGCCAAACATTATGGAGAAATTGTCACGTAAGTACCGTGAAGAACAATAACAAATGTGACGTTGTTTGTGGATTGGGGGCAATCTGGCATTAACCTTGCACTTGATGAGACACATTCTCACCGAAATTTCCCGCATTTTATTTATGCCGGCAATCACACTAACGACATGGCAATATCTTATCTTATATTGGCGATCCCCACGCAACAAATCGGACAATTATTGTAGTGATGGGAAATTCTGCAAAATTCAGATTGGCACAATTGGCAGATGAATTTAAGAAGAACACTCACGAAATTGCAGCCAAAGTGGGCGGTGTTGGGACTGTTGGGGGTGCTGGTGCCAACGACAATTCACACAGTCAAAGAGAAATGAAAGGTTTATTGGACCGAGATGACAATGATGCCTACGAGTTGGCCTCCCGAAAGGACTTGTAAAGACGATTGTGGATTGGGTCCTTTTAGTCGTTTGCGCGCAATTCCAAATTGGACAAGATTGATATTGTGTTCAATTTCACTGCTGTTCTGGATTCTGGACTAAACAACCCCACTTTTTCTGATAACGAAAACACTTATTTTTTTTAACGATTCGTGTTTGATACTTTCAGTAATTTCATGCGTGATTCGTATGCGCTGTCTACTGGTATAGAGAGAAATTGTATAAGAACTTGTCAAATAGCTTTGCATTTTGTTTAAATTATTATTTCATATTATTAGCCGTGCGAAAAAGAAACTAAAGAAAATTGAACGTCTAATTACAGGGATCACAACTATGGTGCCCGCATGGCGCCAAGGTTACCCGAAGGCAACCATTGGCACCCTGAAGGGTGACAGAGTTGATCACAACCGGACCACACCCTCTAAGGAGGATGGGATCTGCTGTACTAAAAAATAATAGAGTAGTCTAGTCTCTACTAGTAGTGACTCAAGTAACGACCTGCAGTCATTCCCTCTATGAGGTTGTACTCCGAACACTTTGTAGCCGTGACTCAAACAGTGGATCCAAATCGTGAATCAAATTAAGACCAAAAGAGGCACACGGAAAAAAATAGCAATAAGAATGTCAAAAAAGCAATCACAATCAACGCAGTTAAGCAGAGAGCTTTATCAAAGGAAAAATCAAAAGGAAAAGACGATGGCAGATACAGTAACCGATCCCGAACAAAACGTGGAGGAAGAAACTTCAGCAGAGGGTGTTGCTCCCTTAATCCCAGAGGATCGCAGCAAGGGATCTATGCCTGATCCTGCCAGTTTGATGACTGGAGAAAAGGAAGAGCTGCCGGAAGTGGAACAGATGGGGACTATTACCTTGGAAACCTTGAACGCTCACGATTGCAATAACCCGGATCGTCGTCTAATGTCTCTTTTCGGAGTTGTGTACGATGTAACCGCCGCTTCAAACAAGTACGGTCCCGATGGATCTTACAGTGAATTTGCTGGACACGACATTACACTTACACTCGGCGCTGGTCAAATGGGAGACAAGTGGCTGGATAAATTTCTCAAGTTCGACCCGACTTGGAAGGAAGGCGCTGAAAAGTGGGTAGATTATTACGCGGCAAAATACCCCAAGTGTGGACGTCTTGATAAGTGGGACGAGGACCCCGACACCTGGCCCGAGCCCACGCCAGAGGAGCGAGAAGCACTCAATTCCCAGTGTATTATCCTTTAATATTATTTGCGCGTGGATGTAAAAAAAATAAAAATTGAACGTCTAATTTACGGGGATCACAACTACGCCCGCAGGGCGCCAAGGTTACCCGAAGGCAACCATTGGCACCATTTTTAGTAGTAGTAGTAGTACCTGCTGGTAGTAGTACTACTACTAATAGATAGTACTAGTCTACTAGTAGTAGTACGAGTAGTAATGAGTAGTACTAGTCTACTAGATTACTACAGTAGTAGTCTACTACGTAGTAGTACTCCTCTCTACTTGCTTACAGCAGCGTAGTTGACTATGTTACTACTGTAGCTAGTAGTAGCAACTACTACTACACTACACTAGCTAGCTACTAGCTAGAGTAGGAGTAGTAGCACTCCGCAGTACTACTACTACTAGCTAGTAGTAGTACTGTAGTAGAGTACTAGCAGTAGCGATCAATAGAGTTATGGTTCTGCAGCCGCCATCTGCTGGAATTTTGATCCTTGGTCATTGTTTACCCTCCCTTAAAACTTTATGGCCAAAACATTTGGTTCATTACTATCTTACGGGTTTACATGATAGCATGGATTAGAGAATTTCGGAGCTAAGGTACCTGTCGTCAGTCATTCATTCCATTATTATCAGTGGCTTGTGGACTGCAAAAGAGACATCTACAATCTACTACCTAGTGCTCTAGCTAGCTAGACTAGCTAGTAGTCTACTGTACTGGTACTAGCTTAAAAGCTGGCAGAGTTGCTGCTACTCTACGTACTGTAAGCACAGGGAAAAGACCGCAAACACCGACCACCATACCCAAGCTCGTGTATCCGGACCCTTTATCCTATTAAACGACTAGTGCATCAGCAAAGCCGGAGCTACAATTTTTTAGAGCTTAGTTGGTGGAAGGACACAGAGGAAAGAAACCCAGTCCTCGACAGCCAAGAGATCTTATTGATTGGCCTAGTAGTAGAACAGTAGAATTACCGGTAGCGAAGACCAACAATCAAAACGATCCTCGAAGAAGTCATAACAACGAGAGAGGCAGTCTTCCAGCAAAAATTAAATACCAAGTATCGTTGGATTTTGGTTTGCTGTTTCTATTGAAGCAACGGTTCAGTCACAGGCAGACTAAGCAAAGCCATTGTCAACAGGCTTTCTATCTTTATTAGTAGAACCTCCTCCAGTAGAGTTGATCCTCTTCTTAACACATTATTTGTTGTCACACGATGATGGCCGCAGCACAAGCTGCAGCGGATGCTGCCATGAAGGAAACAATTGAGGCCGAAGAGAGGCAAAAACAACGGCAGGGAGATCAAGATATTTCACAGAGTCAATATGACGAAGAAGAGGAATACCACGAGTTCATGATGATGCAACAACAACTGCAGCAAGAGCAGGAAGGAGAGAATGCGCCCGTGGATGCCGCAGAAGCAGCTGCACAAGTTGCTGCAAGGCATCATGCCGAACTAGAGCAACAACAAGAACAGCAACATATGCTAGATTCTGAAGAGATGCAGTTAATACAGATGCTGGAAATGCAAGGCGGCCAAATAGATATGGAGCTGCTGGAAGAAATCCTTGCACGGGGCGGAGGTTCTGCCGAGATACAACAAGCTTTATTGCAGATGCTAGCCCAACAGGAGCAAGAGCAACGAATGCAAGCAGCCCAAGAAGCTGCCAGGAAGTCTAGACCAGATGAGCACTATTTGACGATTGCACAGAACGGTACGTACAGTTTAGAAAGCCTAGAGCAGTGTGATGCTAGTTAGACTTTCGGACGGATGAGACTATCTGAATACGTCGCAGGCCTATTCCTGCGGGGGCAGATATCTCGAAGAGGATTTTAGTTGAATATCTAATGACGTTCTGCAGTGATATCGTGAGATCGAGCAGCTAACACTCATGCTCGCTTTGCTTGCCTGTCTCGACAGGAACCATATTAGAAGCCACCAAAATGTCGACAGGGTTCTCTCCGGATTCTCTCCTCATGTCATCAGCGTAAGTTCACACATTATCGTACCGCCTGATGTGATTATATGTATCGCTCATACCTCTCTTTCCTTTCTTTTTTGCTATTTTAGGTACGACGATGTATACGATGAGGACCTTCCTGGTCTACTCTGTGTCAAATCCAAATTTTGGGACAAGGGAGTCGGTGACGTCATGGCATTTATCCGTCGGCGGACGGCAGAAGGCGAATGGCTCTGGTTGGAATCGAAAGCAGTCTCGTACGTGTCGCAACCGGTTGCGGGGATAATTCTACACGAGAAGAGAGTCAAAGATGAAGCCATTGCGGAAGAGCTGAACCGTGTCACAAGAGTAACTGCCATCGTCGTGCAAGCTGTAGAAGCGGCCAAGTTAAAAGCGACGGAGACAGGGGAAGCGACAGTGGCCAGCATGGAACAAACCGGCGAGCAGAAGGAAAAGGAAAGGAAGGACCTCGAAGCAAAGAAATTAATGGAACAAATAATGGGAAGCGGGAGTGAACCAGCCTCAAAGTTGGAGCAGGAGCTGCTTGAGAGAATGACACAGCAACTAGACTCCTCACTTGATAAAAGAGGCAAGTCTGACGGAAAGAAGGAATCATTTGATCCGTTCTCTATGATGGAGACTGTACGAGAAGGTGTCCGATTAGACCTGGGATCTGCGCTGCTGTCAAAATCTGATGTCACTATGGTCGCTCTTGTGCTGACAGGAAAAGTTACAGCGGATAAAGTTTGTCCTCTCGTGCTGATGGCTCTTCGAAATGGCCAATCAATTGAAGAAGCACTCGCGGCATCGCAAGCTGATGCCGAAGCATCCAACCAAACGATGACGCGACTGAATGCGCTTCTATCTGAAGGCAGTCAAAATGCGATATCATTACCTCCTCCAATCTCTGTTCTCAGCTTGTCCTACACCTACATCGGAAACAAAGGTATAGATCTAATAGCAGAAATCATCTTTGCTGATCACTCGACACTAAAAACGATCGATTTGAGTTTCTGTGGAATAGAAGAAAAGGGTTTTATTTCTTTTTCCAAGGCTATCCAGAAAAGGAAAAGAAAAGGAATCCGACCATTGAAGGGTATTCTTCTCTCTGGAAACTATCTATCTAGCAAGGCAGCTGCAGAACTTGGAACGGCTTTGTCTCCGGTTATGAGTAGGCCACGAGTGCGACGGCGGACATACAGTAAAAACAATCATAAATATGAAAAGAGAGGAGACGAAATCGACGACGAAGACGGCTCTTCTGAATCCGATGAAGATGGCGACTTTGATACTCCTGCCGGATCAAAGAAGTCGAAGGGAGCCAATGGAGTATTGAATGAAGACACCTTCGATGAAGGCCCGGCCACCACTACTGGCAAAGGGCAAGGCTTGGAGCTGCTACATCTCAGCTCTACGTCCCTCTCATCTGAGGCAATAAATCAATTACTTCATCGGCTCGGCCCCATCTGCCCAATCCGTGAATTGAATTTAGCATCTAACAAACTTGGACCAGAGGGGACCAGCGTCCTTGTGGACTTTCTCCAGGGAGCAAAGAACCCAGCAAAACGACCTGACACCTCTACGCCTCAAATTGTCATGCCCTTTCTCGATAGGTTAGACCTGTCAAACAACAATTTAGAAGATGACGGCTGTAGTAAACTCACACGAGCCATCCAGAAGCGGGCGAAATCCAACTTTGTTGAGCTAAAGTTGTCCTCGAACGACATTACTGGAGCCGGGATCGAGACCATGATGAATAAATTGCTGCAACACAATTTAGTGAGTTTATCACTGGACAAGAATTCTATCGGCGACCAGGGCTGCCAGTTGGTTGCTGCCTCCCTGCAGAGCATGAAGTCGCTGGCTCGCCTGAACCTAGGTTTCAACCAGATTGGAAGCAGAGGTATTGGTAGTTTAATGAGAAGTCTTGTCGCTTGTGAGTCGATCACGTACCTCGAACTCTCTGGCAATGTTTTGAAGATTTCGGGAGCAGTTGCACTTGCCTTCACACTGGCGCAGCATCCCCGTCTGGAAGAGCTCGATCTTGATGACTGCTGCCTCGGCCAAGCTGCCCAGTGTCACATCGTTGCTGGGATTATTTCCAATCGGTGGGTCCCAATGAAGCGCCTCAACGGTTTTGCGGTTGGTCCACCGATGGTTGAAATCGGCGCATTGGACGAATACGCGCAGAGCTTGACTAATGAGGAATGCTTCCGTATAAGGAAAGACGATCAGATGAAAACGATATTGCAGTGGATGGAAAGCAATCGTGCTGCCAAGCAGAAGGGACCACGTGGCGACGGCGTAGCCGCCCAGGATGCCAATGATTTCTTGACGCCAGACTATGTTTCGGGTGTTAATGAAGTGCACGGAGCCCCCTCTCAGAACGCATACCTTCGATTGTTAGGTTGGCTCAGTCGAATCCCTTTTGATGAAGATGAGCTTTCTTCCCTGCAAAGATACTTCTATGATGTCGACGCTGGCGATGGCGATAAGGACGGAGTAAACCTGAAGCTTCGAGGAGATTTACTTGCAGCTCTTGACAGCGATGTAGCACACGAAATCCGAGATGAGATCCCAGTTTTCATGGGTTGCATCAAAGGTTCCGTCGGCTTGGATCTCAACGAGGAGTCATGTGTAAGAAAAGCAAGCTCATGGGGTATTTTAAGGGGAGATTTCAGTGAAAAGATGCCCGAATTGAAGGTCGAAGAGGACGATGACGATATGGACGGGTCCGCGGTGTTGGATTATTCAAGGAAAAAGAAAGAGAAAAACGGAAGCACTGGTTCCCTTCTTTCCATTATGAGTGGCTCTTCCGCTGTATCTGGAGATTATAGCGAATCAGAGTATTCTCAGTCATCAAGACGAGATCGACGCGCCAGGAAGAAGCCAAGAATCACTATGTTCCCAATGTTCAAAGCCAAGTTGGAAGAGCTCAAGGCAACGGCTGCTGAAATGATTGAGTTGGAAGAAGATCCTGACCAACAAGAAGTTATCCTGACGCAATACGCCGAAGCTTCTCTTACCATTTTACGACAACTGCGATACCACTGCATGAATAGTGGGCTCGACGGCTGGAGACATGGCGGCTTGAAACGCAAGGTGCTGATCGTCGATGATAGTAACGTGACTCGAAAGCTTGTTGCTCGCGCCTTTGAGAAGGCAAATTTCATTGCTGACACTGCAGCTAACGGAGCTGAAGGCGTAGAAAAGCTGAAGAAGTCGATCTACGACATTGCCTTCATGGACATTGACATGCCTGTCATGAATGGGTTTGAGGCTACAAAGAAGCTACGACTTTGGGAAGATAAATTTCGACCTGGTGCGCGGCAGCCCATTTGCGCTCTTACAGCTGCATATGTTGATGATTTTGAACGTAGTCAGCTTATGAAGTTCAAGGAAGCCGGTTTGGATGTCATGGAAAGCAAGCCTTGCAACATCCCTCGCTTATTCAAGGTGGTGGATGATGTCTCGCCCATGTTCAGTGACTTGAGTATTAGTGTGACAAATCAAGAGTAGATAAGCTCGTCCCACATAGCATTGATTCTTCATAAACGCCGCAATTGAATTAACAAGCATTATTCTAATTTTGGCGACTTCATTCCATTCCATCCTTAGCTATTTAGTTTTTGTCTACAGCTGGCTACACTCCTACTCGTCTTCATCTAAATCCTCTTCATCACAATCGTCATCTTCATCACCCGATTCCGGTACACAAAAAATTTCACCGGCGGTGATCGCTCGTGACGACACCACAGCACCGTTTCCATCGTCCAGCTCGACAACTTCACAATTAGGATTGTCGTTGGATCGATGTAGCTCACAGTCGGGCATATTCTTCTCCGTGAAAATCACTGTCCCAACTTCAATATCGTTTTTAGCATAAAGACCATCTACGTTTGTCATACAATCTCCCTCTTCACTGCCAGTGGCAGAAGCACCGTTGTTACCACTAGAAGGACTATCCAATCGAAAATCTCTCGCGTAGGATACGGAGGGGAATTCTTGGCTAGGAATCACAGTCCGATGAAACCACAAGCGAGTATTTAACACAATCACGTCACCTTCGTGACATGGAACATATACTTTGCTAGATTCTGACCATCGTTGTCGATCTTCGTCCGATAAATGTGTTTTCCAGTGCCGTTGCAGAAGATGTAACGACGGTGTCAGATACCATTCCTTCACGCCACTTGTTTGGTAATGCCACGTCCCGTCATGACTCACGGAATCTGTGTGAAGTACCCGGCCTTCCAGTGGCCAATCTTTAGCGACAGCACCACTACAGCCATTTGGATTACGCCCAAAAAAGATCCAAAGACAAGGCTCGTACACCCATGACCTGTCCAACGTTCCGAGATTTGGCAGAGGCAAGCGATCCAGTGTAGACTGGTAGGACGTCTTATCCTTTTGTACCAAAAAGCTGCAATAGGCTCGCTGATCTGAGATCATTTCCGGTGCGAAGAAAGAGTCAGGTTTCAACGTTTTGCTGTCTCCCGAAGCCCCCTTATTTTCGATGCACCAAGAGTTCTTGTCGGTTGCATTGAGGTTTTGAAATATTGACCCAATATCCTTCCAGGTTATGATACTAGGCGGTGTATCTTTATCGCTCGGTATTCCTTTACCTTTCAAAAAGCCAAATGCTCCTTTAATCAGCACTGCCTGGTATTTTTGATACGCTTCGAGGAATGCGGGGGGAGTGAGTGAATCGGGATTGTCGAACGTTGGAATGTTGAGGGAATCTGTTTGGCCCGAGGATGTCCATGTCCGTGGGCGTTTTGCGAGAGGTTCTTCTACCTCTTTCTGCTGTTGCTGTTGCTGTTGTTGTTCCATCGTGCTGAATGTCTGCCAGAAATAGAAGCTTTGATAGGTAGCTCCTGATACATCAGCTCTCTCTATCTACGCTACAAAAAGATATCCGTCTGAAAGGCGACAAAATAAGTCTACTCTAATAAATAAATAAAAATGTTCAGAGCCAGCCGAAGGGAACGTGAGACAAGGAGACCCGAATCCGACGTCACCGGAATGACCCGAAATGCCCCATCCCGTCTCCCACTCAGAAACAGGAACACATCGGGAGAAATCGGA
>Ga0210036_1003367_pt1 | contig 15760 bp, 16 predicted proteins | sample CryGeymeta201515_FD_185469 | JGI IMG/M metagenome (GOLD analysis project Ga0210036, IMG submission 185469) | Groundwater microbial communities from Crystal Geyser aquifers in Utah, USA - Crystal Geyser metaG 2015-15 (SPAdes) (version 2) | ecosystem: Environmental > Aquatic > Deep subsurface >...
TTCCGAATATAAGCATAAAATACATCCCGTGATTTTTCAATATCCCTGAATTGGTGATCACTAAATCGTCAAACAAGCCCGGGATATGGATATCCCGGAAAATTGGATACACAGCCCCGGGATTTTTCCATATCCCGGGAATGGTGATAACACATCATTAATTTTTAGCCATTTGCAGACAGCAGCTGTCACTATTACTCTTTCCCAGTAAAAAAAGAATGTGCTAAACAACCTGAAGCTGATGATGCGTACAGCAATCTATCAAGGTGCATAGAAAGAGAAACATCTGAAGGGGATAGAATCGAGGATTATAGTCGAATGAGTGCAGCTTTTAGTGGGGAACAAGCAGTTCTCAATCAGCGGCCATGCATCTTGGCTTGTGGGTATCGTAGTGTTTGCATCGCCAAGACAAACAACAAATTTCCAGCTTGGCTTGTCTTACTTCCATCGACGGATGCTACAGATTGGAAAGATACAAGTAATGAAAAGGCAAACCATCTGGCTCAGAGTCTGACTTGGTCCTGCCACTGGAGATCGAAACGAGATTTCTTGCTCTTGAGTCGAGCAGTCACATCAGTCCTGGCTGATGCTATACCAGCCAAGAAAAATGGCCAAAACTGCAACTGTCAAAACCCGCACTCCAAATTACGCTCGTTGCCCAAGGCTTGTTTTTCCAAATTATGTAACCAATCTCCTTGGAAACGTCCACTACTAGCACCACCCCACTTTGTTTTACCGAAACTCCCAGTTACTGCTACAAACCTTGTAGACATTGTGAAGGAGTCCAAGGATGAATATCACGCATCCATGAAAAAGAACATTTCGCAAATGGATCAATTTTTATTGACCATCCATACACATGCGTCGGGTAATGGTTGCCTGGAAAACTCTAGCGATGCCGTTGAACTCCTTCAGACTGCTTGGAGACTGTTCTGCCGGCCGATAGATTGTGACGACCTTGTCCTCTCGAGCTGCAATAGAAGCGAGAATCAACAACCCACAGATACATGTAAAGCGTTCCTTCTACCAACTCCACACTCTCTTGGACAATATTTTTGCACACCGCAAAATGCAAAGCAGCTGGTACAACTTTTTATAGATAAGCTAGCCATTACGACGGAAGAAAAGAGCTCTCAAGACAGCGAAGAAGCTAATCAGCATAATTTGGTGATTTTAGAACCAAGCTGTGGTCATGGACAATTGATATGGACGCTTTTACAAGAACACTTGGAGTATTTGCTACAGCAGTATCAGACGATTCAAGTGATTGGAATCGATTTGGATCCTCGGGCAATCACAGTTTGTCAGGAACGTCACCGTAGTTCACCGGAACTACATCACCATCCTAACCTTTCCATTCAATTCTTACATCAGAACTTTCTGACCAGCCAGCGTCCTCGGAGTACTCTGTCGGAGTTGACTGTCCCATTCTCCTCCAATGCAACGACGGTAGTTGCCATTGGCGGCCCACCCTATGGATCCAAACCCGAAGAACGGGAATTGCCCATGCAATTCATCGAACACTGTCATTCCGAATGGGACTGCCGAGTGATTGCCTTTTTGGTTCCGCAACGATTTCCATCAACCCTACCACCGGGAATATTGAACGACAACTACGTTAGCCACTCGCAGGAGTTGGAGGATTCGACCTTTTTGTTTACGGGAAAGACAGCCGTGAAACAACCCTCGCGACTCGAATGTTTCTATCAAAGACGGGACATAATTATTACCAAATGAAAGAACAAAGCGTATGCAGTTCCAAAAGCAATGATCGGATTACAGTATTGTTATATAAATATATGTAGTCGCCATGAGGATACTAGGAGGCAGATCAATTCACCCACCATATAGCTAACTCGTTCTGTATATGTTATCAGGTATGCATTTTTGGTTGTCTGTTTTAAAGCTCTTTTGGTTTTTCTAGCGTAAGTTTTGCTAATTGGCAGCTGCTTTTTCAGGTGGTAGTTTTAACAATCGTCTTGAAGCGAGTCTTAAAACCTATCTTTTTGGCAGACCAACAGGAGGGATCAGCAACAAAACGTACCGGATTTCAGGTACAGGAAGAGCAACAAAAAGAGCCAAGTACGAGTATGCGCCATGATCACAACGATAAGATTTTGCTTACCATGGGCCTAAGAACCACGGACCAAATCTACCTTCAATGACTGCCATGAGATTTGCGTCCTCTTCGTGCTCCTCGTCTTTGGGTGGTGTATCGGTGGGGTTTGGCGCCACACATGACGACAGAGCTTTTGTTTGTGTCGCTGATGGCGACGCTACCGAAGCTCGCGTTTGAGCCTGTCTCGCCATTCTGGTTCGAGCGTGACGAGTACACGTCATGGAACATGCTGCAATGGTCATTGTGAGTTCTTCTTGAGTTCTTCTTCTAGATGTGTTTGGTGTTTGTTTGTCGATTTATTCTCTTTGTTGCCGGATGATGATATCACAATTAACTCTTCAATTATTCTTTAACCTTGGAAGAAGAGTTCGGTTTTGGTCCTTTTCTTTGAGAGCTGGTTGTCTATCTTAACGTTTGGGAGAATCGTGTCTCGTCTCTTTTACATACTCATAACTCATAACAGAATAAATGAAAAACTGCATGCTGATGAGGTTCTTTTTTCCTTGACAAGGATCTCCGCGAGAAGTAAAGAATTGGTTCGCTTCGCACTTTTATGTCACGAACACGACTGGGAACGTTCCTCTTTCGTCATGATGATGATGTGTACTCCAGTACCTGGTACTCTAGCTACAGTAGTACGTAGTATGGTTGTGGTACTGGGGCTCCTAGTACCTGGTACTACTAGTAGTTGTATTCTGTTGTTGCCTTATGGTACCGTACTGGTAGTCGGATGACAACTACCAGGTACAGTAATTAAATTTAAGCAGCAGGCAATGGTAGTCTACTGTACACTGGAAACTGGAATCAAGAATAGAGTGACCATGACTACTGTACAGTATTTGAAAGCCTTCGTAAATTTGTTTTGCATCCCTCAAACTACTAGTAATATATACCATGTACTACGGTATGTATCTGTTCCAATGTGCATTACTAGTAGTCGCAGGATGCACCCCTCTATTGATCAAGGGGCATGTCTTTGCCACTAAGACCAGTAAGCATCAATTCCCAGGGGGATAGTACCAGCTACCTGGTACCCCACACCAGGTACCTGGTACCACCAGGGACCTGGTACTACTGTACCTGGTAGTGGTACTAGTAGAGAGTAACACTTAATTTGGCACCTATTAGTACCGGTACCAGGTACCAGTACGTAACTTAGACACATACATTCTGTAAGAGGCCCTTTTTAGAAACCTTACCCTGGTACCCGGTACCTGGTACCAGCGAAGTGGTAATTAATACCTACAGGTAACCCGCAGTATTCTGCTACAGTACAGGCTGGGCTGACAAAATCCATTCTTCAACTCGTCAGATCTGTGAAAAAAAGCAACCCATCGAACTTTCTTTCAGTACAGTACCAGGTACCACCCAGGGTACCTAGTAGGGTACTATGGTACTACTAGTACTAACAGGGTACCAGGTACCACTACTTAACTAGCACATGTACTACAGTAGCAGCCACGACAGAACCACGAGTAATGTCCGCACCACACCACCAGGAGGCAGTTGTACACAAGGCAAACACATCATCCCTTGCTTTGCACATGCCAGAAGATTCAAAATTATTAAATTAACTACAGTATTCGTTTGAGTACCATTTATGAATGTTTTACTCACAACCACAACCTATCTTTTCTTGAAACTATTACAACAACGATAGTAGCAGTACAACACAAACCATGAGTGCTCTTTTACCACAATCGAAGGACTTGGATGAATTCATGCAAAATGGGAAGGTCCTGTCCAGAGAACAGAAAAATGATCGGGCGAAGCGAAAGGGATTATGTCCTCGATGTGGAATCAAAACACACAAGATACGACTAGCAAGAACTCCCATTACAGATAAGGATGTGTACAAAGGACACTGCATCAAGTGTGATCCAGACAATGTGCCGTTAGAAATATGTATTGAATGGGAGATGAAAAATCCAACCCAAATTCCTTGGGCCAAACGAACCCGTATGCATACACACAGAGGAGTGCAACGAGATGCACACCAGCAGTTGCATCACGGTCTTCGCGCTAGTCATCATCATCATAGTGACAATCATCATCATCAGACACGAGGAGGACCAGAACGAGGTCACGAACAAGAGAAGTCCGGACGAGTATCGACGCCTGTCCTTCGTACTCGTACCTGCAGTTCATCGGAAGGAACGGATGGTGCTGCAGCCGAAAAACATTCGTCGTCCGACCACAGCGATCCAGAGTATTATCATCAACATTATCATAATAACCAGTATCATCATACCCAGCATCGCTATTCACGAGGGGGAGAAGGTAAACATCGACCAGTAACATCCGCATCGGCAAATGCCATGAACGCTCCCTGCAGAAGTAATAATTCTTCCGGGAGAACTGATCCGACGGAAAAGCAATCCTTGTCCTCCCACAGTGATCACAATGAACTCAAAAACAATGGAGCTCTACCTTTGGAAGCGTGTTGTCACAAATGTGGAATGCAGACTCACAAAGAAGTTACAGTAAAAAAATCGGGAGGAATTCTCCAAAGGAAGAGCAAGACTAGACTGGAACCTCTGACCATTGATGGAGCAATTTTGAATGGACGATGTCTGATATGCTTTCCCCTTCCCAACAACGATGGTGCCATTTTGAGACCACCTAGTCCGGACAGTATGGCCAGTGCGGAGAGAGCAGGGGATCATGCTATTCCGTTTAGTCCACAACGACGACTGACTGTACCAACCTATAATACAACGATGCCAACAAGTAGCAGTCACAGTCCTCGATCTTCTCTGCCGACATCATCAAAACAAGTACTTCGACGGTTCTCTGCACCAACACATCGTGGTCTTCCAAAAAAGGAGGAGCCGAGTGGTCTACCTCCTCACGAGCCTCTATCGTCCAATAAATATAGTATGTTCGAACAGCAGCTGTCTCCCGAAAACGATTCTCTTCCGTCTCCAGTAGCATTCACAATGGCAGATGAGATTGCCATCATAAAGAATAGTATTCCACAGCCGCGGCGACGAAAACAGCGCAGTTCAGACAGTATTCCCTTTTCCAATCAAGCCATCGTTTTCAATGATCAGCAGTTACAGGTGGTTGGAGAAGAGAGAGTCGATACAGATAAAGCCACAGCAGGGGAAAGGCAAAGGCAATTGGCGGAAGGTACCGATACCAATAAAATTGTCATTCCAGTACCAACATGGAAGGACCATTCCGCTCCGCACCATGGTTCGAGCAGAAACCATTCCCCTCCTTTACGACAACAGGAGTACCACGACGATGACGACGACGACGACGACGACGACAAATATGCTTCTGAGCTACAGCAGATGAATGGCGAGCAAACAGTAGGCACTGTTTCTCCTCGCGACGAGGAAGATGAGTTTGTTGCCACTTCTCCTCATGCTTCTCGCCCTGTTGCTACTGCTGCTGCCCCTACATCGACCATGAGACATTTGCGTTCTTCTTTATCGCGAGACCCACCTGGCGACCCACCAGGTGATCGTCACCTCAGCGCTGAGAGCGTTCTGATGACAGGAAACAAGGTCACAGTGGCACATAGTGACAGAAGAAGGAATACTGGAAGCACCATCATAGATGGTAGCGCCATTTCCTGTTAAAATGAATACTCGTAAGTACTACGGAAGGCAGTACCTCAAGTCATCGAATGAATTATCAACAGACCTTTTGCAAACGAACTACTATGCTTACGCCTGCAAGTACCAGTATTTCTCATTATGAAGAGAAGTTAATTCTTTTATTTCGCACGTTCTTGAATCAGGAGCTGCTTCTTTGACATCCGGCTGCCTTCGTTGTAAAGGGGTTCGGAGGAGGTACAGTAGTAGTTTTTACCTAGGAGTACTACTACTGTAGAAGATACTTACGATCGCACTCCCATAATTATGCCGAACGAATTGCTGGCTGTTACTATAGAATTCTTTGTAGTACGAGGCTACCAAGTTTCTTCAAACATGCTTCTTTTGCTCGACGAAGGAAAGCATGGAACTTAAACCAGTGGTTCTCTCGCAAGATGCAGAAGACCGTCGCCGCAATTGCTATGACCATAAGCACTTTACTATAGGCATAGGCCTTGGCGCCCTGCGGGCGCTATAGTTGTGATCCCCGTAAATTAGACGTTCCAGTTCTTTTTTTAATAGGCATAGGCTTAGCAACAACTTTCATGCTTCCAGCTTACTGCAAAACTACCTATCGAGCAGACGACATACTATGAATACATCCGAAGACGAACACAGGATTGATATCCTTTAATTAACCAACGCCATGACACTGGAGGACGATTACAAACAAACAAGACAATGGTCGTTTGCCTCGCCGAAATCGTGCCAATCGATTCATTGCCATGGGCGTCCCAGTTGAAGACGAGTGTAAGGACAAGCCAAAACGATCATCCGTGAAGGAGGAAGTGGAGCAGGAGCGGGAGCAGGAGCAGGAGCAAGGTGACGAAGTTGTCGTAAACTGTATTGATCCAGACACAATGCTATCTGCAAAGATACCTTTGCAGGAGCTGCAGCAGGTGCAGGAGTGTCTTGATCGAAAAAAATGCCCTTCAGAAGACACAACTTGGTTTCCAACCACGTATCCATCCATGACGGAGATCTCCAGGATGCCACTTCCACCAACCACGTATCCCTCAATGACGGAGATCTCCAGGATGCCACTTCCAGGAGCTTTTCCTCAGGAGGGTCCGGGCCTGCTAGACTTGTCATCGTCAACGAATGCAAGTTCGCTACAGAGGTCGTTGATTGCTTCCGGGGCTCATCGGCCAGATGTACATTCTCGCATGAGCTCAATGAGCGACTGTAATGACTTAAATTTACCTCAGGCGGTGGCCATTAGCGAATCACCAGAAGATCTGGAAATGGCGTCACGCGTGGATAATAAACGTCATAATCTGGCCGCGGAACGAAAGAAGTCAAATGCGTCCTTTGTCTTATTTTGTGTGTCTACCTTGGTTTTAGTTGCCGCCTTGACACTTATTTTGACCTTTACTATGGCTCCAGATGAGATGAGAGATGCAACGGAAAATCAATTTACTCTAGAACAAACGCAGGGCTTTCAGAGGCTTGAGAGCCTCCTTCCGCAAGAGCTTCTTGAGCCTTTCTGGCAAGAAAGGCCTTCCAGTGCTCAGCGCCAGGCGTACGATTGGTTGTCTCATGATCCACATCTAGATACCCTCACAGAAATGAGGGCGACTCAGCGATATGCATTGGCAACGCTATTCTTTGCAACACAAGGGTCCGCCTGGAATGACAACGACCATTGGTTATCCTATGACTACCATGAATGCGATTGGCATTCGGGAGATGAATTTACAGTTTTTTTCGAATCGCACACAATGATTTATCCGTGCAACAATGAGACTGGCGCATACGAAAGGCTGTGGCTCCCAAACAACAACTTGAATGGTACGCTGCCGGACGAAGTATACTCCTTGAGTCACCTCCAGAGCATGGAATTTATTTGGAACGGTGATCTCTTGGGTACCATAACTCCTAAAATCCAGCAACTGACAAACCTCGAGATGCTCTCCTTTGGTTTGTGTCAAATGAAAGGAACCATACCGTCTGAGATTGGTTTGCTTGCGCAGCTTCGAATATTCTATCTGACCACTGTGGACGCTAACTCCAGTAAGATTCACGGAAATCTGCCAGCCGAGTTGACCAATCTTAGAAATCTGGAACAAATAACCTTCGCCTACAACGATATTTCCGGCACTATTCCTACTGGACTTGGGGCTGATGACGAACCTCAAAGTGCTGGGATTCCAAAGTACGAGGTTGACGGGCCCCTTGCCTTCGGAGATAGGGTATTTACATAACTTGCAGTTTGCCTATCTCTACGACAACCAACTTTCGGGTAGTATACCAACAGAGATTGGAGGGTTTGGGGCCAACACGGTCTCTTTGCATTTCTACAACAACCGGTTTAATGGAATGCTACCATCCGAACTCGGTTTGGTGACTGGTATGACAGAGTTACAGCTTGCAAACAACACATTTGAGGGAAGGGTGCCGTCAGAGTTTGGTCTTCTCACGAACGCCTACATACTTTACCTGTCACACAACCGCGACTTGAATGGAACTCTTCCAACGGAGCTTGAGCAACTCACCAACATTGCGGGCTTCGACATTTCCGACACGAGTATCACTGGTGACGTTCCTTCTTTACTGCAAGATGTCCAAAGTTCACTATCATTTGAACGATACTACTTTAATTGCAGCAAACACTATCCTTGTCCTGAAGATAAACCCAATCCAGGAACCAATGCTCAGTACGCCAAAGTTCCAGACGAAGGGGACAATGGTTTCTAGCTTCTAGTTGGCTAGCAGGCGAGTTCTGATGTTTGTTACTCTATTGCGATCTTTATTTTTCATATGGTCGTGTCAACTCGGCTTCGGCTTGAGGTGTGAGGTGTGATCACAAGCTTGCAGACAGTACTCGAAGAAGTAGTGTTTAGCCCAAGGAGCGAAGATTTCGATTCGTGTTTTTTGCGGACGATCTGTTTGTTTATTACGCCAGCCTCTTAACAAGCCGCGGCAGCTTCTCGTTTCCTGATGTGCTTCTCATTATTTTTTTTCCATGGAAGATAGTAAAAATAGGGCATAAAATTGGTTTGCTCGTAACGAATGAATCTAATCTTACAACCATATAGCAAGTAACAAAGCTTCAACAAAATGAAATCTGTAACGATCGTCTCCACAATGGCAATTTTTGCCTTTTTGGCCTACCAGGTCGGACTCCTAGAGTATCCGCCCTTTGTCCTGCAACGTGAAATAGTTCTGGCCCATCAAGAAATATTGGCAATAATGGCTACCTCTAAGGAACGCATTAATGGAAAGAATGTCGAAAAACTTTTCAATGCCAGTAAGAAGGCTGTGGAAACCTTGCAAGATCATGAAGATGTTCTCAATGCTGGAGCGAAATTTTACGAAGTAGGAAATCTTACCTCGTCCCTTCAAGTAGGACTGTACTTTGATGACCCACATGAAACCGAGAACCCGCGATGGGCAATGGGGTGGGTTGTAAAAGGAAGATCGCTTCACAGCCTAAATTCGAAGATGCATAAGATGCAAAAAGCTTCCGGATTGTCATCGGAGAGTAATCCTATTAGAGTTGTTCGCTTTGGAGGCCAAGGAGTGAACGTTCTCAGTGCAAGGATTCCCTGGAGAAATAAATTTACTCCCATGATTGCTCCCATGCTCCATTGGGGTCGAGGATTCAGGAAATACGAAGAATATAAGAAGAAGCATCCTGATGTGAAAGAGGATGCTAGGGCCATCGCTTTGGAAGTGTACGTTTCCGACTACGACAAGAACAAATACAAATATATCGAATACAGTGTTCTCTTTGGTGGAGTGACTCACACGTGGAAAGATGCATTCCCTGAGTCCATGGTAAAGGAAGAGTTTGAAAGTGTTACCACCGCCTTCGAATAAAGTGTTACATCTATGTTGTTAAACAGGTGTACTTCTTTTGAGGTCACTTGCTGTTTTTCATATTATCTTTTACTTAAACGAAAGGTTTCAGCAAGGCTAATGGTGTATTTTGTTTTTGAATGCTCAAGGAAAAAATACAAAAAAACAAAATGAACAGACTTATTTTAGCAGTTTAAAAAATGTTACTCGGCCTGTATGCTTTCGCGAGTAGAGGAAGCCGAAAAGCTAGTGACTGTGATGGACGTCTACTTTCCGCTTGCTTGGTGCCACGGAGCTCCAGGCTCGTTACTAAGCAGCAAAGCGTCCGCTCTCCACAAATTCGCACAAGTTGCAAACACCGAATAGCGCGAGCGTCTAACAGTGGCAGTAGGTGGTCTTTTGTGCTATCAACGACCTCATTGATAATAATCGCACCATACCTTTCTCTTTCCAATGCAAATTGTTACAGAAAACTCTAACTGGTTCAATTATCCGCCTTGAACGCTTCAAACAGCGCCATATTTTCACCCAAAGTGACGACATCAACGGCGCTCCTATTGAAAAAGTACAACGATAATAAGGGTCATTCGTTTTTGTCGGTGCCGAATCCTGGTGCCATTACAACGATCGGCTGGTGTGGCTTGACCTGACTTTCTTCTTCTACTGATATTTCAATTGCTTTGGTATAAAGCCAAGCGTGGCATTTGTCACCGTGTGACGGAAAGTAGATATCATCGACTTGAATGCTGTTATCTTGCAATGGATTGAGTTTGCCCTCATACATGGTGTCGGGAACAAAGTCTCCCATCTTAACAGCTGGGTCAAAAGGAGGTGCCAAGAGCAGCACTGCTGCCAATAGAATCCATAGTGAACCGAATAATGTTGTTACCATACTTAAGAACTAGCGGAAATGTTGGCTATTATATTTATGTTATGATGAATGATTATTACTCTAAAAATAACTCATGGCAATTTCGTTTTGCAGATCTTCCTCTTTTTAATTAAGGTTAGCGTTTTTAAGCATCCTGCGAGTAACTATTCACGGGAATAAGATCAGACATGAACATAATTATTATTAGGGATAGATGTTTTTATTTTTGAGACACCCGGGGACGCAGGATACTTCTGTTTCGAGTTACCGTCGTACTTGAAATCTCGACCGTAGAAGTCTCTACCAAAGCTCATCTGCATCATCTCTCAAAGCAGCAACGAGAGTAATAGCAACAGACAACACCTACGAAAGAGATAACAACAATCATTTGCTTCTACTGTAGTAGTCAAGTGAATTGACAATGTACGTGACCTGTGTGACGATTGAATAGTAAAGCTACCGTGGGGTTGAATTATTTGTAGGCAGTAGGGAACGAGTCGACGATTGCAAATGCAGGGAGGGATGGCTGTGTGTCGCTGTGTCTACTTTCGTCTGTAGGTATTGCGAGATACCGCCAGCGAGATACCGCCAGCGAAATGCTGCCAGTGACACTTTTGCTGTTGGACATGATACAGCAGCTTATCTGCCGATAGTTATGGAACTCTGTTTCATTTGGATCATATGATCTTATCTAGGGGCATTTCCATGCTGGATGTCCTCGTCCTTTGACCCGGTCTCCTCTCTCCTTTCCACCAACAGTTCAACCCTCTTGTTGGCTCCCGTGTTTTGAACCCCACCCCCCACCCCTGCCGATTTTCATACTTACAATAATACTTTTTTACTCCTCTCTTTTTCCTTTCACACACTATGTAGTGTATTTATTTTTTCATCATGACTGTAAAGAGACGCGCTCACGGACGTAATAAGAAGGGACGTGGACATGTCAAGCGTGTCCGTTGTGTATCCACCGGAAAGGCTATTCCCAAGGATAAGGCCATCAAGCGATTCATTGTCCGTAACATTGTCGATGCATCCTCTCTTCGAGATATCAAGGAAGCTTCGGCATACCAGGAATATCAACTTCCCAAGCTGTACTTGAAAATGTATTACTGTGTGGAAGCTGCCGTCCATCAGCGCATCGTCCGGGGTCGATCGAAGGAGGATCGTCGCGTTCGTACACCACCTCCACGATTTGGGGCGAAAAAATAAGCATGCACTTTTTATTATAATTTAAAAAGAGTATAAACAATTCGCACTTAAGGAACTGAATGTGAGAAGTCATAATCATTTTGATTGCACTTGGTTAGTAGGCAAGTTTGGCGTCCTTTTCTTCTTGTAGTAGGCAATACTATCGTGATAGCTAGATGGAAACTCTGAATTGAAACCTTCATCGATGACTTATAGACTGTTATAAGCAGATTGGAAGTACTCTAACTGCTGCAAGGTGCTTATCTGGCCAGTCTGCGCTTCTGTTAGATCGGCACGCAGCAGAAACGAGAGGGCTAGTAAAATTTGTAGTTTCTCCAAGTCGAGTACAACATAGTCTGCCACCAAACGGTATACCCGACCCATGTGGCAGTGGTCAGTGTAACCACTAGTAGCTGAATCGGTACGCTCATTTCTAATTCTATTGCATGGAAGAAAACGAGGTGACACCGCACGGCGGGACAAATTGACTCCGGCTGGACGAGATCCTACTAGTCTGGAATAATACGATGAAGAGAAGTGTCCACAGGTGTAGGCAGTTCTACGTGCTGTGTCCGCCTTTTACTGCGCTTGGGAACACAAAAGTATGAGAACCTGGCAAGCCCTATAATACGTGGTAACTTTTTCTAATGACGCGGCAGCTGTTTTGTGCTCCATGGTCGCAGAATACGTCGAGCAAGCAATAATCTTCTTAATCGAGTATATCAAAAACGCGCAGCACCTTTTACTAGCGAAACCAATTTAAAGGAGCATCCAACCAAACCATGATATATATATATATATATATATTTGTTGTGTGCGATCCATATTGGAAGAAATTTACAATGCATCCAGTCGAGCCTTCAAATCTGGCAGGGCATCGTCCAACGCTTCCTGTTCCTCATTGGTCAGCGCTTCTTCTCCAACTGGTTTGGCACTCGGTGCCGATAATCCCACCATTTGCGCGTCCATTTCAACACCCAACTCGGCCAAGACTTGGCTGACAATTTGTTCGCCTTCTTCTTCGATTTCTTCGGTATCGAAAGCATCTGCCAGTACATCGTCCATCAATTCTTCCTTGGCGGCCATTTTTTCATTTTCCATGGTAAATTGGTTCATTATTTTCATGGTTTCCTTCATGTCCACTTGCGAATTGGCCACTCTCAAAGTATCCGTGACGGTCCCAACAGCCGACACGGCTGCCACTTGCGCGGCCATGGTTGTGGCATGCATACCCATGGCACCGACTTGTGATCGTGCTGTAAATATCTTGTCGCGTTGTTGTCGTACCTGTACCAATTGCTTTGCCAAGACTTTCAACGTAGGATCATTTTGACTGGAAACCTTTTTGGCCCGCTGCTTAAGTTCGGCCTTGATTTGTTGTTCTTGACGATCCAACTCACGGATTTCGCGATCCAAATCTCGTTGATTAGACTGTAGCATGCAGCGCAATGATGTTTTTGGAGAGGAATTGAATAATGGTTATTGCGTTATTGCAGCAAGGAAAGTGCCATTTTTATTAGTTTCAATCGGAATGTAATTCCAAATGGTAGAAGGATGATTGCAGTTTGTAAGCGGTGACAAAGCAACAATTGAACAGGTCAATACGGAAGAAAATGAAATGTGTGAAAAATCAACAGCAATGCCAAGACGTCCACAACCGCAACTGCAAGAATAACAACAACAAGCGTAAAACGCAGACACGACTTACCCGAACTTCTCTGCGTGCTTCCCGCTTGGCTTCACGAGTCGCTTCTTTGGGAGTTTGCTTCTTTTTGAAAAAATTCATGGCCATTACAGGTAATCTGGGGGAAGTGTAGGGTTTGGTTTGTTACAGGATGGATTTGTCTGCAAAAATAAAAATAACACACACAAAAATCAGGTGAGTAACGAGGAATTCTGTCTTGGTGAAAAATTGATGTTTGCTCATGGACAGCAAACACTCAAACATTTCTACCCACCTTGCAAATAGAACTGGTGCAGTATTGTGTAGGTGTAGTTCAAAAATCAACTTGTGTCCTGTAGAGTAAAGTCGACGGAAACACCAAGAATAAAAAGACGGCACTGGCACAAAATAGATACTCTTCTCCCTGTTTGTGTTGTTTGTGTTTTTCATTTTTATTTCAACGGTCTCCTATGTTACTACCTCGTATCTCGTAGCATTCTACTCAGTCCCGACAAGATTGCCTGAATCGTGGCGTGACTCAGCTCGGAATGTTGTTGATTTGAACGCGTACTACTACTACTACTACTACTACTAGCCTAGCTACGCTGGTAGTAGTACCAGGTACCTGGTACCTAAGATGATGATGTATGTAGTCTACTCGTGCGGAAAAGTACTTGTGGTGACATTTTCGTTGTCTCGGAGTTTTGATTTGCACACACCACAGCACCAGCTGGCTTATCGTCGGGAGCTCCAGAACAAGAAGACCTCTAAACAAACAGCAACACTGTCCGACAGAACTCAATATTAAAGAATGATGCATAGTTTGAAGTATTGACGAACATATAAATAATATGATGTGTTGTGGCTTGTGGCTTGTGGCAATATGTTGAGTGCAAAACCAAACAAATTCGTTTGTTGCTTCTCGACAGCAGCGCGCTGCAGAGTCGATCGAAAACAGAAAAAATAAATAGAATGGGGACTACACAAAGGTGCCAGTCATTCGGCATGGAGAATTCGACTGGAATGTGTTACGACGGACCTACTATACGGGGACCAGATGATCGGTATTATTGCTGTGAAGACTACGTTCGTCCTAGAGTACTCCCACCAATACAGCCAAAAGATGTCAAAACAGCGACACAGTGCTGGCTTGGAATCAACAATTCAAACATTGAATGAATTCCTTCAATTTCAATTTCAATTATATTATTTCAATATACTAGTAGAAAGTTTACCACTGCGAAACTATTTGTTGACTGACAAATTGAACGATCTCGGGAATGCGACAAAGACTATAGACTTGAAATAATGGCCAAAAAGTTGCGGATGTCACGAATGCGTTTGTGGGCTATGAGAAACTTATTGACTGCAAGTTACTATCACGAGTAGAAACGGCGCCGCGTCTCGCATTTTTCTTCTTTTTCTTGGCTACATGTAGCTAGTCTATCTGGAGCAAATGCCCGTACTGATTGCTGGTTGCTGGTACAGCTCTTCCTTCCCGCCGTCTTGATTATCAAGAACGTTGTCTGCTTGTCTTTTTTTAGAAAAAGATCCAGTAGCCACGCCAAACGATCCCAAAAGTTCATCGATACCAACCCAGCAGATGCATATCGTTTCAGTCACTGTTAGCATAATTTACTAAAGATTATCCGTTCCAACAATCTGACATTCGTCTGGATGTCTACCCGCTTGAATGGCAAAACATTCGTTAGAATAAAAGCAGAAATCACCACACTTGACAATGAGGTGTTCCATTTCAAGACATTTCCGGCACATTGCTTCGTCTTGTTGGTAGTCACAAACGCCACAGTCGATCGATAATGTGCTTTCCTTGCTAATTATTGATTTCAGATCCTTGTTAGTTTCTGGCACAAAGGTAAGAGGTAGAAGCGATTGCAGCCATCTACTTTTGTGTGCGGTTTTATTCGAACTTTGCGGCTGCTGCATATTAGCTTCGGTGACGTCCAACATCGTCGCGACAGCTGTCAATAATAATAACAAAGAAGAACTTCTAGTGTTACAGTACACCATGTTGTTTCTGCAGCTTTTCTTTCAAATTTCCGAAGATCTTGTGGTTGTGGTCATGCACGGAATTATCAAAAAACTGTTCAACTCCATTTTCAAGTCATCGAACTCTGCAGTGAAATGTAAATAGTAAAAAGCATTGCATAGAAAACATATTATTGAAATCGGCCATTTTGGGCGATGGTTGAATCGTGCTGGAAACAACCTTTGCTGATTGTACCAGGTAGACGTTGATGGCCATGTGAAGTGGGTCATCGCACAAATTAATTGTACTCAGTATTTTTGGAATATTTTTTATTTTTGTCGACCCGAGTTGAAAAGAATCAAAAACCAAAAACATGTTATTGTGTTCTCGAGTCCACGTCAGAGCCAGCCGAAGGGAACGTGAGACAAGGAGACCCGAATCCGACGTCACCGGAATGACCCGAAATGCCCCATCCCGTCTCCCACTCAGAAACAGGAACACATCGGGAGAAATCGGATACGAC
>Ga0210036_1003368_pt1 | contig 15759 bp, 14 predicted proteins | sample CryGeymeta201515_FD_185469 | JGI IMG/M metagenome (GOLD analysis project Ga0210036, IMG submission 185469) | Groundwater microbial communities from Crystal Geyser aquifers in Utah, USA - Crystal Geyser metaG 2015-15 (SPAdes) (version 2) | ecosystem: Environmental > Aquatic > Deep subsurface >...
GGTTGGGGGGAAGGAATTTTTGCCCGCCCTCGCTTTTCCGCCGCCGCCGAATTTCGTGCCAGCGAAGCTGGCGCGCCGCCAAGAAAGATGTTGCCCTTGACTCACCCAACCCATTCGCGGACAACGATATGAAACTCCCTTTTTGATTGCTATAAATTAGAAAATTTGATATCATTATATTGAAAGCATAACATATCACATTCATACTATCAAATTTGTGAAACTATGGCAATAGAAATAAACATCGGGGAAAATGTAAAGAAGTATAGGAATAAACAAGGATTGTCCCAAGAGGATTTTGCCACGAAATCTGGCGTTAAATACACTACCCTGACAAAAATTGAGAGCAATGTAATAAAAAAACCGTCCGTGCTTATTATGGCGAAATTAGCCAAAGCGCTTGGCGTTTCAATTGAGGATTTAATCAAATAGAAATATGAAAAGCACAAACGAATCAATTGAACTAAAATTTATTTCTGAAATTAAAAAGAAAGCTAACACTATTAAAGCTGGTGGTCGCGAGCGTTCCGTTGAAGATTTTTTTGTTTCTTTTTTTAACGGAATTCCTGGATTTAAGGCTTCCCGTGCTGACGCGCCCTGCCTTAAATATCACAAAACCCTTTATACAGACGGGATAGTTTCTTTTAATAATGAAATTTTTTCGGTTTTTGAATTTAAAAAGGATGCTATTAAATTTACCAGCAACAATGAGCTTCTCTTTAATCAAGAAGAAAATGTTGTTTATGCCCAAGCGATTAAATATATTTTATGTTCGAATTCAGAAAAATTTGCTTCGGAACTTAAATTTAATAAAGTACTACTTTTTAATGGTTCGCAAATAATCAAAATATCTATTAACCCAGAGAGTTTAAAAGAAATTTATTCTAAACTTCACTGGGATGATACACTAAATAGTTTTTTAAATGATCAAAGAAATTTATCATCATTTTTACAGAATATAATTCTAACTAAATTTAACACCATAAAACCATTAGTTGAGTTTAGTTTTGTTTTAGATACTGAAAAAGGAATTAATGAAAGTGAGATTTTAGAATTATACAAAGAACTTACGGCTGTATCAGACGCAAAGATAAGTATTATCAGAATGAACCTAAAAGAAAAATTTTCTGAATTCTCTGAAGCATTTAACGCCCAACTGATTCAAAATGAAGCGGCTAAACTTCCTTATCTTTCAAATTTAGTTTTGAGAATTTTTATCGAGGTTTCCGTCCATATCAATGACGGCATAAATTGTTTATTAAGTCGTGATAATAAAATTACAGATTTTCAGGTTCAGGGACGATCTTTTAATATTTACTACACCGAAGAGGATGACGAGGGGGATATGTTTGATCGTCCTGTTACCATTTACGCTAGTTATATCAAGGATATTGATCGCCTAAATGAATTTTTTAAAAATCATATTATCAATAACTTGGATGTTCTTTATGAGGATTATGACAATTTAATCTCTGACGAAAGAACTAGAAAATCAATCGGATTATATTTTACAAAATCAGACTTATCTCATCTTTGTTATGAATTTTTAACAAGGATTATTCCGATTGACATATTAAAAACTTGCCATTTTTATGACCCAGCGGCAGGTTCTGGCAATTTATTGAAAGCACAGGAAGATTTTATTTCCGTGATTGGTTCCGATATCAAGAAAATGAGTCAAGACATAATGCGAAATCGGCACATAAATGTACCGAAAAGAGAAATTGATTTTTTTCAAACTACGCGAGGCGAAATAGTTGAAGAATTAAATTCAATTGTCGAAAAAAATGGTAGAAATTTTATCGATAACCCACTTCTTATAATAATGAATCCGCCATACAGGGGGAAAAATACTTGGGTAGAACAAGGTCAAATTGGAAATAAAATTGGCGTATCAAGAGACCAAACATATCTTGGTGAGGAGTTTATTAAGATATTACGCTCTAACAAAATAAGATCAAATGACCTGTCCTCATTTTTCATTCTTAAAGCCCTTACATTCTACCTTTTCGATAAATACTATGGTTATATTGCTACATTCTCGCCAACGAATTGGCTAAATCCAGGACGAGGTGAACATGATGAATTTAGGAAATTTATATCAAATCATGCTAAATTCGTTGGCGGCTTTATTATCAATGGAAAGAAATTTTTTGATAACTTAAATTCTAATTTAACGATTGCGTTTTCTGTTTTCCAACTAGATAAAGATATTATAAAAGCAGAGAATCAAAAAGATTATATTTATTATGATTTGTATAAAGACCATAATAAGATTAAAGAGCTTTTTGAATTAAAACAGTATAAAAATTGGGAACCAAGCTATTTAGATAGCGGTGATAGTAAACTAAAAGCAAAAGAGCATTATAAAAAATTGGCTAATCAGGTTTTCAACGAAGCAAAAATAATAAATTTTTCCAAAAACCGAGACGAAAAAATATATTTCAAAGATATTTTTAGGGCAATCAATTCACAGACCGGAGACGACCAAAAGGTTTTGCTTCATGTAGATAGTAATTTCAAAAACCTGGATTTGAACAAGGTTATCCCTAATGCGTCTATTAGTAATGACGAGATTTACATTGTTGCTACTGATAAACCCAACGGCTACGATATTGCGGTTAAACCGAAGGAAAAGAAAAAAAGAGGTTGTGTTTTTAGTATTCCCAGATCGATTAATGGGCCAATTATGGCTTGGCATTATCTTTGGGATTATTTGGCGACATATCCTACAAGATTTTACAACGCTGTTCCTATAACCAGAAAATATGCTTTCACTTATATAGATCCAAATCCATTACTTACGATTGACGACATAAAAAACTCGCGAACTTGTAAATTATTCAGTTTTATACAAAAGAATGAATTAGCGTTAGATTATATTAAGGAATGGCAACAAAAGATTGGTGATTTAAGAGGTTTATTCTTTTTCTTTTTTGCTTTAACTCATTCTGATGTTGCAACAAAAATGGCAAAAAATGTTTTGTATAAAAATAGTCCAATTTGGTGTCCTGAATTAAAAAAAGAAAATATAGATCACATAAAAACGGTGATTCAATTCGGAACCGCATACGCTATTTATAAGTTTAATGATAAATTCCAAGAATTTACTTTATCAAGAAACGAGGAGGATATTGTTGATACCGAAAATTATTTCAGTATTAAATCCGTATGGTTTAAAAAATCAAAAATACCAGAATTATTACTTGATATCAGAAAAGAAAATACGGCAGTGGTAAAAAATATAATTTCCGGAAATTTGTCAGAAAAGAAGATACAAGAATTATTAGATAAATCTATAAGTGAAATTAATTCTTATTGATTTTTGAATTTGGCGGCGCGCCAGTTTCACTGGCACGAAATTCGGCGGCGGCGGAAAAAAATTGGATTCGGAAAGCGAGGGCGGGCAAAAATTCCTTCCCCCCAACCCCCTTCCTTTTTGCCCGCCCAAGCGATTGGATTTCAGAATTCGCAGTCAGGATTTTCGTCAAAAAAAGTTCGGATTTTAACCAAAAGGCACCGCCAATTTTAAGAATTCGGATTGCGAAATTTGATGCTCAAAAAAATTTCGCGCAAAGTTTGGAATATCCCGACTGGAAAAAAAGTTTTGGAGAAGGCAGGGGGAGAATAAGATTGTAATTTATAGGCGAGTGGGCTAACATAAAATTATGAGAAAATTTGTCAATATTGTGCTCGCAATTTGCGTTATTATGCTAGTCGTGGTGATTGGGGTGGTAATCTATTCTGTCAGGCAAAACACCATAGGCGATACAACCGAAAATTCAACAACCAGCGCAACCGAAACCAAGCCAGACACTATTAGCAACCCAAACGATTTAATCAAAGCCCTTAACAGTCAAGCAGACGAGGAATTTGATTATTTTCAAGGGATGGACGACGAATCATCTTTGGCTGATAATGATGCGCAAGAATTAAGTAATGTTTCAAAGGCGTATGAAGAAAACGATTTTTAGTTTAATTTTTGCAGGGTTAGTTTTTAATGGAGCGGTTTTGAAAGTGGCGCAATCAGAAGCTCCTACCAGTGGGGGAAATGCCACAAAACCTCCTCAAACAATCTGCTCTAATCTCGACGCGCTAGAGGAAAAAGCCGAGGATAAGCTTGCCACGCACATGGCAAAAGCGCTGGAAAAACAAATTGAGCGTGACAAAAAAATTAAAACCCAAAGAGAAACCGAAGTTAAAAATTTAGCCAAAAAACAAAAAGTATGGCAAACGCGCCAAGAGGAAAATAATAAAAAGTTATTGAAAATCACAAAAAACGAAAGCCAAAAAGCATCAATAATCGCATTTCAAACAGCTATTGACCAAGCCACATATACTAAAAAAATTGCCATTGACAAAGCGCTAGCGGATTTTCACGATGCGGTTGATGTTTTGATATTGAAGCGAAACGAGGCAGGCAATGACTCGGTGGAAAGCTACAAAGCGCTGATTAACAACGGGTTTGACAGAGCGCGCTCGTCTTGCGCTAGTGGTGAGGACGAGACTCAGGTAAGAAAAAATTTGCACACTGCCATGCAAAAAGCAAAAGCCAAATACCAGCAAGCGCTCCAAGAAATGTCAAACCATCGGCAACAAGTTAGGGATTTAGCCCAAATTAAAAATACCGCTATAAAACAGGCAGTGGAAAATTTCAAGGCAACCGTTCTTGCGGAAAAAGAGAATATGGGGGAAAGAATATAGATTTTAGAGGTTAGATTTTATAATCTAAATAAATCGGTTATTCCAACTTCCAACATCCAATCTCTAATCTAAATTATCTCTTTTAGCACTTTTTTTAGAAATCGGTTTTGGCGATTGTAAGCCCAGCGAGTGATCAAATAAATTAGCCAGTATTGACTTTGTTTTTCAAGGTGCATTATGCCAAAGTCAATCATTTTTAGCTGATTTGATTCAATAACAAGATTGCTCAGTAGGCGCGCCCTAGGTCTGAGGAGCCCCATTGCGCCGTAAAAATCCCAGCTAACATTTTCGCGCTCGATTAGTTTTTTGTTGTTGCGACAAATACGCAAAAAGTCCTCTTTAATTTTTGGGTTTGTTTTAAGCGCGTCAATGGTGAGCGGTCGCGGATTTATTTTTTTTTGGATAATAGCGTATGAATCAGCGCTAAAAATAATTTCAGACAAGAGCATAAACTTGCCAAAATATCGTCGCACAGTGGCATAATCGCGAGCCACCCAAGCGATATTGGTTTGGCGTTGGAGTGTGTGACGGATGCCAACAGGAGTTTTAATCACATAAAACTGACCATACTGGCGAATAAGATGCTCGCCACCCACCGACAAAACCCTGCCAATTTTTTCCGGATTTATTTTATTCATAAGCCTATATATTAAAATACCATTTTGGGGCGCTCACAACAAGCACACTTTACGAGCAGGGCGTGTTTTGCTATGATATGAGCAAGTTAGTAAATAAAAAGTTAAAAATAAAAACGGAGAAATTAAATTAGAATTCAAAAATATACATTTAATAAGATAAGTGTCATTTTTAAGTAATTTATCGGTTTTAATTTCAATTATTATTTTTTATTTTTTCATTTTAATTTAAACTTCTATGTCCGATTTGTCAGGTCAAATTAGGTCAATCAAGCACGCCCAAGAGGAGCAGGCTACAAAAAATCAAGCCCAAGTTTGGCAGATGCCGTATGTAAATTTGTCTGGTTACCCGGTCAATCAAGAGGCGCTACTCAAAACTAAAAAAGCTGATTGGGAAAAGTTAGGTATAGTCCCCTATTTAAAGGTGGGTCAAATTATTAAAGTCGCCACCGCCATCCAGCCTAGTCCCAGCATAACCAATTTTTTGAAAAGTTTATTTTCCGATTCAGAGATAGAATTTAGTTTATGCTCCAGAACTAGCCTTGACGAAGCGCTGTCGTTTTACGACGGTTATGTTAAAGCGCAAGCCAGCCATAAGTTGCAGCAAACAAAAAAAACCGGCGTGCAATTTGCCAAGATGATAAAAAAGCTGGAGGATGTGGCGATCAATATCCGCAAGGTTTCCACTTCGGAGCTACTGGATTTGGTGGTTAATGGCGCGGTAATTACCGGAAGCTCGGATGTTCATTTGGAGCCAACAAAAAATAATTGTCGGTTGCGCTTTCGCATAGACGGAATTTTGAAAGATACTGCCACGCTTTCCAGCGAACAATATCGCGCGATTTTGAGTCGCATTAAAAATTTAGCTGAGATCAAGCTGGATATTAATGTCAAACCGCAGGACGGTCGTTTTAGTATGACCGCCAGTGGCAAGCCGATTGATATTCGGGTTTCTACTATGCCCGGACCAGACGGGGAAAATGTGGTGATGCGACTTTTGCTGTCCGAGAGCCAATTGTTACAGCTCAAAGACCTTGATTTTAGCCCGGAAATTTTCAAGTTAATTCAAGGCGCCATCAGCCAACCTAACGGAATGATCCTAAACACTGGACCAACTGGTTCGGGTAAAACCACCACACTTTACGCTATTTTATCTGAGCTCAACAAACCGCCGGTTAAAATTATCACTATTGAAGATCCGATTGAATATAAAATTCCCGGCATTGACCAAACCCAAGTTGACGCGCTGGCTGGTTATACTTTTAGCAACGCGCTTTCGTCAGCTGTCAGACAAGATCCAGATATTTTGATGGTTGGCGAAATTCGCGACACGGATACAGCTAAAATTGCTTTGCAGGCATCGCTGACCGGGCATTTAGTTTTGTCAACCTTACATACCAATACAGCCTCAGGCGCGATTCCGCGGCTACTTGATATGGGGATTGAGCCATATCTTCTGGCTGGCTCGATCAATTTAATTATTGCCCAGCGCTTGGTGCGGAGGATTTGTCAAAATTGCGCGGGTAAAAATCCTAAGTGTGAAGTTTGCCAAGGAAGCGGTTATAAAGGTAGGGTGCCGATTGTGGAAGCGCTACTGCCGAGCACCGAGTTTAACGAACTAATCACCAGAAAAGCGTCCATTGAGGAGTTTGAGAATAAAGCCAAAGCGCTCGGGATGAAAACAATGCTGGCAGACGGAATGGAAAAAGTTAGTCAAGGAATCACCACCAAAGAGGAGATCGATCGGGTGACAGAATAGGATAAATTTCTAATTTTTAATTTCACAACTTACGCAAAACTTCCCCTCTGTCATTCCCGCCCCCCTTCCGTCATTCCCGTGAAAACGGGAATCCAGTCGTTTTGTCTGGATCCCCAATCCGAAGCGCTTCGCTTTCGGTTGAGGATGACAAAGGGGTGGAATGATATTTTGCGTAAGCCGTGGATGACATTATGATACCAAATTTTTTGCTAAAAAAAAAGCTTTGTGATAAAATAAAATAAATTGGAGGGTGATGGTAAAATTCTTATTTGTGGCATCATTACTTTTTTGGGTAATCGCAGTAGTTATCCTATTTTTACCTGGTCAAATTGTTTTTGCGGAAACTGAATCGCGCGTAATGAGCAATGTTTTAATAATGTTTATTATGGCGTCCGCCATATTTTTTGCATTAACTTTGATTTTTTTCTATATAATCCAATGGTTGGGAAAAGTGAAGGAATAAATTACAAGACAAACTTTTTGAGCGCGCACTTAAATTTTATGCGATATTTAAAAAGTCCGTGGTGGATCTTTAATCATGGACTTCAATGAAATAAAAAGATAACCTTTTCAGCTCAAATGTTGTTGTTGTCTGTTTTTTATGTTTTCCAAGAAATATAATTCAAACCGATAGCTACTAACCAGCAAAGGCAACCCAAAAACCATATATCTGCAATACTCCATTTCCTCTGCATCGCATTTATGATTGTCAAAAAAGCATACATAACTAACAAAAAATATCAAGCCAGATCTTCTTAGCAGAATGCTTCTTGCTTGTTATCTTTATTGCCAGCCAATTTTTTCGTATCATTTTCGTTCCTCCCTGGATTTCTGTTTTTCAAAATACAAAAGTATATTTAGCTTATACTACTATAGTTCAATATACTTTAAATCAAATGTCAAGCACTAATACTAAATAACACTCGCATTTGGAGTGTTATTTGTTTTTGCCCAGAGAGGGAGTCGAACCCTCATCCCGTAAACGGGACAACATTTTAAGTGTTGCGCGTATACCATTCCGCCATCTGGGCATTTGTGAATCCAATCTAACTACAATTTCATTCTACCAAATCTAGCTCTGAAAATCAAAAAACCGTCCAAGCGCAAATATGCCTGTAAAATTTGTATGCGTTCACCGTAAGTCAACCAGTCGCGATATTTTCCCTTGAAAATTAAATCCGGCGGCTTTTTTATGCCCGCCACCGCCAAAAAAATTCGCCAGGCGCGACAAATCTACGCCCTTTTTCTCGGTCCTTAAGCTTACCCTAATTTCATTGCCTTGATATTCGCAAAACAATATTACTGCGTTAGCATTCGGAATGTTGTTAATTAAATTTACCACGCCAGCCACATCGCTTGACTTGGCATCGCATTCTAGTATATCTTTTTGCGTAATAATGGAATAAACAATTTCGTATTTACTATTATAAACTATTCGTTCCAGCGCTTTACCCCATAATTTTAAACTTGGCAATGTTCTAGCGTTATTTATATTTTGAATGATTAGTTTCAGACGCGCGCCACGCGATAAAAGTTTGGATGCCAAACTCAAAGTTTCTGGCGTAGTGTTGGAATGCATAAAACCGCCGGTATCAGTATAAATGGCTGTTAAAAGGCAAGTGGCGATTTCTTTTTCTATTTCCACCCCCAGCATTGTAATAATTGGCTCGACCAGCTCGGCAACTGCTGCGACCGATTCGTCAAAGAAATTTATATTGGCAATCTTGTGCAAATCATTGCGCGGATGATGATCTATGTTAATAAGCCGTTTTTTTCGCCCAGCAAAAGCTTTAATTCTGTCTGAATAACCAGTCCGTCGCAAATCACCGCAATCTAAAACTATAATCAAATCCCAATCACCTTGTAAAAAGTCTCGTTTTATTTCCCTAGCTTTAGGCAAAAATAAAAATGGCTCTGGCACTGAATCATTGCAAGCAATTGTCACATTTTTTGCTAATTTTTTGAGCGCGATATAAAGCGCGAGAGACGAAGCGATCGTGTCGCCGTCCGGAAACTGATGAATTATCAAAAGTATATTGCTATAAGCGTTGATTAGATCGGATATTCTTTGCGTCTCATTCATTAAAATTTATTTAGAATAATTTAGCACAATAATTTCGTGTTTTTCCGGCAAATCTGCTTTTTTAAGTTTAACTCTATCCACTGGCTCCGGGCAACTGAAATCTTGACAAAATTTCCCCAAATCTTCAAAACCGTAAGGGATAGAAATTTTGGGTTCAAGATTTTGAATATTTTGTTTGGCTAAATCGTTCACCGGAGTGAGCAAAATGTCAATTTCTCCAATTAGGTCTCTTTCGTTTTCGCGCAACGCTCGCTTTAAATTATTTAAATACGCCATTCGTATATCGCCAAAAGCGAACACGAATATATTACCAATCATCCCTTGGCACTCAACACCTCCGACTTCGTACTCGCCTTCGCCGTGTATTTCAAAATCATTTATTTTAATTGTTTCGCCAATTTTTACCACAGCATTTTTCGTCTTTACTGTGAACTTTTCCCCGCCTTGCCAAGTAATAATCATTTTTTGCTTCTTACTTCTTTGCTTTTGCTTCTGAAATCTTTTTAGCGACTTTTTTTATGTCTTCCGCGACTTTTTTAGTTATTTTTCCCGTGGATTTTTTAGCTTTCTCTTTTTTAACGATCTTTTTTTCTACTTTTTTAGCAACTTTTATTACTGCTGATTTTTTGTCAATTTTTTTCGCATTTTTGTTCGCTTTATCCTCTGAGTCTGGTTTTTTCATTGATAAATTTATTCGCCGATTATCGGGATCTATTTTTAAAATATAAAACTTATACTTTTCGCCTTCCTTCAAAGAACTTTGCTTACCTTTGTCCATTTGCGAAATGTGCACGAGCGCATCAAGCTGACGATCTATTTTAACAAAAGCGCCAAATGGGGTGAGTCGAGTGATTTCCGCCTCAACCTTTTCGCCCTCCTTCAAATCGCGCGAAGCCTTTTTCCATGGATCCTCTTCCAACCGTTTGAGGGTCAAGGAAACTTTTCCGCCAGAAGTAGATACTACCGCCACATCTAATTTTTGTCCAATTTGAAATTTCTTTTTCCAATCTTCATCTTTATTCCAGGAAATTTCTGATATATGAATAAGTCCGTCAATTTTGTCTTTTCTGCCAGAAACGTCCTGTATATCAAGTTTAACGAAAATACCAAAATCAACAATACCAGTGACAGTCGCTTTAAGCTTTTGCCCTGGTTGCAAATCTTCCGAGGCAGTAATTAGTCGTTCGTTGGAATATGCTTTTTCAGAAAAAATTAATTTGTTTGTTTTTTGGTCGATACTTAAAACCTTGACTGTCATTGTTGCGCCAACCAAAATTTTCAAGCGAGTTAAAATTTTATTTGCGTCGCCACCTTCCACTTTGGGATAATGCGCGGGAGCCAATTGCGACACTGGAATAAAACCATCAATTCCGCCAAACTCTATCAGTAGCCCGCCACGATTAACGGACGAGATTTTCACTTTGATCGGTTCGTGGCTTTCGTATTTATTTTGAAGCAAATTCCACACCCTGTCTTTATCTGCGCGCTTTAAAGATAAAACCATCATCCCATCCTCGTTTTCCAGCATTAAAATATAGACTAAAACTTTATCGCCTACTTTTAAATCTTCCACATCATAGGAAAATTCGCCTTCGGGAATAATGCCAATGGCAACGGCTGCCACATCAACTAAAATTTGGCTTTTTGTTTTTTGAATAATTTTCACTTCGCAAGTTGAATTACCTGAAAATGGAACGATCATATCGCCCATTGAGTCAACCAGCTCAGCCATCGTGCCAAATTGTTTAATTTTTTGCATTATTTTTGGGTAAAAAACTTTGAAATTCAACTTGTCGCTGATAGACTTTCAGTTGTTTGGGCAATAAAACAAAATAAAAAAGCAGATTATACGCCAGCCATAAAATAAAAAAAGCAATCAGCGCGACCAGCCAAATTCTTAAATTTAAAAATGATAATGTTTGCCAACGGAAAAATAATAACACAAAACCGATCAATCCGCAAGCCCAGAACATTTTGCTTATGCGATTTTTAAAATTTTTATACAGATAATTGTGCGGACGATAAGAAATTGTCACTAACGTCGCCAAAGCGATACAAACACTAAAAAAAATCATTAAATAAAGTATTGGCTCGATCGAGGCTGGCAATTTTGGCTCGAGGAGATAATCTTTTTGTATCAATTTTGAAAAATCAATTTTTAGCATAATAGACTTATTACGAAATAATTTTTCTACTACAATTAAATAATTTCGCTACGAAAAATTATTTCGTAATGAGTCTAATCAAAAAATATCAAATTTTTAGCTGTTTGGCAAGGGTCAACAAAAAATCCGCCCTTGCTCAAAGCGGATATTTAAGGACATTGAGGTTGGTTAGAAATGAACTTGATCGTAAATAGACAAGTGCTCTGCCAGGCACCTTCCAGCTTGCCTAGCTTTCCAATGGAAATTTTGATGGGAGCAACCCTGCTCTTTGGCAATCTGCGTTAAAGTTGCGCCTTCTAGTAGTCGGCGTAAAATTATTTGATAATTATCAGGTATCTGTTCCAGCGCCTTCTCAATATCAAAGCACAAATCAACCCTCTCAACTTCATCGTTCGTAACAGCAACCACATCTTCAAGATACAGCCCTTCCCCAACTTCCTCGCTTAAAGATAAAGGGCGCAAATTTGCCAAAGCATCAAATGCTTTTTCAAGTTGATTGATGGGAATGCCCCAACGATCGCTTAGCTCGCTAAGGGTTGGAACTCGCCCGTATTCTTTCTCCAACTCATCTATTTTGTGTAATATCTTTTGAACAACTGCCATAATGTTAGTCGGGACTTTAAGCCGTTGCCACAAAAACTTGGTCAAAAAATTTTTTATCCGTCCTCTCATACATTCAACCACATAGGATGCAAATTTGTTTTTTTTGTTCTCGTCAAAAAGGTCAACTGCATTACAAAACGCAAGTTCAGCTTCCTGTCGTAGATCATCTTCAGGCGCGCCACAAAAAGAAAAATGACGAACCGTTGCCTCAATTAGCCCGCGATGTCTTATTAGCATTTCTTCTTTATTGCGACTAAACGGATATTCCTTTTCCGCCATGGCGCCTACCTCCTTGTTGTCAAAAAATATGAGTTAAGAGCCTGTCTAATAACTGCATCTGATAACTACTAATAGCTTATTTTAGCTACAAAATATAAATTAGTCGTCAAAGTAGCATTAGCTACCTTTCCTCATAATTTTCCTTTTTCGCCTAAAATAATCTTATTCTCGCTTCAAAAGCAATTATTATACAGGCTTTAGAATTATCCTAGCACAAAAATTAAAAAATAAAAATGTGCAGTAATAATGGAATTTGAATTGCCAATCAACTACGAATTTTATCACCCACATTCGCGAAAATATTCTGGAAATAGTTCGAGTATATTTTGTCCCGAACTCCGATGAAAAGTCGGAGTAAACTTCACAAGGGGCGACAAACCGACCGTTCAATCGAATTTTTGAACCCTAACAATTTCAAGTTTTTCTTTATAAGCTCTGCTCGACAGCTAAAATATACCATATTTTAGCTCTGGTGGCAAGATAGAATCTTTCAGAAGATAGGATTTCCATAAAAAACCGCGTTCATCTAACTTGATATTTGCGGTTTTTTAAAAAATATTATGGCTGATTGGCTCAATAAAAATTTCTGCTTCATTATTGGATCGGTTAGAATAAACGATATACTTTCCATCAATATCTCATTGAGAAGTTCCCGTAATAGGAATTTCTAAGCTTGCTTGTTTGCCGTCCGCCAAATTTAATATACTAATTTTACTAGAGTAATCGCTTTCGTAAAATAGTTTATTATTGATTATTTTGCCAACAAAATTCAGCGAGTCAACAGAGCTATACATTTCGGGATTTTAAATAATATTTTTATTATTTTTCAAATTTCTGACGACAAATTCATCAAAGAGTTCAATTATCTTGATTCGATGATAAACCACCTCTTTGGTCATCTTGCTAAGATGAGCAATATTACTGATGTATTTCATTAGCTGATTATACCCCCGAAACCAATAATTAGGATAAATTTGTTATATCTTTTAGCTCTTTCATAGAGTCCAATATGTTAATGAGCTTTTGCAAGGAAATTTCTCACACCTTAATTTAAAAATCTAAAAAATGAGGAATTTCTGAACCGTTTATTTCGCGTTAGCTGATGTTTTTCGACGCGATAGCGGAGAAAATACCGTTTTCCTCCTCTATAAATTAATGAAAAAAAATCTTTTTCCATTTTGGATTTTGGGCAGAGAGGTGGGGATGAATGCCAAAAATTCAAACCCCTATAATATTTTTGATGCTAAATGTGGATATCTTGATATTAACACTTCTTTTTCGGCCGAGGTTAGGCTTCCAAGACGAATGCTACCGCCGATTGACTCTGGCAGTTCCAGCCTTGTGGCCGAGGTTAGGTTATCAAGATAAAGGTCGCCACCAATTGACTTTGGCAGTTTCAGTCCTGCAGCCGAGGTTAGGTTATCAAGACGAAGGTTGCCGCCGATTGACTCTGGCAGTTCCAGCCCTGCGGCCGAGGTTAGGCTTCTAAGATCAAGGTCACCGCCGATTGACTCTGGCAGTTCCAGCCCTGCGGCCGAGGTTAGGCTTCCAAGATAAAGACCACCGCTGATTGACTCTGGCAGTTTCAGTCCTGCGGCCGAGGTTAAGCTTCCAAGATCAAGATAACCGCCGATTGACTCTGGCAGTTTCAGTCCTTCGGCCGAAGTTAGGCCTCCAAGATCAAGGTCGCCACTGATTGACTCTGGCAGTTCCAGTCCTTCGGCCGAGGTTAGGCTATCAAGATAAAGGCCACCACTGATTGACTCTGGCAGTTTCAATCCTGCAGCCGAGGTTAGTCTTCCAAGATAAAGGTCACCACTGATTGACTTTGGCAGTTTCAATCCTGCAGCCGAGGTTAGTCTTCCAAGATAAAGGCTACCACCGATTGACTCTGGCAGTTCCAGTCCTTCGGCCGAGGTTAGGTTATCAAGATTAAGGTCACCGTAATGAAACACGATATCTCCTGACAATGCTTCCTCTTGGGTGGTGGATATTTTATCTTTAGAAGTATTTAAAATTAATGATAAGTCCTCCTTAATATCGCGACCTTTCAGAATCTGGGCAATGCGGGGATCGCGGTCAAAACCGGTTGAATGAATCTCCTTGTCAATTTCATATAAAAATCGCAGGTCGTCTTTTAATAACTCTTCTCCCTGTAAGCTCTTTATATGGATATTGGCTAATTGCTTCATATCCTGCATTGTGTCGCGCCACTTTTCTCCACCGCCCATGGAAGCAAGATGTTCGTCAACTACTGGCGTAATGTAATCGTCCAAGTGCTGTTTGGATGTCTCGTCGCTCATAGTGCCCCGCACTTCGGTTATGCCCCGCTCTTTTGAATCAACAATGCAGGCGCGGGGGATGGTATTTTTGCCTTCTTGGTCTTGCGAGAAATAAATATGGAGGTCGGAGTGGGAAAGATATCCTTGGGCCGTGCCTTCTCCGGCAATGCACCATTGCGTATGAAAGCCGGAGAGAGCTTTTGCAATTTCACCAGCATCGCTTCCTTTGGGAAAGACCTTCCATTTTCCCTTGATTATGGTAAGCTGTTCGGTCGGTAGGCGCAATGACTTGAGATACTCTTGCGTAAAACCGTAAAGCTTGCCGAAGTTTTCGCTGTCAAGACGTTTTCTGAATTCGTCCTGGTCTTTTTTTTCAGTTAAGACAAGTTGGGATGTTTCGTTTTTTTGTTTTGCCCTTATCTCATCAAGAACCAAGGCAAGGGCTTGTTGGTCAAGTTCCGGGAAGTTGGTGACGGTGTTTGGGGCGCGCTTGTTGTATGTTTGGCGCTCGTCATCGTAACTGCCAAGTTTGAGCATCTCGGCAAAAGTCCAGTAGCGGTAAGCGGCGGGGATGTTTTCTTCTGCTTCAGGACCGGTAAGATAGTCAAACCACGAGTTAAGGCGGGTTGTTTGGTCTTTGATGACCATTTCTATTATCTCATTTCGTTCTTTTTCCGGCACCGAGTAGTCCTCAAAATCGTATCCGGTATCAGCGTTGAATTGCTCAATCAATTCTTGTTTGATATCCGGGTTTTTGAGATCGCCACGATTATACCCCTTTTGCTCGACAAAATTGCCGAACAGCACCCCTTTAATGTATTCATCGGAGATGTTCTCGGGTTTGATGATATATTTGCGGTGAAGAAGGCGCTTGATAGATTTCACGCCACGCTCGCGTTTTTGTTCGTCTTCGCGCTCAAAGATGTCAGTAAAACGTTTCAGGTAGTTTTCTATGAGCGCCTCGGGTTCATTGGGAACGCTCTTTCCTTCCCGCGTCTTGGTTCGCTCGGCGGTCTTTTCAGCCGCTTCCCGAAACTTCTTGTTGCTCCAATATTTTTGTTCGAGAAATTCTTCTCCAATGTTTTTGTTTTCCATTATGTTAAATATAATATGTTATTTTCGACGCGATAGCGGAGAAAATACCGTTTTCCTCCTCTATAAATTAATGAAAAAAAATCTTTTTCCATTTTGGATTTTGGGCAGAGAGGTCAGAGGTTCATCCTGTTAGATTTAAAATTATCTAACAGGA
>Ga0210036_1003370_pt1 | contig 15751 bp, 7 predicted proteins | sample CryGeymeta201515_FD_185469 | JGI IMG/M metagenome (GOLD analysis project Ga0210036, IMG submission 185469) | Groundwater microbial communities from Crystal Geyser aquifers in Utah, USA - Crystal Geyser metaG 2015-15 (SPAdes) (version 2) | ecosystem: Environmental > Aquatic > Deep subsurface >...
TGTGTTTAGTTATGTTTATATTAGTTAACTTGTTGTTGTTAATGGTGTTGTCGAGGTTCTATATTACCACTTGTAGTAGTAGTACAGCCAATTCCTTTTTCACTCGATTTTTTCTAGAATTGTGAAGATTACCATAATAGTTAAGACAAAAATCTTTTTTTCCTTTTTATGTAGCTACGTAGCTGGCAGCTGGCAGCTGACTACAGCAGTCACACCACGCACACATCCCTACCCGCTGCAACTACAAGTGATAGTAGTAAAAGTCCGAAAGGACCACGAGCACAAATCGACTTTGACTCAATCAGTTAGCGCAACCTGGTCGGCTGGAGACACTTCAATATGAAGACGAAACGTCGCTCAATAGTTGACCGCCATGAAACACGAGAAGATCTTTCTGATCTGGTTAGATGCGTCGAAGGGCACTTTCTCTCCAGACAAGTTGACTTTGTTCGAGAAAACCTTGCGCAATGAAGAAGTGAGAGCCATCTTTAATATTACTCGTAAGATCAACTTTAGTTTATAAGGTTGGTGAACAAAACTCTAAATGTGCTTCCGGATTTTCTACCGGCAATAGGTAGGTTCAGCTGCAGGATTTTTACGACGAGGAGTCGTCGTCGTTGTCACTATCATTAAAGTCCAAGTCTAGAGAATCACTTCCTTCAATGTCTCCATCGACAACATCATCATTTTCGGCGTCATCACCTTCGTCATCCCAATCTTCGTCGGCGTCTTCATCTGATTCGATGGCAGCCTCAAATTCCTCGTCTGCCGAGGCTTGTTTGTCGCCGTCTTCCCTATCTTCGCCAGCTGGTTCATCTGATTGGCCGGCAGCAGCGGAATCATCGCCCGCTCGGGCTTGCTCTTCGGGATCCTCATCAGGTTTCTCCTCGTCTCCTTCGTCATCCCAATCTTCGTCGGCGTCTTCATCTGACTCGCCGGCAGCCTCAAATTCCTTGTCTGCCGAGGTTTGTTTGTCGCCGTCTTCCCTATCATCGCCAGCTTGTTCATCTGATTGGTCGACAGCGCCGGAATCATCGCCCGCTCGGGCTTCCTCTTCGGGGTCCTGGACAGGTTTTTCCTCATCTCCTGCTGGTTCGTCCTCTTCGTCGTTTACTCCTTCAGCAGAGCCTTCCTCAACATGATCCGGAGTATCACCATTTGGGTCGGGATGGTCTTCTGGTGGATCAGCAGCAGCCTCGCTTCCTTCCTTTTCACTCACTTCCCTTTCGTTGTCGCCTGAAAAATTATCGCTTGTCTCAGCTTCTTGCGAAGGAGCTAGATCTGGTTCTAGTTCTGGTTCCGGTTCGGCTTCTTCCCATTGTTCCGCTTCCTCCTCTAATAGCAGGGCTTCACTGGAGGCTTCTTCGATAGGCTCGAGTTCATCTTGTTGTACAGGCGCGACATCGTCATTCCAGTCTTCGTCGACGAGATCGTCCTCTTTCGGCGTGGAATCTTCAGGTCCAGGCTCATCTGCGAACTCTTCTTCTGTAATTTCGACTGGCTCCATGACGGTTGGTGGTGCCTCACTGACACGTTCTTCGCTTACAATATCATTTTCACCCGCAACGCTGCTTTCTTCAAAAATTTCGTTATTCTTGTTGCTATTTGAGTCGGTGCCATCCCCTTCGTTGTCGCCATCGTTACCTTTTTCAAGATCATCGTCTGCGTCAACTTCATCCTTGTCGTCAACGCCCTTGTCATCAACCTCGTCATCGTCTGTGACCTTATTCCTCTGCATCCAATAGTAAATAATACCAGTACATCCGCACAATACAGCAACAGCCACCACAACGCCAATGATTATGGGTAACATATTGCCGTCCCCGTCACCATCCTTTTCTTCTGGTGCCTGCGTTGCCTCGACGCTTGGAGCGACCGTTTCAATGCTCGGAACGGTGGGTGATGGCGTGGACACTGGTGGCTGAGTTGGCGCAGGCGGTGGTTCTGTGGACCCTTCGACAATCAAACTCGAGTTTGGATCGATGTTTGTAATGCTCTCCTGAAGCTCACCGTCGTCAATTGCCTCTCGAGTAGCATTAGAGAATCTCTCCAAAACTTCTTCTGGATCCTCGCCTTCTTCAACTACAACACTGTATAGAATTGATATCTTCTGGCACGCCTCAGCAGTAGGCAGATTAGTGCCGTTGGAACCGCCGTTGGCAGGCGCACCGGTGCTATTTGATCCAGTCGGAAGAGCCCCGCCGGATGTACCTCCTTCGTTCGAAACATCACCCGCGGACGATTCATTGTTTACAGGGAGAGGCTCACTAGACGGAACTTCATCTGTTACGCTACCGTCGAATGCAGGCTGTCCTGTTGTGGTGTCATTCACGGCATCCGCATCACCATTGGCACTCGTAGCGTCGTTAGTTGTCGTGATATTTAATTCTTGGAGCAGTCGAGTTCCAGTAGATTCTGGACAATCAGCCGGATCAACACCAAAAATCTCAAAGCTATCATCATCTACAGATTCCAGTCGCCGTCTTAAAAGAGAGCGTCTTCCACCGGCCTCAAATTTGGATGCCAGCACGGTAACGACATCTCTGAAGGCTTCAGTCAACACGCCGAGATCATTCTCTGTAAGATTTTGAGAACGTACAATGACTCCAGCTGTGATTGTAACGTTGGCAGATCCCTCAAGAGGTCCCTCTGTTGTAGGCGCCTGAGTGATGCTCGGTAGTTGTGTGGTGTTGATTTCCGTGGGGGCTTCCGTTTCATTCACTGCTGTCGGGGCTTCCGTGTTATTCAATGCTGTCGGGGCTTCCGTGATATCGTCTTCCTCGGGGAATTCCGTGGGAACTCCAGTAGAATTGGGCGATTCCGTAGCACTGACTTCTGATGGAACCCCCGTAGCACTAGGTGATTCTGTACCGCTGACTTCGGATGGAGCCCCAGTAGCGTTGGAAGATTCTGTGTTGTTTTCGTCCCCGGGTAAACCATTAGGGTCCGACGGTCCAGTTGCGTTTGGAGGTCCATCAGTTGTACCCAAAAAAAGTGGACCATCCTCAAGGAGATCACCTGGAAGTTCTTCCGTCGCGTTTACTGAATCAATAGGATTCTGAGAGACAGGAATGTCATCGGTATTGTCGTTTTGAAAAAGAGGAGATTCTACTGTAGTATTCACACTGGGTTCATCAGAAATCGGGATCACTTCGCCTTCGCTAGAACTTTGCTTAACTTCGGCTCTAATCTTGACCTCCAGCTTTTCCGGATCACCCAGACACCACTCATCCTTTTCAATAGCATATGCTTTCAATGCTTCAGTTACGAAGGGCTCCATCTGCTTCAACTTTTCTGAGGAAACACTTTCACAAGCCACAGGTGCAGCATTTACATCGAAGCAACCCCATCGACATTGCTGGTGCGTGTCTGTAGGGCATGTTTCAGAATCAAGCCTCTGGGAACAAGAGAGACTTTGTTGCAATCGACGCACAAACAGTCCGGCCTCTTGCTCATTATCCCAGAACGTATCCGTACTGTAGTCCACATTAATTGGAACTGAATTGTTGCTGACAGCTCGAACTATTACTTCCACAATTTCATCCTCTGCTGTGAACGTGCCACATGCGGCAAGCTCCTCTTCATAAAATGCAATATGAATATCAAAGTTCATTTGTGTCACACACTCTTCCCCTAGAGGTGGATCTTCCCCGTTGACAGGCGGGGAGTCTCTTTCACCCCCTTCAACTGTAGGTGGTTCGTCTGACAAGTCGCCCTCAAACGCATCCTCTGGTGTCTCTGAAATAGGGCCTTCGGCGTCGCTTTCCAGTGGCTCCTCTCCTTCACCAAGAGGTGGATCCTCGAGCGGAGAAATGTCGCCTTCTTCATCAACAAATGGCTCTCCTAAAGGTGGATCCTCGAACGCGGGAATGTCACTTTCTTCATCAGCAGGTGGTTCTCCCAGAGGTGGTTCTCCCAGAGGCGGATCTCCCAGAGGCGGATCTCCTAGAGGCGGATCTCCTAGAGGCGGATTCTCGAGCGGGGGCATGTCTTCTTCTTCATCAACAGCCGGTTCCTGGCGAAGTGACTCCGCCAAAAAACCAGTGGCAGAGTTATCCGCCACCACTACAGACATGATGGATGCCAATGTATCCATAGTCTTGGTACAGACGACTTGTAGACTTGAGGCTTGTTCTTCAGACAATTCTTCCTGGGGCCGAACACCATAAATATTAATCTCTCCTCCCGCAGATAAGGACGACCACAAGTCGGCTAAGCTAGGAGGTAGAGATGTAAAGGCTGGTTCGCTGTAGATGTCGTTGACGTAACGATTGACGAGCATCAGATACTCTTCTTCTTTCAGAACGCTGTCGGGATGACCTTTCTCAGACAACATGATATTGCGGGTGCAATGCTGCAAGGTGTTAAAGATGTTCTGTGCCGACGCACGACCGATAATCAAAAGCGCTAACAACAAACGTAATGCTATCATTGTGCTGCTGTATTCTTTTTTGTGGACGATAGTTGTAGAGGCAGTGGGGAATTTTTTCGCACGAATTAGTTTCTGATCTGTGGTATTACTTTCTTGCCTTTTCTCACTCTAACTTGTATTGTGCGGCAAGATTAGTCAGACTAGTTTTCTGTATCCAGGTAGTCTAGCTCTATTGCTTAGTACTTGCTTGTTAATGTGTAGTATTAGACTATGCTGGTTGTAATGATGTAGTCATGGAATGTTCTAATATCGTTCCAGTATGGTAGACTACTAGGTCTCAACTACTAGTACCAGGTGCTAGCTAGCTAGTAGTTACCTGGTATTCCAGAAAGTTTTGATCAGGCTTTGATCCCGACTACCACCACATAGTTACTACGTACATCAAAAAGACATTAGAGAATGGTCATCTGCGTTAATTAAAATAAAATTTTGTATCGATTGCCTAATTTGGCATTTAACGTAAGGCACATCCCGGGCATCGAATTCTGCATTCTTGAACCCAGCAACCTCTCCAGAAGCTACATACAGTAGTCTAGCATTACAGGGCAGCAGGAGGGACTTTACTACTACTAGCTAGTACTCCGTACTACTACTAGTAGTACTCAGTAAAAGTATCTACCAGGTACCTCCATGAACGTAACCCATGGTTTGAAAAGCGCACACTCCACATGGTCAGATCTTTATGTCTCGTTTAGCGTCCATACGAGTAGAACGTCTATACTCGCCAGGCAACTGAGCAAGATCATTATTTCTAATTTTCGTCTGAAACTATTTTTTGTAGGGGGGTACAATGTAAAATGCAAAAAATACTTTAACACGTAAAGTGCGTCAAATAGGGGCCAGCTTCTGACTCACGCTTCTTCAGTTTCGGACCGCGATTGGGTGATTTCCTCTCCATCCCTCAGAAAAAGTGTGATGCGCTTCGTGGTTTCAATTTTCTTGTCGGTCGTCGTTCTTCGAGAAATGTTTTCGACATACTTTGCTACGGGATTCGAAGGGAGAATCATCCAGGTTTCGACCCAGTCGGGGAGTTCCAATCCCGGGAATAATTCAGGATCTGTCTTGGAAAGAGCTTGAGTGAGTGGTGGCATTTGTAAAGTGGTGTTCGTGGGTACTTCCGCTGTTGAAGGAATCAAATTCGAGGAAGGTAAACGAGTAAATGGTTCTTCCTGGGTATCCATGTCTACGTCGGGTTTCGAATCCGGGGCAGTCTCGCTAGTTGGGACTTTCTGGCTCTCACATGCTTCTTCTGTGGTCCTTTCACTAGGTTCTTCTGGAGGAATTTCACGGGTCCTGTCCAGAGCGGCATCTGCTTCAGTTGCAGCTGGAGCGGGTGCTGCCGCTTCGTTCTTGTCCTTTGATACAGAAGAGTTTCCGGTATTTTCGAATGAGAGAGCGCCTTCTTCTTCTTCTTCTTCTTGCTGTCGATTTCCCTCAGTATTTCCTGCTTCTTCGATTCGTATAGCTCCCTCAGCAGCAACACGTTCCGGTTCAACTCGTGCACCTTTCTCAGCAGTGAGACGCTCTTCTTCCAGTCTGGCTTCTTCCTCTTTCTGTTGCCTTTCTTGCGTTATGCGTACAACTTCAACTGCAAATATTTCTCTTTCAAGTTTGTCTTCGGCAGGATTTTTTTGCTCTTCTGCGACCTCATCAACCCTGTCGACAGCTTTCCCCTCGTCGAATTCATTGATATCAGGAACAATTTCAACAACATTTCTGGATACCGCATTGCCTGATTGAATACTAGAAATCGTCGTTAAGGATGGATCTTTTCTAGCGCTTGTACCTTCAACACCATCCACAATTTCGTCGGCAATATCATCTACATCGCTGGTGTTTTTAATGTCGACAACTGGAGCAGCTTCCAGTTCCTCGTGTTCCTTTTCTTCTCCTGTTGTTAAATCAACATTGGCCAAGTCAGTTGTGGTTGTTGGTTCAGCCTCTGCTTCAATGGCTGTGAACTGACCGCTGGTAAATGAAGTTGAGGATGGATCATTTCCCGCACTTTCATCATCAAATTCGTCCATAATCTCCTCGACAATCTCGTGGACGTTGATGTTACCTTGAATGTCCCTATCGTTAGCTGTGCATTCCGCGTTGGCGTCAGTTCGCGCTTGTCGTACGTCAATCGTTGATAAAGGGGCAATGCAAACATTTTCGGTCTCAGCGCTTGTGGCATTCACAGTCTCTGCATTGCTTGCCACTTCTACCACGATTTCTTCCTGATCATGACTGGTAATAGAGTCAACCTCTCCCATATCCTCATCGTCAAAATGTACCAAACAGGAATCGTTCTTAGAAATGGGTCTCTGATTCAAAAATGCAGAACGGAGCATTTGCTGTTCATTGGCAGAAAAAAGATCTTGATAATCTCCGAAAAATTGGATGTCATCATAGTCGTCCAATTGAATTCCAATGGTCAATTCGTGGTCAAATTTTTCTTTCGTGATCTCATTCGGATCTTCGCCGTGAGATTCATCTTTGGAACCTTCCACAGTTGTAACCTCTTCATTGTTGGTGGCAGTTTTGTTTTGGTCCATAATGGCCCGAAAGGATTCATGAAAGGATTCTTGCAAGCTCGTAACCCTGGTCTTGGCAATAAAAAATTGTGGATAAACGTGTCCTATGCCAGATATTTCCAAGAGAGCGTCGCGCTGTGGATAATTCTCAGGATCCGACCCATCAATGATCAAAAAAGGAATATCATCACCCAAAGATCCCTTGAGAATGGTAAAGGTATTATTTTGCTGCGAAAAACTCTCTCGGTTTCCAGAACCGTAGAGCGATGCTAAAACGATCAGCTGTTGCTGTTGCTTCATACTTTGCTGGCGCCTTTCAGCGAGCTGCTGTTGTTGTTTTGCTACGAGACGAAAGATATTGGTCTCGGCGTCTATGCTGCCAACAGAGCTCGCAGAAGGATCCTTTTCAATGACATGCTCGCTCTCCTCCACTGGGAAGTTACTTTCGTCTTGATCTTCATCTTCCTCTACATCATCGATTTGGGCAGTAGCACCAGACATGTCATGTTGACTTTCTTTCGTACTAGTACTAGTACCCGATTCGCCCTGCTCGATTTTCTTCGAAACATCTGCATCAGTGTGAACAACGTCGATGCTCACAGACGAAGTCGAATGGTTTGGAATTGGTTCATCCGTGATCGACATGGCGAGAAAATGATAAGCAGGAGAGATTGACATCTACTAGTACAACAGGATTAGTCTGTGATAAGATACGGTACTAAAGAATATTATTTACTTTAGCACGAATCCAGTTAACATCAGAGAATGAAAAATAATGTGCAAGTGAGACTTATTAAATGTCTTGCCTGCCAAAAACTCAAGACTGGACTAATTATGGGACACGATATCTGCGCGTATCCGTACAGATGACTACTACTACTCATAAGCAAGGAGCTAGCTACAAGTAGCTAGTAGGAGTAGCTACTGTAGTATCTGGTGGTACTGCAGTAGCAGTAAACAGAGTGTTTACCGATCTTTGTGTGGTACTGTATGGCTTAACTAGTGAGCTACTCCCATACTAGCTACCAGCACTTGAGTAGCGGTACTACGGATGAGTGCGGTACTGGTACTACCTCCTGAGATGACTTACTACTTCTAGTAGTAGAGTAGCTACCTCAGCTATTCTAATAGTAGTAGCAAATTAGCTATCGCGAGATTGGCAGCGAGCGCAGCAGAGAAATTGGATGAAATAGCAAGCTACACATAATAGCAGTCAGTATAATATCATTGGAGCCGTCTAAACGTAGCCTAGCTAGTAGTCGCATCTGTAGCACAATTGGCTTTCACTACGCTATCTGCTAATTTTTTTTCCCTGTGACAACGTACAGCGGATCGCCTACTATGCGTCGGTCCCTGCCCTTTCTTGTAGACAGATCTTTGGCTTGGATATTAGAAAAGCCTGCATTGCAAAAGTGCAGGTAACAACCTACCGTATACGCGTGGTCAATATCATCTGCTCCAGTCCAAAGAGCAACGGCCTATGAAAAATAACCAAGTGATACATTTGGGTGTGAGGTGTGAGACTACATTATGGGATGGTCGTGCCAGTCAATTCATCAAAATCACAACAGTAAATCAAAGAAAACAAACAATAAACAGAGCGTACCTTACTTAGAAAGAGACGATTAGAAAATAGCACGTGGACCGTTCCACCCGGTTTTAGGACCCTACCAACTTCTCGCATGACTTCCAATGGACGTGTTAAATAGTCAATGCTCAATTGACAGAGGACGACATCAAACGTATTGTCGTCATACGGTAAATTAGGTTTTTCATTCAGATCTGCTACCACCCAATCGGTCAAGACGGCATTATGTGCCAGTTCCTTTTCGTTCATTCCTAGACCGGCAATGCGCGTCGGTCTGTTACTGATATTATCATTTGACAAATCAATGTGACTGGTCCAGCTCGAACACAAATCCAATACCTGTATATTGTCTCCACTTTTGGGAATGGCTTGGTTGGTAATGTACGACGTCATGGATTTTACGGCCTGTTCGTCGACGTGTTCTACAAAGCGTGGATCTTTGTAAAAGAGCGAGTCCGGAGAAGAATCCAATCGTCCGAAACTGCTACCTCCACCTAAACTACTAGCAGCATCAAAGGGATTGTCGACGTTGGTCCAATCCTTGGGAATCGATGCTTCAATTTCACCTTCGTCTGGTAAGGCAATGCCTGTTTTCGAGTCTGTGTTCATGGCATTGGCGATGAAACTGTTGGATAGAATGGTATTAGCAACAGGAGAAAGAAATACCGATGCGCCCGCCATGAACACTGCACAGAACTGTTTTCGGGATACATTTGAATCAAATAATTGATCAGCATGATTATCTGGGTGTAATAATGAGGCTAAAATGATGGTTGACTGGCTATTGGATCTAGTCGAGCGAATCGATGGTAGTAGTGAGAGTGAGAGTGTTATCCAAGCGTTCACCACCGTCGGGAGCAACCAGCAAATGAGTAGTACTCCGCTCGTCCAATTCGTTACGGAAACCTTTCGAGAAAACATCTCAAATAAGCTTAGCTAGAGATTGCAGAGAGAAATACTGTGCATTCGTAGTGTTTTACCATGTGCTCGTGCTTGGAAGTAAAAATTACTGTACTCTAAAAATATTTATCATTGCCATTCAATCAGGAAAAGTGTGAAACCAAAAATCAAAGATTTGGAAAGATATTTTTGAAGTTGCCCGGGTGGAATTAATGATGATCAGTCGTGTTGGAAGTTCCCTCAATCTTAATTGTTAACGAGCTAGCGAAGATCGCCATAATAATTACTAGTACTCAGTAGAGTACTTTCGCTACATCAGTGCTAGTAGTATTAATACTAAAGGACGGTCTCTTCTTGACTCTTCTTTTTGTGTTGCTCTCTTCCCTTGGTTGTGAAACTTGAACTTGGCAAAATTCTATCAAGATAATAAACAGAATGCCAAACTTGAGATTCCTGTTGGCATGGTTGCTTTTCGTTGGTGCCATACCTTGTAGAGTATCTTCAGGAAACCCTGCATGGGAAGCCATCGCCACCGCCAGTAGGAACGATGAACAGCAGCTGGCTCTGGAATGGCTGAGTTCCATAGGGATCAGTGGTTTGTGTCACCCCAGTTCCGATCAATTTGCTCCTGAATTTCCTAAATGCTCTTTTGCGCCAAAGGATCTGCAGCAGCAACAACAGGGCCGCTATCTAGAGCAAGACCACGTCTACTATGATTTTGAAGACTACACCAGCAACGATGCTGACGATAATGGAAACGACCAAGGCAAAAGCGCTTTAACGAAATGGGATTATATCATCAACATTTCATGTGTGTTGGTGTGCGTCCTCGGTGCAGCCTTAGCATCGGGTCTCACCGTGGGGCTTTTATCCATTGATCCCATGGTGTTGACTATTAAAATTCGTGGTGGAGCCAATGCCGAGGAGCGCCAGCAAGCCGAACTGCTCTTGCCCTTGGTCAAAAAACATCACCTTGTTATGGTTACGCTGTTACTTGCAAACGCCATTGCAGGTGAATCGTTGCCCATTTTCCTGCACGGGATGGTCCCCGAAGCGGCAGCTGTCGTAATTTCAGTCGTATTGGTACTGATATTTGGAGAAATTGTACCCGCTGCGCTCTTTACGGGTCCTAACCAATTGAAAATTGCTAGCCGATGCGCACCTCTCGTGGGTATCTTCATTACCATTTTGTATCCCATCACCTATCCGATTGCTAAATTGTTGGACCGAATCATGCACGGAGACAATGGTGGTCATGACGATGACGATGGAGAAGGAGCTGGCAAGGCTGCTACGTTTTATACTCGAGGTGAATTGGCCGCTTTGATTCGAATACAATACGAAGAACGAATCCGTGAAAAACTACGTCGAAAACGTCAACTTCAGAGAAGCCTTGCTAGAGCTCTACCCAATATAGACTCAAGAGGCCTTCAGGTTGCCACTGATCTGAAAACACTCAATGTGGCATCGACTCAAAATCAAGAGCAAGAAAGTAACTGCGATATCACCCGGCCACCTTCAAACGATGAGTCTATTGATAGCGATGAAGTCATGATGATCGAAGGAGCTCTTCAAATGAAAACCAAGCGAGCAGTAGATGTCTTTTTGAGCTTCCGTTTGGTATTTTGTATTCCGTTTGACATGCCTCTGAACGATACCAATATCTTCAAGATTTATACGAGTGGTTATAGTCGGGTACCAGTTTATGTGGATGGAGACAGGCGGAAAGTAAAAGGTATTCTCATGACTCGACAATTGATTGTTATCAACCAAAATCAAAATAGGACCAGCCAAGACGATCCTTCGAAAGCAAGCAATGGCAGCGCAGAACCCAAAGCGAATCAACGACAATACAAAACAATCTCCGACTTGGCCTTACACATTCCACAATGTGTTGCACCGCATACCAAGTTGGTGCAGCTCGTGAATATGTTTCAAACGGGCGGTTCTATTGGTCGAGTAGGACATATGGCTTTTGTTTGCGCCCGACCTGATGTTGCCAATCGTGCCTTGGAACAACATTTGGCTGTCCCAGAAGAGGCTGGATTGATGGGGTAAGTCAATGTAGTTCGCCTTTGTAAAAGTGCTTTGCCACTTGAAGCTGTGCAAAGACCAATAGGTTTGAATGCCCGATAGATTGCTCACTCTTATTCTTTTTTCTACACCTGCAGCATTGTCACATTGGAAGATGTTCTTGAAGAGTTGCTACAGGAAGAAATTTACGACGAAATGGATGCCGCTGGTCGCATTCCTATGCCTGATGATATGGAATATGTACATGACGACGATGCTGGACGCAGCAGCTACCATTTAGCAGGAGTTGTATAAAATGCCAGCGCTGCATTTGTTTCCAAACTTCACTAGGAGCATGTGTACGTTACATTACAACCCAAGCTTCACTTTCGCAACCGTGCGGATTGATATTGCAAGGCCGGGCAAATGCCATAGCTGGTTTTACGTAAATTATGTTTGCTATTTTGGCATGGAAACTTGTCGCCATTTGGCCCATTGATCTGCTTTGTTGACCATCCAAATTGAAGAGGCGACGGTAAAGTAATGGTTCAAAGTATGAGATCCACCCGAATAATCAAAATGCCCAGGATACCCTCGTTCTGGTACTGTTGTCCCGTACATGAAAAGACCAAGGAATGCCAGAATCAAGGGACCCATCAAGTCTTTAATAAATTTCCAGCCCTCTGCCTTAGGCAATGTCCGTATCACAGCGAGCAAAAAGGCAGCCATACAGGGAGCGGGGATGAGTGGTCCCATTGTTTTCAGACTCGGCGGCAGACTCGCAAAGCTAGAAGTATTGACCACTATCAACATGACCATGAAACTAAACAAGAAACAATTTCGCCAAAACAGGAGCAACTGTGCACGATGAAAGAAGCAAAAGAAGGCCGCCATGGCACAAGCACCAAACATGGCGATGCAAATCATGTTCCAATGTATTTGAAATAGCAGCTGGTGTCGCCGTATGGACAAAATGTGAAATGTGTGGGCATAAAACGAAGCTGAGTAGACACACGCCTGAGCTGCACAGAATTGGGCGATCACGCGATGGCTTTTGTTATTTGTTGGTCCCTTGAAGGGAAGTCGTGGCTCTCGCAGATATTCCTTGAGACGGGCAGGGATACAGTTGTGGAGGTAGTAGTGCCATATTGCAAGTATCCGTATCGGCTCGTGACAGTATAGACTGTACTGATCTTTGATAAAGTAATACCATACGGTTAAACCCCAAAATCCAACCGCTGCTAGAAGATGTGTCCAAATATTGACAGTATCGTTGTGCAGTTGAAAAATGGTATGGTAGCATTGCCAATACCCCAGGTGAGGAGATCGATATCCTACCTTGATGAACGCATACTGAAAGATATTGGGAATATCAAAACTTGCCAGAAGGACCATGGCTTGTGTCTTGGCGCCAAGCTAATGAGGTTGGGATGATAATGGGCAAGTCAAGCAGCACGCAGTATGAACGCAAGGACCGGCCTGACCTACACTTCATGTCACGCCCCTTTCTCTACTCTCGCTCTCCATCTCAATTCCAGATATAATTCTGTTTCTGTTTATCTCGAACGCTAATACAACATGGACAAACGACTTTCTTGACCGTAAAAAATGAACCAGAACAAACTACGGTAGTCGACGTCTCATCAGGAAAAATAAAATGCCACACTATTTTCGCTGGCAAACTCAACGTGACACAAACAAGCTGGACCATGCTCGTTTCTCACTGTCTTGGCATGATAATCCTTGTGCCCTGTTACAGTTTTTTCTTGTCCATAAAAAAATTTCAAGCTGACAGAGTGTTGACGGTCTCCAACAGGAACTCGTGTGCATCCGTGCGAAAGAATTGTAAAGAGGTAGTGGGCGTCTGAATGATTTTAAACCAAAAAAGATACTTTCCTTCTGCTACTCTAGTAGCTACTACTCTAGACTACTCTGGTAGAGTAGGAGTAGCTACGAGTAGCTAGTAGAGAGTAGCCTAGTCTACTACAACTAGTACTACTACTAGACTAGCTACTACTACTCAAAATCAATACTTTACACATCATTATTCTATTTAATTTAGGTGCCGAAACCACCTGGTACCACAAGTACTACGAGCTACTAGTAATACTTCTATTATTAGTACAGTAGTATTATATAGAAAAAGGGACCCAAGTCTTCTTTCCGGGAGTATAGGGTACGTACCCCTAGTACATGATAACCCTACGGGGTTACCCTATACCCCTCAAAATCGCAGAGGTATCCTCAGTGGAAAATCCACGAGTTGGAGTAGTATTAGGAGGACCGTTAGTAGATCCCCTAATGAGTCCCTCAAAACCACTGAAAAAGAGACCGTTGAGCCTAACAAAGCAATTGAAAAAAGAGACTGGTACTGGACTGGCTCTTTGCCTTTAAGCACAAGCATAGTTTAGCGCATTTAAGGGCTTTCCCGCAAACTTTTGCACATTTGCCCTCGTGTTATTATCTAGTGTTTTGGGCTGTCTTTTTTGAAGAAAAAAACACCTCTTGCACTTACTGTGTAGAAGCTACACAGCAAGTACTAGAAGGGATGCACATACCTCAATTGGAACATCAGCTTTTGAGTATAGAAAGTGTGTACCAAAGCTAGTGTTTGCTAGTATTTACTCGTGCATGCACAAACAAAATATATATTTTACTTTGAAGACAATGACAAACAAGCAGTATTTCCCCTATTTGTGCCGGTTCTTGAGCTATCTCGATGGTACTACTTACAACCCAAGGGTACAGGGCCCTTTCCCTGCCGCTCGTTTGCTGCAAATCCAACCAGAACAGTTTCTAAAGTGGTTGACTTTGTGAGCTTATGGTAAAGAAGAGATTGGACCCAATGACAGGCCAACACTGTGGAGAGTCGATACCATTGCCTTTGCCAAGAAGGCAGTGTCTTTCTATATGCCTCACCATGGAGAATGGAACAGCAGCACCAGCCATGGTAATCCAACTCGGGACAAAAGCATTTTGAGGTTCATTCAAGTAGTCAAGAAGCATCAGGTAAGAAAGCAAGGTCGTGCGTCCCGAGTAAAGCGCGACATGACCTTGTCAGAGTTCAAGAGAGCTATTGAGCTATTGGAAGCCGGTTCCTACAGGAACATCAGGTGGACGTCATGTCTCAGGCTACAGTTTAACTTGATTGGAAGAGGTGACGATGTGCACGAGATGGAAACTACAAATTTGAAAAGGCATCCACAGTTTGACTTTGCATTGCAGACAAAGCTGAACTGGAGTAAGAATGTTAATGACGAGAGAGATTGTCCACCACAGATCATGCTCGGAAGCATGAACCCTTTGTTTTGTGTGCTGCTTGACCTTGCTATTTATCTGGAAGTTAAGTTCAGTCGTGATGGAAGTTTGCATTCAAAATACTTGTTCACTGATGAAGTCGATGAAAAAGCTCCAAAGCGATGTCTTGCAGCCTACTCCAGAGCTGTTAAGAAGCAGGTGTTTGATAATCCTGCCTTCTTCCTTGAACTCTCTCGTCAAACAGCTGGAGGTCTTGGTGTCCATTCAATCCGGAAGTTTCCAGCAAGTTGGATCAAAATGATTGGAGGTACACAAGACAAGATTGATGTCCGTGGTCGATGGAAAGGAAAAAGTGGCAACCGAGTATCCACCAGGTACATTAACCCGGAGCAGCAGTATACGGATGCAAAGATGGCAGGTTTGTTGTGCATGGATGGACCGGTTAAGTATGAGTTCAAGCCAGGAGCCGGTGTTGGTCGTGCTTTCTTTATTGAATTTGTTTGTCCAGCTATCAACCGATACTTTCCTGATACTTCCTTGATGGCTGATGTCCTTGGACCTCCTCTACTGTGGGCTTGCTTTGAACCCACTCTTGAGTATCGTATACCGGAGTGGATTCGAACAAGAGTGAGAGATGGATATGCAAGTTGTCGTCCTCAAGACTTTCCAGAGGATGTTAACCCCATCAAGAAGAGCTTGCTTGTTATCTTTCGAGTTGGAGATCAAGTCTGCATTGAACGATGTGTCCCTGAAGATGATCATGGACAAGAAGAACAACAACAACACGAAGGAGCAGGAGACAACAACCCAGTTGCGCAACAGCAGAACCGGATGAGGGATCAGTTTGGAAGACAGGAGTTTGCGAATCAGATCTCAGCACAACTCCACAACATCCAACTAAGGTTAACAAGACTTACAATCTCGGATTGCAGAAAGTAAAAACACCAAATTTTATTGAATATTTTTGTTACTAAAAAACACGAAGATTCGCCTGTAGAATTCAGTACCAGTTCTACAGCATCCTCGTTTTTAATAGTCACA
>Ga0210036_1003373_pt1 | contig 15745 bp, 11 predicted proteins | sample CryGeymeta201515_FD_185469 | JGI IMG/M metagenome (GOLD analysis project Ga0210036, IMG submission 185469) | Groundwater microbial communities from Crystal Geyser aquifers in Utah, USA - Crystal Geyser metaG 2015-15 (SPAdes) (version 2) | ecosystem: Environmental > Aquatic > Deep subsurface >...
AATCGAGGCTGGCGTGTTTGGGGAGAAAACCCTAGTAGGGGAAAACCCTTGACGCTAGCTGACGTGGACGGCTGTATGCCGACCGCTTAGGGACGCACAGTTGTTCGCTGTACGGCTTTTAACCCGTGGTAAAAGTGGTGTATTGCATTTGACGATTTTCGAATCACCAATTCCGGGATGTTGAAAAAACACGGGATATATTTAATGCTTATATCCAGAATGAATAGTTTAATGTTACATTGTATTTAGATGAGCATTGTCTTGATTTTTTTTAGTTTTGTACAGCTTCTTTCTATAGTCGTACTTTATGGGTAATTAAAAATTCACACTGTCTCACTTTTTCTCGTCTTGTTCCTACTCCATGTTTTTACTTATGTGTCTGTTCAGCTGGGTGGGGGAGTGGGGACTAGTATTTTACTGTTAAAGGTGCAAATATTGGATTAATAAAATGAATACGTTTATTCGAATAATGAAGGGGGATTGACCAATTCATTTTACTGCACAAACAAATAGTATGTTTATAGCAATTGCTTGACTACTTTATTTTATTAACAGCCAATGCACCATAATTTAATAAAATCGCACTGAGAAAGTAATTAGATCAACTGCTGTTAAAAATAACTGTTCATAATACATAAGCCCCAAAAGAAAGTTCTGTTGGCCAAAACTACCCCGGGATATTTTTTTTCCATATCCCGGGATGGTTTTCCAAATCCCGGGGTCGCCATATCCCTCGTTTGGTGATAACAGATCAACATTTATTCTGTGGCAGCACCAACACAAGAACTACTAGACTACTGGTACACTCTACATCATAATAACAAACATAGAGTAATAAACAATAATAACAGCGGATTTCGTACAACACACAAACAAAACACCGAGTCTACACAACAAATACTTACTTTCACTGTAGTTATCAAACTCCACGTTCGTATCTAAACACAGCACCAAGCAATATCATTCATCAACAACTAGACTATCTTCATCTTCTATTAATATGTCAACTGCCGCTCCTGTTTTGGAAAATCCAAAAGATGATACCAGTCATCATGCTGCCAGCATGTCTGCTGGTGCTGCTGGTGCTACCACTACTACTTCCGCGGCAACAACAACAACAACAACAACAGCTACTCACGGCAACGTTGCTGATGCACGTTACACGTTTGATACGAAACAACTTCACGCGTTACGTGCCAGTGCTCCTTGGACGAGTGATCCTAAATACTTTACCAAAGTTGCTGTTTCTCCTTCCGCTATTATGAAAATGATGATGCATTGTCATTCCGGTGTCGAAAAGGGAATCAATCAAGGAACGACTGGCAATCCCATCGAAGTTATGGGGATGCTGTTGGGCAGACCCGATCCAGATACGCCACATACACTCGTCGTTAGTGATGCCTTTCCTTTGCCCATTGAAGGATTCGAAACTCGTGTTATTGCGGATGATGAAGGCGTCGTCAACCACATGATTGCACTGGGAGAATCACTAGAACGAACACGCAAAGAGTAAGAGAAAAAGTGTTGTTGTTCTTGCCGTTGTTGTTGTTGTTGTTGGCTTATAGCTAGGATAGTTTTGAGTCATGTCAAACAGATGCACAATCGGTCGGTAATCTGTAATCTGTGCTCAAAGAAAATCCAACAATTTTACTAACACCAATACACCATTACTACGTACTTGTACTTTTTTCTTGACAGAAAATTCATGGGATGGTACCATTCCCACCCCTTTGATGTGGGAGATCATTCGCACTGCTTCTTGTCCCAGACAGACTTGAGTACAGAACTTCAGGTGTGTACCACGTTATGGCTACAGCGGTGTGTGTTGGTATCAAAAGAATGTACTGCAGAAGATCTTTCTCTCAAATCGCCTCTTTATTTTTCTGCTAAAAAAAATAGTGGCAACGAGCCGAAGATCCTCATGGAAATCCCTTTGTGGCCATGGTGGTGGATCCTTTGCGTTCCTTTCATTTACAAAAGCCAGAAATCAAGGCATTTCGTGCCTATCCTCCCGAATACAATTCTCCCGTGCCCAATGAATGTCCCGATGGATCCATCCAGCCCGTCGAACAGTTACGACTCGAACAGTGGGGATCGTGTTGGAATCGATATTACGAGTTGGAGGTGGAATATTACATGTCGTCCACCTCGCGGTCCATTTTGGAACAATTGACACAAGATTATCTCTGGATGCGTACATTGTGCAGTCAAAAGGCACAAGGCGAATCGGCCGACAAGCAAACTGCGTACCGTCTCGAATCGATTCAAAAGTCCCTAACAAATGCTGCTGTTGTGGCGACCAACAGTAGCAGCGTTGGCAGTGGCGGAGTTGGTCCCTCCGGAGGAGCGGCGCGTGGATTCGCTCGTACCATGGGAGCGGCGGCGGTTGGCAATACAGCACCAACTGCTCCAACTGCCGGATCCAGCAGCAGTGGAGGTGGCGCTACTACAGAAGCTCCCGGCAAGAAGAAAAAGAAAAATGATTTGTCCAAGGCTGTGCAACAGTTGGTCGATTTGGCCTCGGAAGAATTGCGGGAAACGGCTTTGCAGGAAACCAAGGAACAAGTTTTTGGTGCTGCCAAGAAGTAGGAGGAGAAAAAAAAAACATGCCTTTTTATGAGATGGATTTCTGAAAGTTTTATTCGAGACTGAATAGACACAGCCGAGAGTACTGCTGCTCTTCTACTAGTAGAGTATTCCTAGAATACTTGATTCCTAAAACAAACCGGATTTTTTGCAGAAAAGATGACCCAAACGATTTTCACGTTTGATTTTGTTGGCCAATACACATCAATTTGTTCTTCTTCGATTCATCGTACCCTTTGACACTGTTACTATCATCAAAATAATTGCTAGCCTCCCTTGCCATGGACTCTCTATGCGCTTCTTTACCTTTGCGAATGTCCTGGTCGGTAGGGTTTTCGGGTAGGATTGGTTCTAGATCAAAATACTTGGCAACTTTGGCCCGAACTTTTTGGTTTTCCGCCTTCACTGCATCATCACAATTGCTAGTATTATTACTACTGCTGTCAATCCACGTAATGCATTCTCGCACTCTTCCTGTCTGTCGCACCAACTCTGCATCCATGTATCGCAGTGCCAATCCAACACGCGGTTGTGTGGGATGATGATTGTTTCCCGATTGGTGAACTGTATAAAAGTGATGCAACGTAGCTTCTCCTGCCCGTAGTGGAATGTACACCCAATCGTCCTGAGTAGGTTGCGCGTGATTGGTAGCAGGGAAGCATACCTGTTGTCCTCGACTCAATAAATTTCCATCCTGTGCCGCTGTTGTTGCTGATGCTGCCTCTTTGTGTGGCAACTGTCCCAATTTGTGTGACCGACGAACAAATGACATGCATCCTTCATGGATTCCCACAGGATCAGACAAGGCTATCCACACCGTCAGACAATGTTCGGCGGGTTGTAATCCGGTGTAAGTGGCATCTTGATGAGCCGAATAATATTCGTTCGAATTGGGTTGTTTGATATTGATATCCGAGGACCACAAAGCTACATGGGGTGTATTCAGGGCTTTTCGTACGGCCTCTAGTAGTTTTGGATGATGTACAATACGATTGATTTTGGACAGAAATAGATGAACTTTGAATCTTTGATTGCCCTCGAGATCATGGCTTGTCACTTGGTCTAGAGCTGCTTGCGCTTCGGAGTGGGTCAAGATCGGCACAGGACCTGCAAATCCATTCTCTTTAAAGTTGTAAAACCTCTTGCTGTGGTCATGCATCTAGCCTATTGAATAATACACCTGCTAGAGTAGTGGACTAGTAGCAGCTGTGATGCCGTGATGCTGTGATGCAACTTCTTATGAATTCTGAAGACTACTAGATCTATCTTGAAAGATTTCTCATACTCTAGTAGATTGGTGCTAGTAGTAGACCTGCTCCTACAAGAAAATAAAAAATACTACTACTGTACTAGACTAGTAGTACTACTACTACTACACTACTACTAGTAGAGTAGCTACTACTCTAGCTACTACTACTAGCTAGTGGTAGCTACTAGCTAGACTACAACTACTAGTAGTACTGTACCAATAAAGTGACCCTCTTACCTTGCGTCACCTCACGCGTGAAAAATATCGTATTTTTGGTTCGTCCTTCAACCTGGCCATAGCAATATCTCACATTATAAAAATCAACAACCAAATACCACGACATATTGTAGAGCTCTTGTACATCGTTAAGAAGCTCTCTAAATTGACAAGCTTTGCACCTCCTTTCTTGCTTATCCATTACGATACTTTAAGGAGAGGACCATGTCGAACGCACGGAAGCTTCAAAGTAAGTGTAGGACAGATGCACACCAAAATGGGTTTTAGGGCGGGCCTTTTCCAGACGGGGTAGCCCAGTACAAATTTTACGTAGATTTTCCGTAGAGTACCTGAAAAATGGACAAATAAATGGACCATGGGGGCCAACTTCGCGCGGAATCTGGAACGAGGCAATGGGCGTCTCTCTTTTTGATTGTACCACTAGAGTTGTTGTGCTGTCAGTAATCGTGTATCTTACTTGATTTGTTTTGCTGCTCATGTACCATCCAATGCACCCCAACGAAATAATAATGACTGAAAATAACAAAAACTAACTGCGCCCACCAACCAACAGCCGAAATCGAGCGGGTGATGAAAAAGGTTGATGAGGGAGTGGGACTGTTCGACGAAATCTGGGAGAAGGTGTACTCCGCAGAGCAACAGAACCAAAAGGAAAAGTACGAAATGGACCTCAAAAAGGAAATCAAAAAGTTGCAAAGACTGAGAGATCAAATAAAGACCTGGATCGGAAGTTCGGATGTCAAGGACAAGGACCCACTGTTAGAGGCCAGAAGGCTCATTGAAACCAAGATGGAACAATTCAAAATTTGCGAAAAAGAAACCAAAACAAAGACCTATTCCAAGGAAGGACTGGCACGAGAAGATCGACTCGATCCTGAGGAAGAAGCCAAACAAAACACAACGACCTGGATTCGAGATTACATTGAACGACTGCAACAGCTCGTGGAAGACGTCGAAGTGGAAATCGAAAGATTGTCTGCCGGAAAGGGGAAGAAGACGAACAAACATAAGATTGACGAATTCATTCAGCACGTGAGCAACCACAAGTTCCATTTGAGCAAGTTGGAAGGTATCATTCGACTGGTTAACAATGATGTATTAGGCGTTGATGCCGTTGACAACCTCAAGGATGATCTGGATTACTATATAGAATCGTACGAGGATGAAGACTACCGACAAGCCTACGATGAAGATTTCTTTTACGAGACTCTTGGATTGGATGAGTTGGACGTGGTCAATGTGGACCGAGTCACAAACGTTGAGCAACCCAAAAAGAAACCCACCAATGATGATTCGGTATCGGCCAGCTCCAAGGGCAGCAGTAAGGGCAACAAGGCCACCAAAAAGTCCGCGCTGGCCTCGGTCATACCCATAACGATTGGCCGCGCGCGACTGTCAAGCTCAGGAAAGGAGAAGGAAGAAAAGGTAACCCCCGCCAAGATTGGTCGGGCCTCGTCTTCGACATCCTCGTCCACAGCACCCGCTCCGAGTACTCCAGCTGCTGTATCAGCGGCACGAGTTTCATCTACGGCAGCGACTGTGTCGGCGGTTCCGGCTGCTGGTGCTAGCATGGCAGCGATTCTGAAACGAGAAACCGAGCAGCAAGAACAGGAACGGCAACAGGTATGTTTTTGGACTTACGATTCTTCTTTTTACAAAACTCAGGTGACATCTAACATTCTTTCTTCTATGCTGCAATACCGCATTAGCAGCTACGAGAGCAGCAAGCAACAGCCCAGGCAGAGCAAGCTCGACAACAGCAGCTGGAGCTACAACGCCAACAGCAGGAAGCTCAACAAGAACAATTACGGCAGCAACAAGCTCAAGCCGCCCAACAGGAAGCCATGAAGCAGCACCAGCAAGAAGCTCTGCGAAAGCAAGAAGAAGCAGCTCGAAAACAACAGCAGCAGCAGCAGCAGCAAAAAGCGGCTCAGCTGCAAGCGCAACAACAGGCGGCAGCGGCGCAGCAGAATGCCCAACAAATGCAATCGCAAGGTGGCTTGGATACGTTGACATCTGGTCTCGGGGGTTTGGCTCTGGGAGGAAGAAGTGAAGCTATCGGCGGTGGTGGTGCCATTGGGGCTCCTGTTAATAATGCAGGCTCCACAGCTGGCTTTGATTCTGGCTTCCTCTCTGCCTTGAACGATTCGTTTGCCAACATGCCCAACAATGGGGACAACCAGCGCTCTAATAGCTACACGCCTCAGAACCCGTATCCCGTTCCTGCATCCTACCCATCGACGCCGTCTGGCATCTTTGAAAATCCTGCAGTCTTTGAGAAACTGGGAACTGATTGCTTGTTCTTTATCTTTTACTACTCACAAGGCACCTACCAGCAGTACCTTGCTGCTCGTGAACTCAAGAAGCAGAGTTGGCGGTTTCATAAAAAGTATATGACCTGGTTCCAGCGTCACGAAGAGCCTAAGGTCACGACAGATGAGTACGAGCAGGGCACGTATGTGTACTTTGATTACGAAACTGGATGGTGCACCCGCATCAAGACAGATTTCCGATTTGAGTATTCCTTCCTGGAGGATTCTTTGCAGTAGACGACTATTTCTAGTTGTCTGCCAATGCTAAGTACATTACGCCCGTGACTTTGGACGAGGGGTCGCATGTGTGCTTTAGTGCGTCGTAGTGCTAGCTAGCTAGAATAATGCGATGGAACAACTATCGAAACAGTATTAAGGGAAAGTCAGTACACGAACGAAATTATCTATGCGTGCCATATTATTTCAAAGCGATAGTTTGCGTGGGAGTGCTACAGTTCGGAGTGTGCTAGAAGAAATAAGAGAGAAACTCAAAAGTGGATTATTATCATGTAGTGTCTCCGACAACAACACAAGCTATGACTGTTCATCGTCGGCAGAGTTGTTGTCATTAGGATCGGCAGACTGGCGCAGTTGCCGTCTTGCTCTGATACCCCCTCCAGTGCCAACCTGTTGACCTTCAAATTTTACAACAATTGCGGTCATGTTGTCTTTGCTTCCCATGCTCAAGCCATTGTCGCACAGCTTTTGATTTGAAAATTGAAGTGACAGTAGAGGTTGAGTAACAACGACGCGCAAGAAAAAAAGATCGATAAAACACAAAACAAGTAGAGACAAGATTCGTTTACTCACTTCTTCGCAAATCAGGCCCAAATCTGTTTCACCTTCTTCAAACATCTCTGCAACCGACTTGACGGCTTCGTGGTTCGTCTGCACATCCCAGATTCCATCGCACGCCACAATGATAAATTCATCCTTATCGGCACTTCGGTTTTGAATAATGACATCCGGAACAGGAGAGACTTTTTGGTCGTCAGGTTCAACCGTTCCTGAATTGTTTTGTTTGTCATCTTTGGACGCACTGTTCGCTCCAGCCAGGACAGTTTGCATATTCTTGAAACGGAAATCTCCCAGTCCTCGACTGACGGCAAGATCACCTTCCACTCGCCCCCCTGCAACATAGCCCCCGGCGGCTCGGATTCGTCGCTCCTCCTCTTCGTCGTCGGGTTTGTGATCGTAACTGAGGGGCACAGCTTTATTACCGTGTTTGCTAAAGACAGATCGGGAATCACCTGCATTGGCACATACAACCCACTGTGGCGCTATTATGACGACACACGCCGTGGTCCCTGAATCTCCTTCCTTTTCCAACAGCTGCAAAGTCGAGTCGGCTTCGGATGTTGCATTGCCTCCTCCGCCTCCATCTGCACTTGTAGCATCCATGTCTTGAACACCATGAGCTGCGCCGCCCACCACTGTATCTTTGTGATAGGGTTGATCTGCGTCGGGAATTTTGGATCCCTGCAGCGCAGCAGCAATTTCTCGGTCCAATTCAACAAAGGTGTCTCTCAAGGCTCCCTCTATGTACTCGAGACCGGTCGTTATGTACTGGACCCGCTCTCGCGATTTTGTCAGCAATTTTTCCTTCTCAGATCGTTCTTCCATAAACTTGGCGTACTGCACAAACTTAGGCTGACGTGAAAGGACGCGACAGAGATTGCGTCCCGCATACATGGCGGCAAAGGTTCCACCGTGTCCATCAAAGACTGCGAAAATGGAGTGACCGGGCAAATCAATGTGCCGGTACGTCGTCCGGGGTGTTGTGGATTCGTTGTCATCGGCAGCACCGCCACCATCACCACCTGTACTGCTGTTGTTGTTGTTGTTATTGTTTGCAGTATTGGAAGGAATGGTCGACTCCGGTTCTGCCGCGTACATTCGTGTTTCGGCAACGTGAGCATCTTCCATGTGAACGCGCCAACCCTGCATGGACGTGACACCCCATTTCAGTCCATCGCTGGATTCACCTCTGTGGGTTTCTTTTTCTGTAACCGGTGCTCCTAATAGATTACCCATTGCTGTATGCGGTTGAGGTGTAACTGTGTGTGTGTATGTATGTGTTTGTGAGTTGTTGTTTCTTGTTATGATCTGATGGTTGGTGGTGAACGAACGGGCGGTGCAAAAGAGGATCAATAAAAAATTAAAAAGGAGTGTTGGGTCTATTCGTGTCTACTATAATATAATTGGCCACTGATGGAACGACTTGTGCGTAATAATATGCTGATGAATGGGGTGCTTGTCTATGACATGCAGGTCTATTCCTTTGTATGATGATAGAAGACAGCAGTCAATGACAACTAGTCTATTTATTATTATTTATTTATTTATTTATTTTTTGAACGTTGAATGTTGAATCGCGAGTACCTGGTACCTGGTAACAAACGCACTGTTGTACAGTACTCTAGTAAGTCGATCTTGATATTGCAGTGGCAGATAAAAGCAAGGAAGAATTGATGTCTGCCTGTTCTCAAAATTCTGTGGCCGACAGACGCTTAATAACCGCCGGGAGGTGGCTTGAAGGACAAACGGGAAACTAGCATTTTCGCAAGGTTAAATGACTGCTATTAAAATAGTAGACTACTACGGAGTACGGTAGTACTGTAGTAGCTACCAACACTACTATGACGAGTGGTACCGTACGGTACTGTTCTCGTCTACTGGAGTCCTCTAGTAAGTCAACAAGCAATAATAGGGGGAGTACACCAGCCAATCTACTAGTACAGTACTACTACTAATCCTTTAGTACTACTATAGTACTCTGCAAAAGCTACAGCTACCTGGAAAGTTTGATGCTCTCTACAACGCACTTGAAGAAGTATTTTATTACAGTAATAATAGCTAGCTATCCTCAACAAGCAGAGTCTTATCAAAATCGATGTTGCTCAGGACTCCACCTCGCCTAACATAGTCATTGTATTCTTGCATACGACGTTCCAGTAGCGGCGTTCTCTTGTTGCCGATTTCATCAAACATCCGGACAGGGCCATTGTACGGAAGGATTGGCTTGGCAGGCCAAGTCTTTCGAATCGTCAAATGCAATTGCAAAGCCGTCAAAAGATCGGGATTGATCTCAAATTCTTCTGTTCCATCCGAGAACTGTCGTCTTCGGTACTTGCCCACTCTACGATAGTTCTTGTTGGGGACATGAAGCACAGTGAGAGCTCCAAACTTATCCATGGGAAACACCTGCTGGACGTTGCAGTGTCGCTTCCCAAACAATTGCTGTGAACTCATCCAAACTCGTTGTGTACCTTCTGCGGGTTGTGAAGCAGAGCCTGGTCGATTTTTGACAACATTAAAATTACACTTTTCGCGATCTTTCCAGGCCAGCAAGAGATCTCTGGTAGCTAGGAACATTCCTTGGTGATGGTTCCCCATGCTGACATAGCGTTCTCCCATCTCTTTGGTTTGTATCACGTTGTAGATTGTATTTGGTACCATCGGTGGCTTGGCCGAAGAGTGTTCCCAGTAAACTCTTGTTACCTACGAGTGGTGTGGTTCGGATAATACAATTTTAAGCGCAATCGCGTTAGTACTGCAAGAAATCATCACAAAGTACACACACTCTTCGTCCACTTACATTTTGAATGGCATGACGGGTTTTGTCGTCAATCACCACGTTAGATGGAAAATTGTACTCGTATCGCACAATTCCGACATTAAAATCAGAGAAGGAGTATGACGATGTGTTGTCGTTATCCATAATCTTTCGAATCCTGTCCGTCTCTTGCAGGTACGTGGATACAGTTCGTGGTGTGACTTGAATATCCTCTTCTGTATAAATGAATAGATCGTACTCGTCAATCTTGCTGTAGAACAACTCGCGGTGACAATCCACCAAGTGCAGTCGCAAAGATGATGGCTTGAGCACAATGTCCAACGAGAAATTTTCACACGTGAAACGACTGTTCAGCATATCGATAAAAGTGACAGGGTATGCAACAGTAGCATGAATTACTACGTCCACGACGGCTCCAGCCACACAAATGTCGTGGTATGAATCTAGGACTTCCTCCATGTGTGGTATTTGATTGAAGTCAAAAGCGGCAATCGCCACAAGAATACGAATATCTCGTAAAGATGCAGGCGATAATGAATCATGAGGTGGAGTTAAACCAATAGATTGCCTTTGGGAAGAAGAAGTGACAGAAGGTACTTGATTGCCAAGAGGCAGTCTGTTGGAACCACTCGTTAAGGCTCGGATCGATTGCTGATGTTCGCGATTCAACACAAGGTTTGTATTCAAAATGGCGCAGCTAGCCATCACAACGCCAAGAATTACCCCTATGGTAACAAAGAGGATATTCTTTCTTCTCTGTCTCAGCTTTTCTTCTCTTTTTCGTTGGCGAGGAAGCTTCATGCTGATTGTCGTCAATTGGTTTGGTGGATTGGACAATAGAAAAAGTGAGGTGCAGCACCTCGAAATCGGTTTTTATTTTTGAACGTTATCTCAGTTCAGTTATCAATCTCGAACAACAGGTTTGAACCATAACCCTATCAAGTGTACTAGGTGAGTCGCTACTACAGTAGCTTGCTCGAGGACTACTCGAGTAGTAGCTACTTCCTCTACTACTACTCTACTACTAGCTAGTAGTAGCTAGCTAGCTAGCTAGCTAGTAGTAGTACTACGCTACTACTAGCTAGAGTAGTTGAGTAGCCAGTAGTAGTTGTTGTCTGCCACTACTACTAGCTAGAGACTACTACTACTAGTAGTAGGTGTAGTCATTGGAATTTTCGAAATAATTTACCAGGGAGCTGGCAGCCGAGGCACTGGAACACCTTTGACGTGTAGCCAGTCGAATACATTGTACAAAATCAGGATAGCCTCTGCTCCCAGCCTTGATACAGGCCAAAAGTTGTATCGAGCTGGAAATTCTCGATGAAACAGCCGCCAGGTTTCATCATCTCGCCCCAAAATACCGTCAGCGACTATCGAGCCGGCCATGACCGTTGGAATAATTCCGTGTCCCCCGAAACCTGTCGCGTACCATACGCCGCCTGCAGTAGGATTAGCATGTGTGCTGTCATCATCAAATCCTTCGTCACGTCCAATTAACGGAACGGCGCCCCGGGGAAAAGCTAGCCAGCCTCCCCAGACGTGATCAAAGGAAATGTCTTTGGGAAGTTGAGGATAGACTTCCAACAAAGCACGCCGCAATCGGCGCTCGGCCAGCCATTGTGGGGTGGGATAGGCATCGGCAAGAGATCCAAACAGCAGGCGCCCATCATCCGTGGCACGCCAGTAATTGAGACTGACATAGTCATCTCCACACAATGGCGCTGGTTTTCTATTGGAAGTGCTTCCCCCCCTGGCCGTCTTTGCAGGTTCGCCTTGTAGCGGACATTTGTCTCCCATGGGAGCCGTTGATACCATCCAAGTGTAAATTGGAATGATGGAATTCTCCAGCCGCCGAGATAAATCCCTCGAAACGAGTTCAGGTCCAGTGCAGAGTACGACTTTTTTTATGTTGTGTGCGAGTGAATCAGATTTGATGTTAGAGCCCTTCCTTGTGTTAGCTGAGGTTGTTGATCAAACGTCAATAAAAAGAAATGCTACAATAAAATTATTGAAACAACACCCAAAGGATAAAAGGACGTACCATGTTGACACTGGATTTTAGCACCATTCTCAGTCGTCACCATATATTTGTATTCACCCAACGTTGCTGCATTGTCGTCGTTTGTAGATTTCTCGAACAACAGTCTGTCAATTCTGACCGCCTTGGTGTGTTCAAAGATTTGAACTCCCTTATTATGTAGAACAGTCGCCAAGCCCCTTGTCAAAGCCAGAGGATCCACTCCACTGCAACTAGGATCATATTCACCACATTTGTACAACGTAGATGACTTGGGCTGTCCCAGCATTTGTTTTACCTCGGAAGCGGTTAACTCTCGACATTTATTATCGTCCAGTTCTTCTTGCACGCCGTCATCATTTTTATCGTTGTCCTCTTCATCGTCATCAAAGCCATCATCGTTTGCTTCGTACAGACTCGCTTCCACGTGACCAGCATCGACCCAATCGCAATTGATCTTGTATTTTTTAACAATATCGATCTTGAGTCGATTCAGGGCTGCATAAGTAAGGTTGTAAATTTTCTGTGCAATCTCTTTGGATCCGCACTGATGTTCTAAAACTTCTTGTGGAACCTGTATTCCGGGCACTACCAGTCCTTTGGATTTTCCCGATGATCCTTGTCCTATGAAACCGGCATCCAGTATTACAATATTGTCTGATCGTTTTCGTTTCGGTTGTCGTTCCGAAAGCGCCAAGGCTGTATGTAGTCCGGCCATGCCACCACCCACAACAAGTACTTGACATTGCAAAGGTTGTTGATCCGAACACAAAAGTAGAGATCGTTTGTGGTTGGTACTACTACTATCATTGCTGCTGCTGCTGCTGCTGCTGCTAGTAGTAGTAGACCTTGATAATTGTTCATTCCAGTAGGTCTTTTCTGGTAAATTGGATTTATGAAAGGGATTTTCTAAGGGTGCCACAATATCTGATCCAGCCACGAAGAGAATCCCTGCCGAAACTCCCACGAACAGTTTGAGAGGACTAGTGCTCTTAGCGTCGCCACTGTTTGCTTCACGTAGCTTTGTAGTAGTTTTGCTGCCAGTAAATGGTTTGGGTTCCATGTTGGCAGTTGGTCTCACCGCCTTGTTCGATGCTGATAATGACGACGTTTGTCGTAATTTCAAAAGATTTCTAGTAGTAGTTGGCTCATACGCGTACAGTCTACCAACACTGCTGGTCCTGCGAGAAACAGCAGCTTTTGTTATTATTCCCCGAACACTGGAAGGGAACATGACAAAATGTATGACAATGATGGGATCTTGAATCCTGGTGACAGATCAATAGAGGCGAAAAAATTATCTGCGCCTATCGAGACTGATCCTAAAACAACAAAGAACTGGTACCAAAATACTAGACTAATGGTTTAGTTGTATTGCAGCGTTGTTTTGTTCATCGGGATTATTGCTTGTATTAAAGTAGTACCATACACTTGTACTACGCTAGTAGGCCGGAGCTTTGGATACTACTATCAGTAGTAGCTCAGTTAGAAATAGTACTAGTCCTAATAGGGTGTACTACTACTACTAGTAGTAGTGCTAGAGACATTATTACTAGTACTAGTATTAGTAGGTTTCCAGCATGCTGATGAAAGGTGAATACTCTCATTAGAGTCTACTCGAATAGGAATGCACATACAACATCTTATTAAGTACGGTAATTCATTCTATTTGTCGAAATTATTTCAGGGTTAGAGATGGAAAAAGAAGTCTAACCTTATCGAAGCGTAGAAGAAAGGCATCGAAACAAGCAAACGCCTAGTCTAGTCTACTGTGGTCTACTTCTGGTAATTAACGTGCATACAAACACAAAAAAGGCTCTGCACTCTGCACAGACAACACACTACTATGTCATAAAGCAGGATTTGAAGAAAGTATCTCTTTGCCTGATTTATTGTTGTTGTTGTGTCAAAGGTCTCATAAAAGTCCGTGCTTGTCAAAGGTCTAATAAAAGTCCGCACACACACACAAAAAAACGAAACGAGTTTGGCAGCCGAAGACAAAAAAATAATAATAAGAAGATGACGGCACCAGATCCTCTGCTTCGTCGGGTAAATCTAGAAGATGAAATCTCATTCGATAATGAAGCACCGTTGAGAAGACATCACAACAACAACAATAATAACAGTGACAACCAAACCATCATTCCTTTTTCTATTCCGACAGAACAAGTCTTGGATGCGGTGGATGGCATGTTACACGAAGCCAATCAAGCACTGGACGAATTGACTTGTAATGATTTATTAGGAACGGCTATTTTTCGGGGTTGTCGAGATTTGGCAGATGCCGTGGGACATTTGGCCGAACAATTGGAGCAACAATCACAAGATGATCGTCGAGCTTTGGCGGATGCTTGTTTACAAGATGTACAGCGAAATGCAATCAATTACCAACAGCAACAGCAACAGCAGCAGCAGCAGCAGCAGCAGCAAGTACAACATGAAGGTTGTAATAACGCAGCTCTTCTTAGTAATACTACTACGACTGATAGAGGTGATGATTTAGCACAAGTACAAACCATGCGTATGCAAGAGCTGTCGAGCATGTCAACGGACGATGTCATGATGGCCCTTTCTGGCGTCTCGACGCTGTTGAGAGATGTGGAAGTAGGATTGCGTGGCATTGAACAAGACGAAGCCGAAGAAATTGCCGATGTTGCACTGACGCTGGCCAAATTATTCTTAGCATCTCTACAATCGGTACATTCATCACTGGTGCAAAAGGAAGAAGACAAACAACAATTAGAATCGAGTCGATTTGAATTATTGGATGAGGCCGACGACGACAACGATAATACACACCAAGAAGAGGAGACAACGAGTGACAAAGCAAGAAACCGCAACAAAGACAGAAAAAGGAAACAAAGAAACGATCGTCTTCGTGTCCTCTGGCCTCCGTTAGGTCCTGCTGTTGCCTCTGCAGCTCAGTGGGGCAAGGATGAGGCAGAAAAGCAACCTTTCTTGGCCGTGGCCTTGGGCATTACCCTGTGGCCTGCTGCTGTAGCCACGGCCTTTGTTGGAGCACCTCTGGTAGTGGCAGATTGTCTGGTTCAAAAGTCGTACGAAACCTTTCAAGATGGACCCATCGTGTCGAACGTAGAAAAGGCGGCGATGCAAGTCTTTGAAGCTGGAAAACTATCTTTGATTGTTGGAAAATTAGTCGCACGGCAAAGCTTGCGAGTTTTGAATCGACAAATTGATCGGCATGGTGGCATTGGGAAGATTGCACAAACTGTAGGTAGTGCGGTTGTGGATCGAGCCATGCATCCCGTGGAAACCATTGGGGCAGTGTGGGAAGGACTGCAGTGGGGAGTGGATATGATTCAGAAAAATTTACAGCATTTCAACTTGGATGAAGAGCACCGGGATGCTGTCCAAGCAGCTGTGGAGGAGGAAGAAGAAGAAGAAGGCCGTTGGGATCAATAGCGGATAACGAATACTAATCATGTAAACGCAATGGGATATTTACATTCCAAAATATGTCGAACTTTGCTGTACTGTTTTTTGCTTCGTGTACCGTCAATCATCCAGTTAAATACCTAAAAGTATTCGTTTCGTCGTGGAGTATGGAGATGAATCAAGTGTGCGTTCGTCTACGCTACGAGAAAGATTTTTCGAGCTTTCCTTTTGCGTTGGATGCTGGATCGGCGCTGGCAACACGACAGAGATGTGTTGTCACCAATCGAGGGATATCCCTACCCCGGGAATTGCAGAATTACCCCGGGATAGGGAAAAACACATTCCCGGGGTTGTTTTTGGAAGTAGCATAT